>Ga0209174_10000217_pt1 | contig 44564 bp, 52 predicted proteins | sample JI91814BDNA_FD_187505 | JGI IMG/M metagenome (GOLD analysis project Ga0209174, IMG submission 187505) | Wastewater effluent complex algal communities from Wisconsin, to seasonally profile nutrient transformation and Carbon sequestration -... | ecosystem: Engineered > WWTP > Effluent > Algae...
TTCAATTTTTTTTGAAAGTTGACTATCACTAATCCAAAGTTACACACGTAAACCCTTATAAACATTGGGTTTTTTGGATATTTGTACGTCTTCTGGAGCAAAAAAACAATAGATAAATTCAATATGAATAAATAAAAACTATATTTGTAACACGTAAAACATATAAATACATTTGTTTTGCTATCGTATAAACGTACAAATACATATATTATGAACTACTTAAAATTAATCAATTTTCAAGCATTAAGCGAAGAACTAACAGGAAGTAAAACAAAGATAAAACCAAGTCAGACAGCTGACAAATACAAGGATATTATAGAAGACCTTAACGGATTTTTAGAATTATATATTAATCAAAGTAAAAGAAAACTACAACCAAGAACCAAAAACAAAAATAAAGCACGCAAAAACGGATTTAATAGATAAAATATTCTGTAAAATAATTCGAATATTCGAACCTACAAAGGTGCAACAGGGAAATATCAGGGAAACATACACTATAATTTTATTTAATTTGTTGTAAATCAACTAACTAAAATATAAATTAGTGACCATATATGGAACACATACTAAAATAGTACAGAATCCAAACAAGTATATTCTGGAAGAAAAAAACCTAAAAGTTTTTAGGAACTGAAAACAAATGCACCCCCCACGCCAGAATATATTCGATTTTCTAATCGGCACGGCTTCGCTCCAACCTACTATACCGTCCCCTATCAAATAACACACATTATTTTTTTATAATTATTTGGATTAGTTGCTTTGTGTTTCATTTAATTGTGTTGTTGTGTTGTTGTGTTGATTGTTATTGATTTTAGTTGATTTAAGGTAATTTTATGATTATTTGGTATGTTGATATGTTTTTGTGGATATAAAAGTTTTTGATAAGTATTTTGATATGTTTAAAAAAAAACATAAAAAACGCATAATGTTTAAATATTTTTTGTATGTTTGTTGTTAGGAAAAAGTAATACACGAAAAAATGGTTTCATCGAGAATTTCAAAGCAGGATTTTATTGGGGTTATAGAGAATTTACGTCGGCAGTATTTTCAGGATAGGGAGTATGTTGATGGTTTAAGTTTGTTGTATGGTATTGATATTCCTTTTTACGACAATAAGCCATTAATGGATTCTATTATTGTTATGTTGCGATTATTTTTTCCAAAGGATGTTAATGGATTTTGCGAGATAGAGCATTTTTGTTATGTGTGTGAGTTTGGTAAGGTAGGTGATGTGAAAGATGCTGATGAGTTGTGGGGTGTTCTTGTAGGTGGTGTTAAGTCGGAATAGATATTATTTACCATGGCTAAAAAGGCATCAGATAGTTTTTTATTACCGAGGGAAACTGTTATTGAGGTTATTCGTATTTCTAAAAGAGATGGTTCGGTAGTTAAGAAAGAGATGTTGTTTGGTGATTGGTTGAATTATAAGAAGTTGCCTGGATATATTTATCGGGCATATCAGTTGGGTTTTAGTTCGTATTTTTAAAAAGGGATTATGGCAGAGAGGTTTATTGCTACCTACAAATAAACTTGAAAGTGGTATTGTAGTATCTATACTTTGAAGTTTACAGTTTCGAATCCTGTTAATTCCACAATAAAAAAAATGAAAATACAAAAATTAGCAAGTTTATTTGAAAAAACAGAAAATCCAATAATTATATTTTGTGCTAAAAAAGATATTGATGGATTTATTAGTGATGTAAATGAATTTTCAGTTTCATGTGTAACAGCGAAATTTGATAAAAATTCAAAGCACAAGTATTTAGGACTTCAAACTATTCTGTATGATGGGAAATATTTTTTGTTTGTGCCAGAAGAAAATAAAATTGAATTTTTAAAAAAATTTATTTAAAAAATGAAATACTACTTAGGAATTGACCCAGGAAAGCAAGGTGCTTTTGTAATTATCGACGAAAATTCAAATATCGTTGAAAAGATAGGTACACCGCTTATTGGAAAAGATTACGACAAGCAAGGAATCATTGAAATCTTAAAAAGTAGAGAGTTTCATAAAATCGGATTAGAGAATCCTTCGGTAATTTTTGGGATTGGAAAAAGTGCCGTGGCATCGTTATCAAATTGCGTTGGATTACTTGAAGGAATGATGCTTGGTTTAGAACTGCCATACATTTTAATTCAACCGAAAGAGTGGCAAAAAGAATGTTGGAAGCATGTAAAAGTTCAGAAAAAATCCGACGGAAAAACAAATGACACGAAGGCGACTTCAATTATTGCTGCAGTAAATCTTTGGTCAAAAGAAGATTTCAAGGTTACAAATAAAGGAGGTAAATCAGTAAATCACAACGAAGGAATGATTGATGCTGTATTAATTGCCGAATATACAAGAAGACTTTTTAAATAAAAATACTATGAAGTACTTATTAATTTGGATTGCTTACGAATTTATTAGGCCAAAATTTATTTGGCTTTGGTATTACCTTATTAAATACAACGATAAATAAAACATTATGAACACACCAACTCCAGAAGAAGTAGCAGTATATTTTAAAAACGCAAAAGAAATTACGTGTTTGCAGATGGGAATTAACGTAAGCATTGCTTATGTAACAAGATTCCAATACCACGAAGATAAAAAAGCCTATACAGTCATTGGCGGTGTAGTTATGGTTTGGAATGAAAAAGATGGTTACGCCCCGATTGTAAAAACAAAGTGCGTACCTGGCGAATGTAAAAATTGTGAAAAGTGTAAAGAAGCTAAAAAATGAGTGTAGTTGTAAAAGATGATTTTTTATCTGAGGAACAATTTTCTTTACTTCAAGACTATTGCTCTAAAAGTGAATTTCAAAAACATGTAGCCGGAGATAAAGAATTTTTAGCCTTACCTACTCCGGAATTTATGTTGCCATTTTTGCAAAAAAAGAAGCATCAAATAATATTTACTTTTATTAGAAAAGCACACGCAGAGTTTGATACCGATTGGAATATTCATGCAGACAACATAATCAATGGCAGTAAAGTAGATAGTGCTTCCGTTTTATACATAGACTTTAAAGAAGATGAATTTACTGGTACAGCTTTTTGGATTCACAAAGAACATGGAAGAGAATTACAGGAGGATGTTTCAAATGAAGTCTTTGACAAAGTACTTACAGAAGATGCTAACGTTCCAGGAAAATGGATTTTTAACGGAGCTATAGGAGCATTAAAAAACAGATTAATAACTTATAACGCTAATTATTTTCACTCAAAATATCCTAATAAAATCGAAAAAGGCGAGCGAATTGTATTAGTTGTTTTTTATAAAAAAGTGTAAAATGAATTACTATATCGGTATCAAATTTTTGGAAGGAAAAGAAAAGTAAATGAGAATGATTTTAGGTAAAGCAATTTTTTATTTAGAAGAATTTAAAAATTATAAAATATGAAATTACTATCAGACAGACTATTAGTCGAGCCAATCGCAAAAGAAGAAAACGTAAGTGAATCAGGAATTATTCTTGATAACAAGCCTAAAAACGAAAATGATTTTAAGGTGTTGTTAGTTGGTCCAGAAGTTGAACACGCAAAAATTGGCGACACGGTTCGTAAAATGAAATATGTTTCAGGTATTCAAATAGAATACAATAATAAAATGTGTTTGCTTTTAAGAGAAAGTACTGAAATTGAATTTATAGTCTAATCTTTAAAAGTTTGTTTTTTTGTTTCAGAAGGCTCCGTTCTATTCATTTTCTTAATGAATTCATAACGGAGCTTGTCAATTGTAGAAGCTTTAGGGTCAGCCATGTGGTTGTATTTTCTTTCTTCTGGAATTTTTTTCTCTCCCGATAAGTATTTGTAGAAATCTTTTACAATGTTTCCTGCTACTGTGGTTAGTTTAAAAACACTTTCTGCTCTCACTTGGTCGTTTACTTTAATTTCTTGCATTAATCCTTTATTAATTAAGTAATCAGGACGTATCAACTGAAAGTTTTTTGGCAGTTCGTAGTAATCTTTGTATGTAAAATAATTCATTGGAAAAAGCTTTAATAGCATTTCCAACACACGAAGTGATATTTTATTTTTCTCGCAAACGTAGTGTCTAACCACAAAGAAGTTTTCAAGAAAATCATATCCTTGAATGCAAAAAATATATTTTTTCTTATTTTTTTCTTGTGCTTTTACATGAATTCCCATTTCACGTAATAGCTCTAATGTGTACAAAGGAACTTTATTTGTTGTTCTGTTTGCGTTTTTTCTGTTATCTCTCCACTTTACCATAAATAAAATTTATTGCTATTGCAAATATAATAAATAAAAACTATTATATTTGTATCAAAATAAATCGTTATGCCAAAGATTAATAATAAAACCATTTATAACCAAGACGAGAACTTGTCTATGGAGGATTATTTGCTTGGTACAAATAACAATACCGTAAACAAAAAAACACAAACCTACTCACTTGGAAGTATATTTTCTTTATTTTATAATTTTTTAGGATTTAACGCATTTCTTTTCACAACAGATACAATAACATATCCGATAGGAACTCCAGGATGTATGTTTGTTTTAGATGAAAATGATGATTTAACAAATGACTTTACCGAATCAACAAAAATAACATTTAGTGCTACTGATACTTATAATTTTAATGTAGCTGATTACTTTGGAATAGTTGTAAATAGTGGTAAGTTTCTATTCAAACTTATAAATCTTGAAGACAAAAATAACTTCGTGTTTTTAAAACCAAGTAACTTTGTTTTAGGAGGAACAGGAACTACTTTTAACGTAGATGTACTTGCCGAATCAGGATTATCAAATGGTGGTTTTGTAAACTATAAACGATATTTATTGGTTTTAGAATTTGCATCGGGTACTTTTTCGCCTTCTGATTATGATTTATCTGATTTTACAAATACTTCTGTAAATCCATTTGCTACTGTTGAGGATATTACAGACGCATTAGCTTTACTTCCTGATCCAATAACAAAGACATCTGAACTTATAAACGATGGTGAAAATGGGAATCCTTTTGTAGATACAAATGATTTATTATCTAAACTAAATAAAGTATCAACAGTTGACGTTGAAAAAGTATACATAAAAAATGCTGATGGCACGCAAGGAGTGAAGCCTACAAGTGAGATTGGAATTTCAGCATTAACAGAAGCAACAGACTTTCCATCTACCTACGTAGAACAAGCGGGTAAAGCTGTAGTAGTTAATGAAGATGAAGATGCGGTTGAGTTTGTGGAGTTGGTAAAAGATATTGTAACAAACGCAAGTGTTTCAGGAACTTTTAATTTAGATGCTGATTTAACAGATACTTATGTTTTAACATTAACAGGAAATACAGCTTTAGCTTTAGTTAACTTTAGTAGTACAAAAGCGCAACAAATGACAATTTATATTACAGGAAATTTTGCTTTAACTTATCCTGTAGGTGCAAAAGTTTTAGGAGCATATTCAACAACAAAAACAAATCAATTAGTTTTGGAGAAAGTAGGAAGTTCAATATTCATTTCAATTAATGGTTATGTCTAAAAAGAAAATTTTATTTGGTTCTTCAGTATCATATATTGTACAAAGTGGATTATTAATGCATCTTGATGCATCTAACGTTAATTCTTACAATCCATTAATAGGGGGTACAAATTGGAATGATTTATCCTTTAACAATATAGATGCAACACTAAACGAAAATCCTTTTTTTTATCCAGAAAATGGTGGATCTTTTAGTTTTAACAATCCTTCATCTTGTGCAACAAGTGCGTTTTTGCCTTCTGATTTAATAGGTAATCCTCAATTTACGGTTTCAGGATGGTTTAAAATTAATGATTCTATTATAGATAGAGGAACGTGGGGTTTTGGGGGTGTATCTACGGGACCTAATAATATTAATTCATATATGATAGTTACAAATGAAATTTCTATTTCTTTAGCAAACACTTGTGTTTTTGGGACAAACGAGTTTTACTCGACTACTCAATATAAACATATTTGTTGGGTAAAAAGAGATGGGGTTTTTTCACGAGAAAATATTGATATTTATGTAAATGGCATAAAAAAAACAGGAGAATCATTAATTAATAGATTTGGAAGTGAGCTAATTACTCCTTCTATTTATTCTACTGAAGGAATTGCTATTTCTAAAACAAATGCAATAGTAAATAATTCTCAACGAGCAAGTACAAGGGTTGCTGAATTTTATATTTACAATCGTGCTATAATAGAAAGTGAAAATTCACAAAATTACAATAACACGAAATCAAAATTTGGATATTAAAATATGAAAGCAAATCTATCAAATATACAAAAAATATACAGTGAATTACCCAAAAGATACGTTCACGAAAATACAACATTTGATAATTATCATTTGTTAACTAATTTACATTTTGAACACGGATGGCGTGAAGTTGTTGTTCCTGGAATTAACATAAATCAACGTTTAGCAAACGATTTTATTTTAGTTAACGATATAGTTACAAAATTAGTTATTGACCTTACAAGCGAAGAAAAAACAGCCAATCTAACAAACAGAATAACAACGGCTTTCACTTCTTTACGACAAAGAGCATTAGCATCTTCAATCGGTAAACCTTTATTGTTAGGTTATGACTATATTAAAGAACAAGCCGACCAATATCGTTATAAATATGCAGTTGCAAAAGGTAATATTACCGATGTGTTTGTTTCTCAAATGATAGCAAACGAGGCTTTGGATTTTGGAATAACAGAACAGCAAATGAAAGATTTAGTAATAGACAAATTTGAGCAAGGCGAAAGTGCTTATTTATCGTTTACCGCTATGATTGAAAGAGCAAGAACAAAAGCTTTAACAATGCTTGAAATTAACGATTTTGCAAAAGCCGAAGCTATTGTTGTTATGATGGAAAATGTACCAGAAACGTTAACTATGCAAGATGCTGAAATATTAACTAATCAAATGTTATCGATATGATTTATACATTAGAAAATATTAGAACAGAGTTGTTGGAAAACAGAAATCCAATAAAAATGCAACGTGTTTATGGTAATAATTCTATAAACAATTACGAACTTTCAGAAGATGTTTATTTTAATCTTTCAAATGGATTTGTAATTAAGATAACTAAAGGCTACAAGTGGGATTTATCTTCTGTACCTCGCTTTCTTTGGTGGTTATTACCGCCTGATGGAGATTTTCAAATAGGTGCGTTAATTCATGATTTTTTATATGAAAATAAAGAACGGTTAAAAAATGATTTTTCATCTATGAATCTTAATTATTCAAGAAAGTTTTGTGACCAAGAAATGTATAAATGGAGCGTTGCTGCTTCTGGAACAAAAAAGCAATCATTACGAAATATTGACAATAAAATACGCCTTGCAGGAGTGAGAGCTTTTGGATGGTATGTATATAATAATTAACCCTTTAAAATTAAAATTATGAAAAAAGTGGTAGTATCATTTGACCAAAAAGCGACTGAAATTGAAATTGAAATTTACAATGAATTTGTAGAAAAAATGGCAAAAAAAGGAATAACAGTAAAAAGTATAGGAGGAGGAATAAAAAACCCTAAATAAAACACAATGGAGTGGATTAGAAATACATGGAAATCTTTTTTATGGTTTGTTGAAAGACAAACTTATAGATTTATTATAGTTCAATATTTAGCTACATTTGTTTTATCATGGATTCCAGAAAAATATTGGATAAATTATTATTTTCTTATAAGCAATCTATTGGGTTATTCTATTATTTCTAATCTACTTATTGCTCAAAAAATTTGGAAAGAAACAAGAAGGTTTTGTGAGATTATAAAAGGAATGATTTTTTCTTTAATGGTTTCAAATTTGTTCTCAATTTTTGTACTTTGGACAAGTAGAGAATATTACACACAAACTTTTGATCGCTATTTCTTAATTTCATTTACAGTATTATTTTACCTATACTATTTTAAAAAGAAAAAAATTCACAAAACATTTTTAAAGAAATGAGAGAGATAGCACACGGTTTACTTCAGTTTTTTGACGGAATATTTTTATTGTATTGGGGAGTTAGTAGCATAGAAATATTATCAATGATTGCTACAGGCGGAATCGCTTCTGTAGTTAGTGATTTCGACATTATATTGAAATTACTTTTAACATTAGTTGGTTTAATGTATGCCGGATTTAGATTATTTCGTGAGATTTACATTTGGAAAATTGACAGAGAAATAAAGAAACAAGATTTAAGAGAAAAAATATTAAAAAATAACGATTTAGAAAAAAAATAGTATTATGGAAAAAATTTATGATTTTTTATTAGAAAACACAGATTTTACATTATTTGGTTTAATCTTATTTAGTGGATTATTTGTAAAAAAATATATACATATAAATATCAAAACATCGTACAAAGTTCTTTTAACAAGCGTACTTATTTCAGCTATTTTTTACATTGCAAGTGAGTGCAAAATTGAGTGTATCACAAAGTATTTATTTACTTATTTTTTTGCTACATCAACATACGAGTTACTTATAACATGGATTGTAAAAAGATTTAAAACGGACATTAAAGAAATTGATAATCAAGAGTAATCATGAAATATTCTGAACTTAAAAAAATAACGTCTCCAAAAATTTTAGTTGAAGCAATTAAATTGTTTGGAATAAAAGAAATTGTTGGTCCTCAACACAACTCAATTATTATTAACTGGGCTGAAGAATTAGGGCTTAAAAAAACATATACTAATGACGAAATTCCTTGGTGTGGTTTGTTTGTGGCTATTTGCGCTAAACGAGCAAGCAAAGAAGTTGTATTAAATCCATTGTGGGCTAGGAATTGGGCTAAATGGGGAACTAAAGCAGATACCGCTATGCTTGGTGATGTGTTAGTGTTTTCGAGAGGTTCAGGAGGTCATGTTGGTTTTTATGTTGGAGAAGATACGAAAGCATATCATGTACTTGGTGGAAATCAAGGCGACCAAGTATCAGTAGTAAGAATTGACAAAAAAAGATGTATAGGTATTCGTAGAACTACATGGGAAAAAATGCAACCAAAAGAAGTGATTAAAGTCTTTTTAGACGCAAAAGGTAATTTATCAACTAACGAAGCGTAATTATGCAATATCAAATTAATTTATTAGGGATACAAGCCAAGAAAGCATATAAATGTTTGTTTTTATTTGGTGGTTGGATTTTGTTTTTTTTAGTGTTTTGGTTTAATGGTTGTGGTGAATCATCTGTTCCATCAATAACAACTATTACAAGTCCATCAATTACAAAAACGTTACCTGCTGATACGGTAATCAAACACCAAATTGTTGAAGTCAGCAAAATGGTCAGAGATAGAAAAACCGAAAACAAATATTTAAAAGATTTGTCCGAAGCCGAACAAAGAATTATCGCCTACCAAGAAGAAATAGACAATATGCATTCAGAATATATGTATAGTGATTCTATTAAAAAAGCCGAAATGTTTCGTTTGGCTACGCAATTAAAAAGGTTTGAATCGAACTTTGAAGATGAACATTTGAAGCTTACAATCAATGGTATTATTGCAGGAAATGAAGTCAAAGAAGTTACACCAACTTATACAATCAAAGAACGCAAAATAGACGTACCACAAAAGCAAGTCAAGTTTAGAATGTTAGTTGGTGGTGGATTAGGAAATTCACTAACGTTTGACAAACCGCTTTTTAATGGTAATGTAGGATTTCAAAACGCAAAAGGAAATATTCTACGATTTTCATTTGATACAGAGCAAAGATTTATGGTCGGGTACGATTTTAGTTTGTTCAAAATAACAAAGTAATTTTTTTATGTTTCATAATGTGTGTTTTTTGTGTAATATTGTGTAAAAAATATGAGAGGATATAACGATTTTATAATTAAGGTTAGCCATGTGTTTAATCAAACATTCAAAACAGAAAGCGGAATTGAATTACACGCTGATTCAAGATTTTCACAAGACCGATTGTCAAATAGAATCGCTGTAGTTGAGGAAGTTCCTTTACTTGTTAAAACACCAATTAAAAAAGGTTTTCAAGTAATGATTGATCCAACAATATTCTACGAAGCAGAATTTTTGGTAACAGGCGTTCAAATGACACCTTTTACAATAGATAAAAACAAAGGACTATACAAGATTACAAACGAAATGATTGTGCTGTATAGAGAAAATGAAAGTGAACAATGGAAAGCAAATGCAGAAAACTTATTAGTTCGATTTGCAAAAGAAGAAGTTGCTGAAAACAAAATAGGCTCTATAATTATTGAACCTACAAAACAAAATATTTCAAAAACACAAGCAACTATTTTGCACGCAAACGAATTAATTAAAGAAGAAGGAGTACAAGATAATAATTTAGTTTTTGTCGAAGAAGGTTTTGGAGTGCCTTTTTGGATTGATGGAATAGAATACAATTGGATTAATAACAGACACGTATTAGCCGTAATTAATCAATCATGAAAACAACGTATTATAAAAAACAAATACCAAGTTTAATCAGCAATATAAAGGTTGCTATTAATCAATGTATGGATATTATTTCGCAAGAAATAGATAAAACAATAAACGATGACAAACTTCATGCGGTGTTGAAGGCAAAACGTATGGCTGCCGAAGATGTAAAGTTTTATTCAAAAGAAATTGATTTGTTAGAAGCCGAATTATTAGGCAAAACAGATGAAAAAACTGATTTAGAAGTAGATGGTAACATAGTGAAAAAATTTACTAAACAATAATGATATTCTATTTAGGTAAAATAATTGAAAACCAAGTTGATGAAAACATTCGTAAAGGAATGAATAAATCAAAGCAATGGAAATATGGCTATAACGAACAAATCGATACAGTCATAATTTCACGTGATGGCACGCTTGGAGAAATCTACAACGTATGTGGATTAAATATTGGATTGCCTGAAAAACCAGAACACAAAAAAATAATTAATTGGGATAAAACTATTCCAAACCAAAAATGGAATAGAGAAAAATTACCCGAAGGATTAAATAGTAAGACCGTAAAACATTCACGTTTTCAAGATTTTATATTAGAACAATTTAAAAAACGTGAAGAAGGTATTTGGTTATACTTAAACGGAAAACCAGTTTATATTACAGGCACATATTGGTTTTTTATTCAATGGGTAAAAATTGAAGAGGGTTATCCTTTACTACGAATAATTCAAAACGAATTAATGATATTTTGGGAAGCGTGTAAAGCAGATAATCGTTGTTACGGAATGCAATACGTTAAAAATAGACGTATGGGAGCATCATCAATGGCTGTAGCAGAAATGCTTGAAACAGGAACAATTTATGAAAATAAAAAATTAGGTATTATTTCTAAAACAGGTGAAGATGCTGGAGAAATTTTTGAAAGAATTGTAACAGCATTTAAACGTTTGCCACCATTTTTTAAACCCGAAACTGAAGGTTCAAATACACCTAAAAAAGAATTGTCATTCAAAGAACAATCTAAACGTGGTAAGCTAAAAAACGATGACGATGACGATGACGGAGAAAGTAATAACACAAGTATAAAATGGTATGCTACAGCTAAAAACTCAATGGACGGTAAGCGTATTTTTCGCTCATTAATTGATGAAGCAGGAAAGTTCCCAAAAGATGTTCCATTTGATAGATATTGGAATGTAGTTAGAACATCACACCAAAAAGGACGTGTGATATTTGGTAAAGCAATGATTGTTTCAACAGTTAATCCAATGGAAGATGGTGGTCAAGAATATTTTGATGTTTGGAACAACAGCGACCCAACCGATAGAAACGACAACAGAAATACCAAATCGGGTTTGTATAGAATTTTTATTCCTTCAAGATATTGTTTAGAGGGATATTTCGATAGTTATGGTTTTAGTATCGTGGAAGACCCCGAATCAAAAACAATAACCGATGATGGAACGTATGTAACCAAAGGATCTGTTACTTGGCTTAATAATGAATTAGAAGCCAAAAAGAAAAGCGGAAAGCCTGGAGATTATAATGAGCAACTTCGACAATTTCCAGAAACCATTGATGATGCTTTTAGAGATTCAGCAGATACGTGTGCGTTTCCGTTAGAAAACATATTGGAGCAGTTGGACCACAACAAGCACGAATTAGAAGACAATGATTTTGGAAATGATGAAGTAGAAAGAGGTAATTTTTATTGGAAAGACGGAATTCAAGACAGCGAAGTAATTTGGCGACCAGACCCTGAAAACGGAAGGTTTTGGATTGCTAAAAAATACCACCCAAAACCAGAGCATAGAAATAAAAAATCAAAACAAACAAAACATAGTGTAGAAGCATGGACACCATTATTTGGTTCAGAAGAAGGTTGTTTAGGGGTTGACCCTTTTAACAGAAGCACAACGGTTGACGGTAGAGGCTCTAAAGGTTCAATTCACTTGTATATTCCATTTAGTAGTTTAGGTTATCCAAACAACAGCTATATTTTAGAATACATAGATAGACCACCTGTTATTGAAACATTCTATGAAGATGTAATTATGGCAATGGTTTATTATTCAATGCCAATGCTTCCAGAGTTTTCGAGTGATAAGTTTTCTCAATTCATTTTAGATAGAGGTTACAGACACTTTGTTAGAAATAATCCTTTTGTTTCATGGAATGATTTAAGCAAAGAAGAGCAACGATGCGGTGGCGTAAATGCTCAAAACGGAAAAATAATCGACAGACAGTTTCATGCAATAAATTCTTATATAAACGACTTTGTAGGAATAGCAAGAGATAGTACTTATCGACCAAAAGGCGAAATTGGTTATATGCCTTTTTCAAGAACATTGCGCCAATGGAAAAACACAGACCCAAACAAGCGTGGAAAATTTGATGCTTACATTAGTTCAAGTTTAGCAAAAATAGGAACACAGTCAAGAATGACAGCTCCTCCACCAGAAAAAAAACCAATGAGAATACCATTCAAAAAATTCGACAATAAAGGAACTGTTTCAAAAGCACATTAAATCATGGAAACACAAAGACAAAAATTAATAAAATTACCAGACCCACTAGCTTCAATGGAAGAAAAACTTTCAGAAGAATATGGATTAACCGTAGCTGAAATGATTGCATCAGACTGGTTTAATGGCGGTATGATAACAGGAACTTGTGATTATTTATCACGTAGAGATTATGTTCGTAAAAAACGAATGTTCGTTCGTGGCGAACACGATTTAGATTATTTCAAAAAACAAATGTTTAGTGGAGACAACGATTTAGATTTTATAAATCTTGATTGGAGCAATATCAATTGGGCCGAAAAGTTTTGTAGAATTGTTTCCAACGGACTTGATGATAGTAATTATAAATTAGACATAAGAGCTACAGACAAAATTACTGCTATAAAGCGTAATCAAAAAGAAGATTACTATTTAAAGTACATGAAGTCAAAACCAATGCTTGAAAAAGCAAAACAAATATTAGGTATTGATTTAATGCCAAAAACTTTTATTCCAGAAGATGAAGAAGAAATGAAACTCTACATGGAAATAAAAGACCGACCAAAAATTGAAATTGCAGAAGAAATTCTAATCGACTATGTTTTAAACACAAACGATTGGCAATTTCTTTCAGGGCAATACAACAAAGATATTGTTGATGTTGGTTTAATTGTAGCACGTGTTTATACCGACAAAAACGATGGTATAAAAGTATCTTATGTAGATTCTGAAAATTATATTCATAGCAAAGTTACAAGAAACGATTTCGCTGATAAATACTATGAAGGTGTTGTTGATACTATTACGCTTTCAGATATAAGACGTGAAAGTGATTTTAATGATGAAACTTTACGAAAAATAGCAAAATCATACGCAGGTTCAAACTCAACTAAATTAGTAAGAGATTTTGAAAGCTGTAGTATGGATGATTTATTAGACTACAAAATTGATGTTTTACGATTTGCTTATAAAACTTCAAAACGAATTACTTATAAAAAGAAACTTCGCAACGGAGAAGCTGTTAAGATTACAAAAAAAGACGATAACTACATTGCACCAGATAGAAAAGATGTAGGTGCTGTTTCTGGAGTTTATGATACTTGGTTAGAAGGAAATTATATCGTTGGTACAAAGTTTATTTATTGCTGGAAAGAAAGCGAAAATAACTATGACGATATTATGAACAAAGCAATGTCGCCATTTATTACAGTCGCCTACGATGTTTACGAAAACAGACTTCGTTCGTTTACAGATAATATTGAAGCTCCAGCACGTCAACTTCAAAAAATATCGTTAAAAATTCAGCATTTAGTAAATGAATTAACGCCTGATTTAAAAGAAATCGACTTAGATCAACTTGCCGAATTAGATGACGGAAAAGGTGGTGTTAAAAAAGAAACGTGGGAAACTGCATTAACATTACTTGGAACAAAAGGTGTGGTTTTCAAAAAAAGAATCAATTTAGGCGAAGAAGGAATAAAAGACGTAGCAGCAGCTCGACCACTATCTTCACAACAAGGTTCAGCATTAACTATATTGTTAAATGTTTGGGCGCACTATTACAATCTTATTAGAGAAAACACAGGTGTTAACCCGGCACGTGATGGTTCTATGCCTTCTGATGCGTTAGTAGGAATTAACCAAATGGCACAATTAGCAAGTAATACAGTAACAAGAGATATTGTTGAAAAAACAGTATTATTTAAAAAGAGAATATGTGAAGTAATTTCAACACGTATCCATACTGTTTTCAGCTATAAAGATGCTAAAAAAGTTCGTGAGATTTACGAAAACGTGGTTGGTAAAAATATGCTTGATGCAATGGAAGTTTTAAAAGATAGAAACTTGCACGAGTTTGGTTTTACTTTTGAAATGATGCCAACTGCCGAAGAAATTAAAAACTTCAACGATATTTTAAACTTAGCAATTCAAGAGCAAAACATAGACGTAGAAATCGTTTTTCAAACTCGTCAATTGGCTAAAGTAAACATCAAAAAAGCAATTGAATACTTAATGTATCATAGACGTAAGCGAATCAAACAACGCCAAGAAGAGCGAATGATGTTTGATAAAAACAAAAGCGAAGGAGATGCTATGGCTGCTCAAGCAAGTATTCAAGCAGAAGCAATGGCTTATCAAGGTAAAAAACAAGTTGATTTACAATATGAAAGCCAATTAGCACAAATTGAAATAATGAAACACAAAGCGTTAAAAGAACTTGAAATGCCATACGCTGATAAACAATTTGAACAAGATGTTTACTTGAAAAAAATTGATGCAATGGCTTCGTTATCAAAAGAAGAATTTAAAGAAGACCGCAAGGATTCTAGAACAAAATTGCAAGCTACCCAACAAAGCGAAATTGTGGACCAAAGAAACAAAGACAAAGACCCGATTGATTTTGAAAATAAAAACAATTGGTTTAAAAAATTTAACTAATAATTTAACTAACATAAATTATACATAAGATATGGCTTTATGGACACCCTTAAATTTAACAACTCAACCCGATTGGTGGTTTGATGCTGCAGATACTTCAACATTAACGCTTAATGGTAGTGGCGTACTTAATTGGGAGGACAAAGGCACGGTAGGGGTTGATGCGTATCAAACAAATCCATCAGCGCAACCTCAACTCGTACCCAACGTCTTAAATGGCAAGCCAATCATTCGGTTTGAATCCGTTGGGCGTGATAACCTACAATTTCCGAGCACCCGTCAGCTAATCAATAAGACGATTATTCTCGTCTGGAAAAACAACGGTGGCGGGTCGCCTTTGGGTATTAGCGCGAGTAGGATAAATGCGGGGGCAGCAATTAACCTTTTTTCAACTGCTATCCCATATGGCGGTAATGGTAACTACACCACTATCAGAACCATTGGTACCGGATTCGGAATCGGCCATATCGGGTTACATAGCACACTTGAGTTCTACATAAATGGGGTTAAAGACCCCACTAACCCGACAAGAGTGAATACGACAGAGCAATGGAATTACAATTCCATTGTTAACTTATCGTTTGACTGGCGAGCCGATCTTGCCGAAATAATGGTTTTGCCAGCAGAACCTTCAACAGAAGATAGACAAAAAATAGAGGGATATATAGCGCACAAATGGGGAATTACTTCTGTACTTCTTCCGGGTCATCCTTACTTTAGTACAGCACCTGTTACAGAGCTTGTTGTATCTGTATCTATTCCTAATGCTCCAACAGGCGCAAGGTATAGAATTAGCAACCAAACACAGGGTAATATTGAAATTGAAAATGCACTTGTACCAAGTGGTGGAATATCAACTACTTTCATTGCAGACGATGACAGCGTACCACACGAAGAGGGCGATTTGATTTATATTGATTTAACTTATCCAGTTTCTACAACTGCATATTTACCAAGTCGAATAATCGGGCAAGTTTCAACAAGTACTATAAGTGGCTTGGTGGCACAAGTTGATGACGAAATTTATAATTTTCACGGAATTGATGGCTCACAACTAACAAAATTTACTGCTGATTTTGTTGAGGATGATATTCAAGTTGCAATTGCTCAAAACTTTTTAGGAGCGGAATTATACGCTTATTATGTACATATATTACATAGCACGCAAGGAATAAGAGAATGGCTCAATGCGGTTACTGCTATTGATATTGCGAATTTTAGAATAAATACTTCAATTATGCCTTTGTTATTCGATAATGAGACAACAGACGAAGTGTGGCAAACTGATAATGTAAGGATTTTCAGAAGCGATGGTGCAAGACCAATTAAGAACCCTACAACAGGTGGCGGTGGAGTTGATATTCAATGGCGAAGTCAAGTTTATACAAGCATAGTTTCTACAGCTTCTCCTGTAATAACAGGAGATATAAGTCAAATACCAAGTGCGGTGCAAACAGGGATGACTGCGCAAGGCTATACAAATGCAAGAGCTATTAAAATTGACGATATTAAAACAAAAGTTGATACGCTTGAAAATACAGACTTGACTTTGGTCGCTAAAACAAGCGAGTTACCAACGGATTATTTAAGAGAAGTTGACTACATTGCACCCGATAATGATAGTAATGAAGAAATTAAAAGAACAACAAATAAAAATTTAAAAATAACAAAATTTTTATACATGAATAATCAAAAAAAATATTAATAATGTTAATAATATAAAAAAAAATATTACAACAATATTTATTATAGATTTTTTCTATATATTTGTAACAAGAAATAAGTTATTACTATGACACAAGAAGAGGTAACAATAAATGAAAACAATGAAAACATTGTTGACAATGAAGTAAACCAAAGTGCTGAACAGCAACAAGAAGTTAAAACCATTGATGATAATTCTGATTCTAACAAGGAAACAGTAGTTAACAATGATGTTGCTGTTAAAGAAATTGACGAAAAAGAAGTTCTTAGTTTTTTAAAAAAATCAAAAGGAATAAACGTAGAATCTTTAGATGATATTCTTAACCCTAAGCAAGTTAATCCATACGAAAATCTTTTAGACGAAGAAGATAAAGCGTATTTTAACTTTAAAAAAGAAACTGGGCGTTCAAGAAAAGATTTTGAAGCATTAAACTCAAATTTAGATGACCTACCAAAAATAGAGTTAGCTAGAGAGCGAGTTAGAAAAGAAACAGGTTTAACGCTTTCAAACGAGCAAGTAGATGAATATGTTGCAGATGTTTTAGGAATTGATTTAGAAGATATGAGTGCTTCTGACCAAATTAAATTAGCATCATATACAAAATCTATTCTTGACGAAAAGAAAGCGGAACAAAAAAAATATAGCACACCGATTGAAGATAAAAAACAGTCCACAAATAATGAAGAGTATGTTACTCTAGAAAATGGTGCTGTAATGCTAAAATCACAATACGATAATTTAATAAACACACGTCAACAAGAAATTTTAAGAGCTAAAGAAGCGGTGAACAGCGTTACCAATTCTGATTTTAAAATTACTATTGACGACAAAGGAACTCCAAAGGAAATGAATTTCACTTACGAGTATTCGGAAGAGGACAAGCAGAGTATGGTGTCTGTAGCTTCGGATATTGATAGTGTAATTAATGCCAGATATAGTTCCGAAAAAGGATTTGACCACAAAAGATTCGTTGAGGATATACAATGGTCTGATCCAAAATTTAGGGAAAAAGCAATAGGTTCTTTGTTGCATAAAGCAATAGCTAAAAACACAGAGGACATTTTAAAAGAAAGAGGTAATGTGAATTTTTCACAAGATACGCTTCCTAGACAAGCTAAAGAAGGGGTTAAAATTGTATCAATGGCTGATGCAATAAGAGGAAACATTTAACCATTAAAATTATTTAACCATGGCTTTTGATTTAAAAACCAATAACTTATCTGGCTTAGCTATTATCACAGCACCAGACAGCTCTTTGAGAGCAACTACAGAAAACTTCATTAGTCTTTATGACTATGCGCAGCAATATCAACCAGAATTGATTCCTGATTTGATGTATGCAAATGGTAAAGGCTCAATCTTAGGATTTATTCGTGCTACCAGTATGGGTAAAGAAGGAACATTTGAAGCAGACGTGATTCAACACTCTGAAATGGGAAGATTAGAGAATACATTTGAAGCAAACGTTACAGGTAACGTATTCACTTGTACAACTCCACACCAATTACGTGTTGATGAAGTTATCAAAATTTCTGATGGCACAACTGAATTTCAAGGAATTGTAAGCGTTGTAACTTCGGCTACAGTATTTACTGCTTTATCTGATAAAACAGCATTTACGTTTTCAAATGACGATGTTCAAGTAATTAGAACTTCTAACAGACACTTAAAAGGTGCTGATTCTTACGGACAAGGTAAAAAATGGGATCCAACGATTTACAAAAATCACTCTCATATTATCAAAGACCACTACAGCGTTTCTGATTCTGATATTGTTTCTAAAACTTGGATTGAAACACCAAACGGACCACGTTGGTACAATACTGAAATGGAGCGTTTTTACACTCAATTTGACAACTTAACAGAGTTGACATTAGTGTTACACGAAAGAGCTTTAGATAATGCACCATCTACTGTAGCTGGAAAAGCACAAGGTATGAAAGGTGTGGTTCAGCAAGTTGAAGAAAGAGGTAATATTTCTAACGAATATATTGCAACTGTAGCAAACTTATCTAACATGGCTTTACGTGCTAAAAAACAAGGTAATTGTCGTGAGTTTACAGTTTATTGTGACCATGCTCAAATGGCTGCATTTAGAACTTTAGCAGCGAGTGTAAACTCATCGTTTGTTAATGGTTCTAACTATGGAGCATTTAATAACAGCAAGGAAATGGCTTTAAATTTAGATTTCGTTTCAATCTTTATTGATGGTGTACAATTCCATTTTACTTCATGGGCTTTATTAGATGATCCAACATTATTAGCAGCTAATAATTTTGACACTACTTCTTTGTCTTACTTAATGGTTCCAACAGGAGCTATGAATGTAATGGAGCAAGGAAATGTAGTTTCAAGACCTTACTTAACTGTAAGATACAGAAGCAATAACGTAACTAACAGAAAGCGTCAAGCTAAATTCTGGGGTGTACTTGGTCAGCAAATTACAAAAGATGAATCAGGAGTTGATTTATTATCTGAAGTAACAAACCAAGTAGTAGGAGCAAACAACTACTTTGTAGGTAGAAAATCTGTATTCTATTAATAAAAAAAAATAGCTCGGGGGTAGTAATACCTCCGAGTTTATTATTCATTTAAAACTAATACAATGGTAAAAAAAGTCATTTTTAGATTAACAATAGAAGGCAAAACACCTTCTACATGGGAATTACCTCAAACAAGTGTTATGGGGATTAAAGAGGGAAAAGGTAAAAAATTTATTGAATATTATCCAGGAGAAGATTCTTGTTTTGTGGAAGATATTCAAGCGAAAAATAAAGATTTAAAACCAGAAAGAGTTCCTTTGTTTCAGTATAATGCTCAAACAAAGCAAACAGAACTTGCTGTAGATGCTTCGAATTTATCGTTGATTAATTATTTACAAACGCATCCTTGGTTTGGTTTAAAATTTGGTATTTATTCAAAAGAAAAAGAAGCACAAGATAGTTTATCAGAATTTGAAGATGTAGAAAAAGCGTTAGATTTAATTAAAGATTCTGACGAAATTAAAACAAAAGCTACTTCAATGGCTGTTTTTGGTTTAAATTCTTTCTACAAATCATTCACACAATGTGCTGCTGAATTAAAAGCAAAAGCTATTAAAGAGCCAAAAGTGATTATTGAAGCCATTAGCGCTTCAAATTATGAAACAAAATTTGTTGCAGGATTAGCTTTAGTTTCTGAAATTATCAAAATTAACGCAACACACACAGCTATTGTTTGGACTGAAAACGATGGTGTTATTTTACATATTGCTCAAGGAGAAAATGGTTTAGATAAACTAACTAACTTTTTGACAAACGAAACCAAAGAAGCTCAAATTTTACTTCAAGAATTTAATACAAGGCTTGAAAGAAAAGAACGCATGATTGCTCGTTCAAGTGATGCTGATAAAGTAATTAGTGAAAAAGATGCTGAAATTGCAGAATTAAAAAGAAAATTAGCAGCATCTAAAATGGCAAACGAAAATAAAATTAATTTTTCAAAAAAAATAGAGGAAGTAGATGAAGAAGATTCATCAGAAGAGCCACTAAAAAATGAAGAAGAAAAATCTATGTTGGAGCAACTTCAAGAAGATTATAAAATAAAATTCAAGACAGAAGTTCCAATTAGATACAAAAACGATCAGATTTGGTTAGCTAAGAAGTTAGCCGAATAAAAATACCACTATTTTTAGTTTTTTTAGTGACTTTTTCCCAACGAAAAAGCCTTGCGTAAGGCGAGGCTTTTTTTAAATTAAATAACACGATGATAAGTATTGACAGAATATATAAAACTACATTAATGTTTGCTAATTCAGACATTAGAGGTAATGTTAAACCTACAGATTTAAGACTTGCTTTATACGATGTTATTAATGAAATCGTTGAGGAATATTTTTATGAAGTCAATCGTATGATAAACAGAGAAAGCAGAGGTTTAATCAACGGAGGGCTTGAAAATCTACCTGATAGAATTAGAGAGAAAATACTTTACTTTTTAGTTGAGGATGTGTCGTTGACTTATAACGATCCATACTTTACGTTACCTACAAATTTAAGATACATTGATTCGGTTTATTATGACAATGTAAATGAAGTTGAATTTTGTAAACACAACAAAGAATTTAAGCTATTATTAAACTATGCGGATTCTTTACCTTCTGTAACTAATCCGATAGGTTTATTAGTTGGAAGCAAAATTAAAATTGCTCCGACTACAATAGTTGATGAAGTGACTATTTCTTATTTAAGAAAACCGCTTATACCAAATTGGACCTATACAGTTGTTGGGGGTAGTGAATTATTTAATCCTTCAGCACCAGACTTTCAAGATGTAGATTTACATCCAAGCGAAGAAAACAAAGTTGTTTTAAAAACACTACAACGTTTTGGAATAAACCTAAAAGAAGTAGATTTAATTCAAGCTACTACAATGAAAGAGAATTCAGATTTTAACCAAGATAACGCTTCTTAATTATGGCTTTTCAAACACCACAACAATATTACGAAAACGAGGAATCTCACGGAAGTTATCAATATGTTTCATTAAAAACAATTATTGACAATATGCTTTTAGAAGCAGAGGATGATGATTCATATCTTAAAAACATAAAACGTTCACGTCTTATTAATTATGCAAAGCAAGCGATAAGAACTGTAACAAGACAGGCTTCTAATGATGTTTTAGTTATTGAAGTTACCGTTCCAACATCTTTATCTTGGGTTTTGCCACAAGATTTTGTACACTATGTTAGAATTTCAATTGTAGTACAAGATAAAAACACAGGAAGTTTAAGATTATATCCATTGGATATTAATAAAAATATAAATATTGCTACGGGTTATTTACAAGATGATTCTGGAGAATTATTATTTGACGATGAAGGACAAATTTTAACTGCTGATAGTTCTAATGGTTATGCAAAACCATACAAAAGATATTCTTTTTCTACCGAATACCAACCTACTTTAGATACATCAAAACTAAGTAAACATGGCGAGTTTGTGATTGATGAGAAAAGAGGTATGATTTTATTTAGTTCAGATTTATCAGAACAAGAAGTAGTAATAGAATACATTTCAGATGGATTACAAGAAGGTATTTCAGAGAGTGAAATTACAATTCATAAATACCTAAGAGAAACGGTTGAAAATTGGATTTATTATTCTTGTATTGAAAGAAAAAGAAACGTTCCTGCTAACGAAAAGCAACGTGCCTTGTTAAGATATAAAACAACACTACATCAAGCTAAAATTGCTCGTGCTGATTTTAACTTATTACAAATTTCGAGAGTATTACGTTCTCGTTCAATGACTATCTAATGGCAAACCTAAGAAGAACATATAGTCAAGGTAGAATGCAACTTGACATCGAAAACAGATTGCTTCCTGATGGCGAATATAGAGAAGCTTTTAATGCTGTAATTTATAATAACGAATCTAAAGAAGAGGGTTCGGTTAAAAAAGGGTATAGCAATAAGAAACTTACAAATTTAGATTTAGGTTTAAATCCAAAATGTATTTTAGGTATTTCACATCCATCACGAAACAGAGTGTATTGGGGAGTAGTTTCAGATTCGGGTTCGTATTTAATTGAATATGATTTTACAAACGAGATTGCATCTTTTGTGTTGAAAGATACACGTTTAGTTGGTAGTCGTGTGTTTGATTTAAAAGAAGATTTTCTTTGCACAGGTGTTGAAATATTAAGTCATGACGATATTAAAAAAGAATTGTTTTTGATGACTGATGACAATATGCAACCTTTGTGTTTTAATATTGAAAGAGCAAAAACGTGGCCCGAAAATGGTTTTGAAAAAGAAGATATTCTTTTAATTAAAAAACCACCAAGATATGCTCCTATAGTTACACCTGTTTACACAAGCGACGGAAGCAATAACCTTGAAGATAAGTTTTTGACATTCTCATATAGATACAAATATTTGGATGGAGAATACTCTGCGTTATCTTCATTCACAAATTATTGTTTTTATCCAAATAAATTTGAGTTAGATTTCCAAACAATGGAAAATAACGGTATGTCTAATATTTTTAATGGAATAAAAATAGATTACAATACAGGTGACAAAAGAGTTATCGAGATACAATTAGTGTTTAAAGAATCAAATTCAAACACAATTTATTTAATAGAAACATTTAATAAATCAAAAAAAGGATTTGGTGATAATGAAATTAAATCTTTTATTTTTTCTAACAATAAAATATTTATATCACTACCAGAAAGAGAATTATATAGATCTTTTGACAATGTACCATTAAAAGCTAAAGCTTTTTCTCTTATTGGAAACAGAGCAATTTTCGGAAACTATCAAGAATTTTTTGATATAAAAGACATAAATTATAACGATATAGTTATTGATTATGATATCGCATTAATAAGTAAAGAAATAAAAGGAGAATCTTTAGATGTTACAATAAACAATGATGGTAAAAATATAATTATAGATTTTTCTGATAAACAATTAAAAAAAGGAACTGGAATATCATTAAATCTAAAGTTAAAAGAAACCACGTATAATGATGGTAATTTCGAAGAAAATATTTATTTTGTACTAAACAAAGACTATGTAGACGCAATAGAATTGGCAGAGGATGATGATTTTGTTTTATTTGTAGAAAACACAATTACAAATTTATTTTTACAAAATTATGACGCTGAATCACCAGATAATTCAGAGCTTTCAAGTAATACAAATTTTAATATAATTTCAAGTACTTCTACAACTATAATAATAAATGCAATTACTTTAACTTACACTATAGACGACACACATGATGAAATATCTATATGGGAATTTGAAACAGAAACAAATGTATTTTTCGAAGAAACACCAATAAAAACTTCATTAAAAACAATAAGAAGTTATGAGATAGGATTTATTTATTTAGATGAATTTAATAGATCTACAACTACTTTAACAAAAGATTACAACACCATTAATATACCTATTGAATATGCTATATATCAAAATAAAATACAAATTAGCATTAATCATTTACCTCCTTACTGGGCTGATAGATATAAAATAGTGGTAAAAGAAAACAGAGGAGAATACCAAACAATATATGTAAATGTATTTTACGAAGACGGATTATTTAGATGGATTAAATTAGAAGGAGCAAATAAAGATAAAATTAAAGAAAATGATATCTTAGTTGTTAAATCAGATTTAAGTGGTCCATTAGATAATTTAATAAAAGTAAAAGTATTAGAGCTTAAAGAAAAAATAGAAGATTTCATAGAAGGTAATGCAAATGAAGACGGAGCAGATATTATAGAAGAAGAAGGTTTATATTTTAAAATTAAACCCGTTGGATTTGATATGAGTTTTAATTCAAGTACTTCAAGAACATTTGAAAAATTCAACAGATTTCGCTATCCTTGGAGAACATATACAAGTCCTCTGTTCGGAGAGGGAACTCCTTTTGAAAGTTATAAATTATCACCAGGTTCAACAGTTAGGATATTTATTAGTTTTGTAGCAAGTGGTAGTATTGAATATAACGCAACTTATGATAAAAGATTTCGTGTTCAAGGAAGTTATAATTCTGTAAAAGAGTGGTTTGAAGCAGAGGTTGAAAATTTAGGCTCTTTTGGTCAAGACTACACATGGGATGGAATAACAGATATAGGTGATAATATCTCCGAAGGATTTGGATTAGCTGATGAATGGAATCAATTTTCAGGTTGGGGTTGGTCTAATGATAACAATTCTTTTTTTGTTGTACCTCACAGAAAAGGAACGGCTTCAAGAGATATAAGAACAACTCTTAAATTTGAAATATTATTCACCAAAGGCGTTTTAATATTTGAAACGTTGCCAAAAGATTTTAATTCAGATATTTTTTATGAAACAGAAGAAACTTTTGATATTATAAATGGAGAACATCACGGAAGTTTACAACATCAAATTATACAAAACCAAAACAATTCAACCTTAGAACCTGCTATTATTGAATTAAGTTTTTTTAATTGCTATACTCAAGGTAATGGAGCTGAAAGTTATAGATACAAAGATGTTTTAACAGAAAAGTATTTAAACATAGATTTACGACCAAGCACAACAACCATTGAGCCATACAAACAAGTACGAAGATTTGCTGATTTAACATATAGTGAGCCGTATGTTGAAAGTTCAGGAATTAATGGACTAAATGTGTTTAATTTATCTACAGCTAATTTTAAAGATGATTTAGATAAGCAATTTGGTAGTATTCAAAAATTACATAGTAGAGAAAATGATATTGTAGTATTACAAGAAGACAAAGCTGGAAAAGTTTTATTTGAAAAAAAATTAATTTATACAGCCGATGGTAATTCAGCACTAACAGCAACTCCTAATGTATTAAACGATTATATTCCTTACAAAGGTAATCGTGGTATTGGAAAAAACCCAGAAAGTTTTTCGGTTGATGATTATGGAAGAATAAAATATGCTTCAGTAAAAACAGGAAGTATAATTAGACTTTCTATTGACGGAATAGAAGATATTGTATATGGCGTGAGAAACTTCTTTAGAGATTTATTCATAAATAGAACAAAAGGAAAAATAATTTCGGGTTATGATCCATATCTTGATTTAACTACTTTTACTATTGAAGAAAATATAACTGAAATTCCTATTTACAATTGCGGAAATGAAATTGTAAAAAATGCTATTTCTTTACCTTTCACATACACATTACAATTAAACTCGTTAACAGGAGAAATTGTTTTAAACTACAACATCACATCAGGAACAGCTACTATTGAATTAACACATAATTCAGTAACCGAAGTAGTTTCTGGGGTTTCTGGAATTGGAAACATAATTATTGAAAGAACTGATTTATCAGAAACAACCGCAAGCGTTACTATTACGCCTGTAACCCGTCCCATCAGTTTCTCGATAACAAACAGTTGCCCTATTGGAATTCCTTTGGATATTATTTTAGTAGTAATTAATGACCAAGATGATTTAGATAAGACAATTGTAAATAGATTTCGTTCAAACTTAAATGGATTTATTCAAAATGAAGATTTATTTACAGATGGGCCTATAACAAGATTTGAAACATTATCAGGTTTTGAGGGGCAAAATTTATTTCCAACAGAAGGAAGTGTAATTACAATGCAATCTGTGAAAGGGAACTCTAATACAGGTTCGTTTTTACCAATTGAAGAGTGTAACAGAATAGGATATTTAATTTCTCATACCAATTACACCGAATCAATACTTAATGATTTGCTTGATGATGCAAATTACTTAACGCTAACAGAAACTACTCAAGGAATAGACCAAAACAAGTTTACTGGTAATTTTGTTTTTTCAAGACCATTAGGTAACGAAAAACTATATTTAATTTGGGATTATAGCAATAGAAGTCCAATTGCTAACGATGATTATACGAGTACGCAAAAAGGAACTATCAAAAACATTGTAGTTCTATCAAACGATTACGACACGAACGCAATTCCTTTGACTGTAACAATAATAACACCACCAACAAACGGAACAGCAATTATAGAAGCAAACCAAAGTATTACCTATACTCACAATAATTCAGACACATTTAGTGATGTTATTGTTTATCAAATATCAAATGGCACTTGTTCAAGCATAGCAACTGTATATATTGACATTGCTGTTTCTTGTGATGAAAGTTTTAATTATAACGGAAGTCAAGGAGTATTTGAGTTTCCTATAAGTTTTGGAACTTCAATAGGTCAATGCGGTATAACTTATCAAGCATACGGTATTCCAGACCAATTTGAGATTTTTTATGATGGTGTGTTAGTAGCAACAACAGGAGGATTGGTTCCTGGCGGAGGTAATTTATTATTTGAAAAAACAAATCCTTTACCTACAACTGCTATCGTTAAAGTTACAGCTACTAATAATGGTACTGCATGGGCTATTACTGGTGTTTGTCCTAACGCTTCTGCTGAAGAAAGAATGGCTTTTTTAGAAGATGAAATTACAAGTAAAAACTTAACAGAAGAATAGAATGCCAAAAACAACAACACATAGCGAAGATAACAAAGGTTGGACTTCTTTTTGGGAGTACTTTCCTGATTGGTTTTTGAATATAAACAATAAGTTTTTGACTATTAAAAATGGTCAGCTTTGGTTGCAAAACGATGAATCAAATCCTATTAAAAACAACTTTTATGGTGAGCAAAAGAAAACATCTATAAAAACGGTTTTTAATGAAGCAATGGCTGAAGATAAAATATTTAAAACTTTAGTTCAAGAATCAGATGAAAAGTGGCGTGCGATTTTGAAAACAAATCTTACTGAAGGAGAAATCAAACAAGCCGAGTTCAACACACGAGAAAGTCGTCAATTTTCTTTCATTAGAGGAAATGAAACCTATGGAAACTTGCAAGGTAATTCAGCACAAGGCATTGGAACTATTACAAGTGTTGTAGCTAATTTAGAGGTGGAAATTCCTTTTTCTATTGTTTCATTTTCAATGATACCTGATTTAATTTCAGTAGGAGATATTTTATATCAAATCAACGGAGCAAATCAGGAAATAATAGGCGCTATAACCGCAATTAATAAAACTACAAATACAATAACTGTAGATGTAATTACTACTACTCCGATTATTGGATTATATTCATTTGCTTTAAAAAATGCAAGAGTTGAAGGCGAAGAAATGAGAGGTTATTACATGGAGGTTACACTTGAAAACGAGGACACAACTAACGGAGAATTATTCGCAATATCAACTAATTCTGTAAAAAGTTATGTTTAAAATAAGAATACTCAATGATGAGGATTACCCAACATTAGTTTCGTTTTGGAATTTTTGGCGTTTTCCTGCTCCGTTAAAAGAATACTTACCAGAAGAAGGGAAAGGCGGTGTTATGGTTTACAAAGACGGAATTGAGATTTGTGCAGGCTTTTTATTCTTTACCAATTCAAAAATGGCGTGGTTAGAATTTATTGTTTCTAACCCTGAATATAAAGAAAAAGACCGAAAAGAAGCTATTTGTTTTTTAATAAACGAACTTACTAATATAGCTAAAATGAAAGGATTTAAAATTGTTTTCACGTCTGTAAAGAATGAAAATCTAATAAATAGATTCAAAGAATGTGGCTATGTTGTTGGAAGTGAAAATACTAAAGAATTAATTATACAACTATAGATTTTTTCTATTATATTTGTATTTAAAATAAATACTATTCATTATGGCCGCTATTACATCAGCCGTTATTGGTGCCGCAGGTTTAGGAATGAGTGCTTATCAAGCAATTGACGGAGCAAATCGTTCGAAAAAATCTCAAAGAGAATTAAACGATTACGAAAGACAAGAACTCAATAATGCTTACGAGGATGTAAAGATTAGCACAATGGGTTCTGACTTGCTTCGTGAAGAAAACGCACGTACAACTTCTAATTTAGTTGATGCTACACAAATGGGTGGAGCAAGAACTATCATTGGAGGTATTCCTAGAATTGTAGGAGCAACTAATGATATTAACCGAGAAGCGGCTAAAATGCTTGACGACCAAGTTAGACAAAGAGAATATTCTATTGCTGGCGACAACGCTAGAATTGAAGGAATTACTGAAAACAGAGACAACGCAAATATTTCAGCATTATCCTCACAAGTAGAAGCAGGAAGGCAAGATATGTGGAGTGGTTTTGGTTCTGCTTTATCTTCTGCTGCTTATCTGGGTAGAGGGTTAAAAGAAATGAAAGGTACGAATACTCCAATAGATTCAAAAGAAATGAAAGGTACGAATACAGGCGTAGGATTTAAAGCTCCATATATTGATACTTCAAAAGGAATTGATTGGCAAAGCCGAACACCTTATTTTAAAACATCAAATCCTTTAGGTTCTGTAGGCAACACAACTGATGATGTTCTTTTTCAAAACGAATATAGCGATATAATTAATAAATACAATCGTAAACCTTATTTCTAATGGCAAACGCTAGTAACGCATACGCAACAATAAATCCGATTAAAACAAATATCGGTGATGTGGTTCAAGGAATTGAACAAATGGATTTTGCTTATCGCGAAGAACAAAGAAAAATTGATGCCCTTAACAAAGCAAGACAAGAAAAAGAACAAGCCAAAAAAGATAAACTTCGTGAAAAAATGATGGGTCAAATCCCACAAAATTACGACACAGGAAGTTCTTCTTTAAATGAATTTCAAGCAAAAATTATTCAACAAGGTGTAAATAGATTAGGGGAAATTTATAAAGAATTAAACAATACTTCATTAAGCGACGATGAAAGAATAAAACTTGAAATTGAAGCGCAAAACATTGACAACTTGCCTGATAATCTTAAAGTGGCTACAGATAACTTTACTAATATAATTCAAGATTATAAAACAAAAAAAGCAAAAGGCGAATATTTTGAAAATCCTGATTTTGAAAAATTAGTATTAAATGGTTTTGAAAATTATGTAGGCACATTGGAAAATGGATTACCTGCCGTTGGTTTTATAGATAGAAATGAAGATGGTACTGTTAACAACCTTGATGTTTTACCTTATGATAAACTACAGCAAGGAATTGGTGATTGGAGTTTCCAAAAACAATTTGATTTAGACGCAATGGCAATTGATGCTGCTAAAAAAGTTGGATATGATGATATTACAACTGATAATAATTTCAAAAGCGTTCAAGAGAAAAAAGCAAAAATTTCTTCTGTAGAATCAGTAGCTACTAACTTACTTCAAAATCCAGACGGCTCACCTACCGATGTGGCTTTATCTCAAATGAAAAAAATGGGTATTGAGCCAAATGAACAATCTTTAAAACAAGTTAAAGATTATTTCATGCAAAGAGTTTTAGCTAATACAGATTACACCAAAAAAGAGAATGTTGACTACAGCGCTCAAACAGGTCGTATGTCAGAAAACAGACAAGCCAAAAAAGATAAAGAAGAAAAGCAAATTATAACAACAACTGTTAATCTAAACAATACTTATTTTGGAAATGATTCTATAGGAAGAACTCCGGTAAGTAAAAAAGGAATTTTAGAAAAAGGTTTAAATCTTGGTAAAGGAATTAAATTTGACACTATTGGTGGTGCAAAAACAGGATTAGATAATTCAGTTGTGACAAACATATTTATCAATGATAAAAATGAAATTATTTATACTGCAAATGTTTTAACACAGAAATCTTCAAAACAAGAACAAGAGGAATTTACCGCTTCAGGAACAACAACAAACCCTTCTGCATTCAGGTCAGAAACTAGAACAGCTACAGGTGCTACAGAAGCTAAAATAGCAAGTGAATTAGGTTATCAAAACGCTGATGAACTAAAAGCGGAGTTAAGAAAAATGAATAATAAAGGCGCAAAACCTGTTTACAAAGGATTAGACGAAAACGGAAACCCAATATTTGAATAATTATGCTACAATTAGATCCAAATAAAAAAAAACAATTAGATTCTAATATAAAATCAATGCTTGATAATGGCGCTTCACAAGAAGACGTTATGAAATACGCAACTGATTTTAAAGAAAAATTTTCTGAAAAAAAAAAAGATGGTACGAACTCCAATTCTACATCTACATCGGATTCTCAAAAATTGGTTTCGGCACCGAAAAATGGTTCTTCGGGTACTACAAAACAACCTGAATACGAGTATAAGCCAATAAAAGATGAAAGAGGGAGAGAAGTATATGAAAAAGATGCTTTTGGAAATTTAGTACCTAAAAAAGAAAAAGTTTTAAAAGGTTATGCAAGTTCAACAGAAGAGCGTGAAATTGTAAGAGAGGAAGTTAAGCAAAAAGCATTAAAACCTATTAAAACAAGTGTAAATCTTCAAAAATATGAAGAAGCAACCAAACCTACAGAGCAAGAAGTAAACGAAAAAATTACTGAAATCGAAGATGAAATTAATCAAAAAGGTTTTGGAAACGGATTTTCTACTGGTTTAAAAAAAGGTGCTAATTTTTTATCTGATGTATTTACTACTATTGGAACTTTTGGAACACAAACAACAGGTCCTAATTTTGACTTAAATCCTTATTCAAAAGAACAAGAGCAAGCTAAACGTGAGTTAACAGCGGAATTTAAAGGAGATACTTCTAAATTCTCTGATGAAGATATTTTGTCTAAAACGAAACAAATAGTTTTAAATAAAAAAATTGAGGGTTTAAAAATTGACAAAAACAATTCATTTTTATCTAACTTATCTGAAAATGATAAAAGAGCTTTAGAATTAGAAAAAATTGCTAACTACAAAACGATTACTGCAAAAGACAAATACCTTGCTACAGAAGCTTCTATTCTAATAAATGAAACCGAAAAAAACGCTAAAGATTATAATGTAGTAAAAGCGATTGTTTTAAAAAACAACAAAGAAGGAAAGCAAACCCCAAAAGAATTATTAGATTATGGTATTGAAATAGAGGGTAAGCTAAGAAATGCTGTTACACAAGCGACCGAATTAGAAAACAAAATTGCTGAAAACAGAAACGAAATAGGTTCTACCGAAGAAGAAATAGATTTTCTAAAAAGAAATTATAGCATGAAAGATAAATTCATTACCAACGTTAAACTTGGTTTTGGAGATATTTACATGAATTTAGGTGTAAAACAAGAATTAGCTATTGGCGATGCTTTTGGTGTTATAGACGAAGAAAGAAAACAAGAAATAATTGACCAATCTATTGATTGGGAAAACGCAAAACAAATTTATAAGAACAAAGAAAGTAGAGATATTAGCTTTGAAAATTTAGGTGTAAACAATTTTGGAGAGTTTTTCTTTCAAGAATTAGGTACACAAGTTCCAATATTTGCACAAATCGCAATGCCTGGTGGTGTAACGTCTATTGGATTAACTTCTGCTTTTGACAAATATAGTCAAATGGTTGTTGAAGATAAAAAAGACGATAAAATAAATTACGACAAACTTCAAATGATTTCAACAGCAATTGGGTTTGGAGCATCGGAAGCTGTTTTAGGAGCGTTACCAACAAAAGGTATTTTAAGTCGTTCAGTTCGTTCATTTGAACAAGCGGGTCAAAGACAATTACTACGTGAAAGCGGTAAACAATACTTGCAAAGAAAAGGTATTGGAATTATAGAATCAGGCTCAATGGAAGCCGTTACAGAAGGATTAACTCAAGTAACACAAAACCTATTAGATAAATCTATTTTAGGCAAAAAAGAAATAGGTTTATTTGACAACGTGGATCATGCTGCTTTCTCTGGAGGTATGCTTGGTGGTGCAATGACTATGATGCCAACCGTTGCAGGATTAATAATAAAACCGTTTTCAGAAAACAAGCAAAGTAAAGAAATAAACGAAAATCTACAAATGATTTTTAATCTTCAAGAGCAATTGGATAATAACTCTATTGAAGGTACTTCACGACAAGTTATTCAAGATAAAATTTCATCTTTAGAAACAAGAAACAAAGAAGTTTTAACATCAATTGCAAATAAAACAAAAGGTATTTCAGAAGAGGTATTCAATGCTATTGTTGACGTAAATAAAAAGCAAGAAATATTACGCATAAAAGCTACTGAAATTAATGCCGACCCTAATATAGATAAAAAATTAAAGGACCAGTTAATTAGTGATTTAGAAAGTCAATTTAATGCACTTGAAACAAAAAGAGGTGTTTTGGTAAGTGATAAAGTAACTGTTTTAGATGCGTTATCAGAATCAGAATCAACTAAATTAAAACAACAAGCTGCTGCTGAATTGATTTCAAAAGCTAAATCGGAAGGTAAAACGGATGAACAAATTAACTTTACAGAAGAAGAAGTTAATAAAAAAGCTATTGAAATTTACAACCAATCTAAACCAAATGCAACACAACAAGAAGCAACAACTACCGAAACTAAACAAGAAGCACAACCACAAGCCGAAGCACAAGCGGAAGTCGGTGAAGTAGAAACAAACGAGCAAAAAATAGCTAAGTTAGAAGCGGAATTAGAAACAATCACAGACGACAACAATCCTCGTATCGCTGAAATTGATGCCGAAATTGAAGCGTTAGAAAGCGAACCGCAACGAAATCCAATAAACGAAATACCACCACCGCCAGAAGGTTTTGATATAGTTTCTGAAAAAAAACCAGCACCGAGCCAAGTTGATAATATTGATAAAAACATTGAGCCTATAGTTGAACCTATAAACAATGACAATGCAAACCAAAACGCACAACAGAATAATGAAGGTAGAAATATTGAAACAAAAAAAGTAACTTCTACAAAGGTTAGAAATCCAAAAACAGGAGAGTTTGCAAATTTTGATGTAGATATTGAAAATGGAAATGTTGTAGAAATTCGTAATCCAAAAACAGGAAGAATAATCCCAGAATTTGTAGAAATAGTAAACAAAAAAACAAAAAAAGTTACTATAAAAAAGAATGCCAATTGGACTTCTATTGAAGCAGATGCGTTAGGATTAGAATCGGAAAGTAAAATAAAAGAAATTAATAAAAATATTTTAAGTAATTTTATACCTACAACCGCATATCAAGCGGCTTTGGATTTCTTTGCTAGAGGAGGAAAAGTTTCTTTAGAATCAATAAAATACGAAACAGGGAATACCGATAGTAAGTGGGCTACAAATCAATCTAATCAAGAAGGATTAAGCAGTATTGAATCAGTATCTGAAAATATATCTATGAAAAACCCTAATTTAGATCAACAAGAAATTAGAGGTGAGTTAATAGAGGTAATATCTTCATTTAACAATGTTCAAGAAGTTAAAGATGAGATTATTAATACTAATAGCGAAAACAAAAGAATAGAGCAAGAACAAGAAGCAAGAGCTATTATAGGTTCGTTATCTCCACAAGAATTTGCACAATACGAATCTATTGTTGCAGAAAACTTTATGTTTGAGGAAATGAGCGAAGAACAAATAATTTCTTACTTTGAAAATAAATACCAAGAACAACAACAATATTATGAAACAGAAACAGGAAGACAAGAAGCCAATGAGCCGAGTGGAAGTGTTGAAGGCGTTAGCATTCAAGAAAGTGTTGGAGAAACAAAAACAAAAGAAGAACAAAAAGTAAGAATAACTTTTGGTCCTTTCAACGAATTTGCTGATACAGGAGTATTGTTAAGTAATGGCGATGTTATGCTTGAAAATGGCGAAATTATCAAAAAAAACAATATTGATAGCCTTGAAAATATTGACGAAAATCAACAACTCAAACCAGAACAAGTCGAACCAAATGTAGATGAGAAAGCGAAATTAGACAAATTAGCTGATTTTTTAAAAGACATAGATAAGCGTTTAAAAGATTTTGGAGACGAAACTTTAGGTATTAACCTTCCTGTTGTTGTGGCTCGTGCTGCGATTAAAGCAATGCAACTAGCGGTAGCAACAGCACAAACAGCACAAGAGGTAATTGATGCTGGTTTAGATGCTGTGAAACAATCTGATTGGTATAAAAACCTTTCAAATAGAGAGCAATCTGACATTGATGCTAATTTAAAAGATTATCTAAACAAACCTTTTCAAAATGCTCCTTCCGAAAAAACTCGTTTAAAAATAGAACAAGAAATTCAAGAACGTTTAGATAATAACGAATCTAAAAAAAACATAATTGATTCTATTTCAGACAGACGTGAAAAAATGATTGCACAAGACTACATTGAAAGACAAAGCAATCGTAGTGTTCCAGAGGTAAGAAAAAAAATAGCGGAATCATTTGAAAAAGCAGACGAAGCTTTACAAGACAAGAAAACTACTCAAGAAAAAATTGATAAAGCTTTCCGTAATTTTATTACTCAAATAGCGGATAGACAATTCGTCCCTAAATTTATCTTAAATAAAGCAGGAGGTAGATTAGTTCGTAATTACTTAATCGCTACAAAAGGGGCTACGGGATATGCAAAAGAAATGTATGATGAAGCGTATGCTAAAATCTACAAAGGACTTACTTCGGCTGAAATAAAAACGCTTGATAAGATAATTCAATTAAGACGTTTTATTGCTATTGACGAAAACAGAGCAAAAAACAATATGCCTGACGTGGTTCACCCAGATTTTATAAATGCTAACGATGTAAAAATAGAATTAGCCGAATTAGAAAAAGAACTTGGAACAGAAAAATTCAAAGACTTAACAAAACGTGCTGATGCTTATTTTGATGAATTCCGTGGTTTATTAACCGAAATGCAAAAATCAGGATTGATTTCAAAAGAAAGCTTGGATATGTTTTTTGAAATTGATTACCAACCTCGTATGTTTTTAGAATTTTTACAGAATAACGAAACGGATTTTGTTCCAGAAACTTCTAGTAGTTCTAGTTTATCATCTGAACAAATTAGAAAATTAGAAGAAGGATTGAATACTTCGTTAATTTATGATTCTCAATATTTACTTTCTCGCTCGATGAATATTCGTGCTAAGTCAATTGCTATGAATAACACTAATAAAAAATTAGTTGAGTTCATAGAAAAACAAGCTAAGGTTGTTGAGGATTTAAAAAATAAAACAGATAAAACCCAAAAAGAAAAAGACACAATAAAATACTTTGAAGAACTTTCAAAAAGAGTTAAAATAAACCCAATTGTAGGCTTTACCGATACAGGTAATCCGAAATATAAATATGCTTTACCAAAAAACTTTAAAAACGCTTATTACTACATAGATGGGGTTAAACATAACGTAATGATGGAAGAAGTTTTCCATGAGCAATATTTTGACGCTGCTAAAGGGTTTTTAAATGGAAATACAAAGGAAGTTGTTTCAATGGTTTCTGGAACAGCATTAGTAAAAGCAGTTGCAACAGGAAATAATCCAACGTTTTTTATTACCAATACGCCACGTGACTTCTTTTTTATCGCTACATTTTCTGAAGAATATGGAATGTCGGTTTTAGTGAATATGGCTAAGTTGGCTAAAGATGCTTTTAACGGAGTAAAAGATATTAAACAAGGAAGTGATAATTATAAAAACTTTATCAAGTATGGTGGTATGATGGATTTTCTAAAAGACCAAGGGAAATTAAAACATACTGAAATACAAAAATTATTTGACAAAGTTGATAATAAAAAACGTGAGGGATTTAGTAAAGTTTTTAACGCAGTAACATTAAGCAAACTTCAAATTTATTCGGAGGTAGGTTTTAGAATGGCAGTATTTAACCGTTCTGTTAAAAACCAATTAAAAGAACTTGGTTATTCTAAAATTGAAGACGTTAAGGACCAAAGCGTTATTGATGATGTTTATACCAATGCGGTTGCTTCGGCTCGTGGAATTATGGATTTTAACCAAGGAGGTAAGATTACGAAAGATACTGATGCTTTCATTCCATATTTGAATGCAGCAACACAAGGTACTCGTGTAATGGTTGATAACTTTAGAGAAAGACCTTTTGAAACTACATTTAGAACAACACAAACTGCTGTATTGTTTTCAGGAGCAGCAATCGGAACAAGTATAGCTATGTTTTCGGCTTTTGGTGACGATGATGATGAAATGACATCAACAGAACGATACTTGTATGCTAAAAAAGGAGTAAGTAAGTACGATCAAACAAATTACTTTATAGTATTTACAGGTCAGAAAACAGAAAGCGGTCAGTATTCATACATTAGAATTGCAAAACCGCAACAGATTACACCTTTCTTTTCAATGACAGATGGAATGATTACTTCATTTATAAAAGCAAAGATTGGTGATGAAAGTCCAACAGATGCGATTGACAATGTTAAGTTTGCTTTCAGTAAAAACATTTCGCCATTAGAATTTAGTGTTACTGGAAATATTGCCAGAAACCCATTATTGAAATCGGCTTTAAGTTATTCAACGGGTTATGATTTTTATCGTGAAGAAGATTTAAGTTATTTACGTGGTAAAGTTCCCGTTCCTGCTGAAGGATTTGAAAGTAAAACGGTTGAAGATTTTTATAAAAAAATTGGAGAAGAAACAGAAATGTCTCCAGTTCGTTTTAAGGCTGCTGTAGAATCATATATTACTACACCAAGTACTTCACCTTATATCGGTTTCTTATACGGAGGAATTGATGCTATGGCTTCTGATAAAGAGGGTAAAGAAGTTTTAAACAAACTTGGTAAGGATTTATTAAAATCAACTGTTAATCGTTTAAAAAAAGAAACAACGGATTTCAATAGAAGACTTGAAAACAACAATGCTTTACAAAAGAAAATGGAGCAAGTTGAAATTGAAAACTTAAAAACAAAATCTTTATTTAAAAAGTATGCTGATGCTTATACAAATAAAGAAATGACAATATCCGAAATTTCAAAAGAGCTTGAAGAAGTTGCTAAAGAAAATCCGTTTGAAGCAAAACGTTTGAAGAAAATGATTAAGGATAAGATTAAAAACAAAGATATTTCACCTTATGTTTTTGAGATTAAATATGCTAAATCGGCCGAATCAAAAGCTTTAATGTTAATCGATTTGTTTGGTGATGATTTGAAAGATATATCTAAACTCGAACCCGAAGAAAAGAAATTGTTATTCCAAATGAAAAAGATTGGAGCAATTAATAAAGAAGTATTATTTGAATATAAAAGATTAGTTGAAGAATCAAAAAAACCCACTAATTAGTGGGTTTTTTATCAATTAAAATCATCAAATTCAATAAACATTTTGCAGTTTTTTTCTTCAAACCGAGTTACTGAAATTGATTTGTGTTTTACTTCCTTAAATTCTTCTTTGTCGATGTCTAGTTGCAAAAACCTACAACAGCGGTTTCTTTTTACGCAGGAATGATTAGAACATCTACTAATATCTTCGCTTATTAGTTTATTCATTATTTTTTCATTTTTTTGATTACTACTCTTTCTTTTTTTTGCCTTGCGTGTTCTCTTTTTTGTTGGATTACTTTTCTTTCGTTTACTGATGTGGTGTGAAAATTATTACACACTTTGCATTTGTAAAAATCTAAACACCCCTCTTTGTTGATGTATTTTATAAAATACTTAACGTTTTCTTCGTTGCTAAAAGATGTTTTTGTATCACATACCAGCTTGTTTTTTTTTACCATAGCTTTAGTCTTTGTATTCTTCTGCTGTTAGTATTGCGTAAATCATAAACGCAATAAGGAATATGAAGATAATTATTAAGGTTTCCATTTTTTTAATTGAATTTTGTTCACACGAACCGAGTTGAGTTATAATTTCAAATCTAAAGTTAGTTGCGACATTTTTTGTCCAGTTTCTTTGCAGAATTTCAAACGTTGTTTTACGCTTTCAATAACTTTTAATTGGTCAGATATTGACAATTCAGAATCTATCAATACTTTACAGATTTTCATTGCTAATTCATGTGTTGGTGTTTTCATAATTTCTTCCCGCAAGTTTCACAATGTTCAATTTTAAATTTTAAATAAAAATGCTCTCTACTTAATTTAAAATACCTTTCAATATCATAAAAGTGTTTTGAAGTTATTTCTAAATTAATATCGGGGGTTCTATCCTGAATCCGTTGCATCTTCTTTTCAATGCTTTTTAGTTGTTGTTTTGGTGTCATAATTTCGCATTTATCTTTTTACATATTCCAATAATACTTTTTGGGTCTTTTTTGTAGGCTTTGAAAACATTATTTAAATCGCTTAGTTTTCCGTTTTCGAGTAATTCTGATATATTGATTACTAATTCGTGGAAGTCGGCTCTTTGCTCAAAAAAATCATCGTGGCTGGTGTGTTCGTCTTTTAAGATTTCATCTACTTGGTCGTGAAACAATGCTGTTTTTTCTTTTGCATTGCGAATGGCGTTTCTAACTACTTTGTGATCGCCTGGAATAATTGGGAAGTTTTCGTTATAGTTTTTGTAGATTTCAAATAATACATCGCCTACTACAACCATTTGACTAATGATTGGTGAGTACATTTTTGAAAAATCTTCTACTGAAACTTTTTCAATTTTGTAGTTTCCTTTTAAAGCGATTTGCTCGTTTGGTTTTATTGTTGCAAATCCTTTGTAAATTTTATCGGTGTGGTATGTTGTTTTTCCGTCAATGACTAAATAACCTTTGTCGTTTTTATAGAAGTATAATGCTTTCATTTTAATTTATTTGAGATTTGTAGATAACTGGTATTTTAAATTCTCTTGCGATTGCTATTTCTTCGGCTACTCCTTTTGAGATGAAGCTTCCGTACACATGAAGCTCTGATACGATGCCCGATTTTAAATAAGCAATATTGTTGCTGATTCCTTTTTTTCTGTGTTCTGGAATTGAATCGTCAAGTGCTAAAACATCAGCTAAATAGGGTACGAACGGAGTTATGTTTTTTTCTTCAAGATTGATTTGTTTTACGATGTTTAAAATCTTTTCTACATTACCTTTTACATCGCTTGAAATTGGGTGCGCTATGTAGCAAATTTTGTTACGTTTTATCATGCTAAACTTTACTAATGCCAGGTCCACTTTTTCTTTGAAGTCTTTATCTGTGTCGCATAAGTTTTGCACCATTCTAATACCATATAATACTGTAGCGTGGTCTTTTTGAAAGTTTAAGCCAATTTGATTTAATGATAGTCCAGGTATTTTTTTATAAGCGATATAAAAAATTACTTGTCTTGCTTCGACAAGATTTCTTTTTCTTCCTTTTTCAAATAGCTTTAAATATTCTACTCCGAATATATCAGCTACTATTTTAGTGAGTTCAAACATATTTTTATTTTTTTAGTTTTATTTCTATTTCAATTTCTTGTTCAATTAGCTTGTCGAAGTATTCTTTTAATACTATTTTTTTTGTTTTTACGATGATTCTACTGGACCCGCCTTGAAGTATTTGTTCAATTTCTCTTGCAATGGTTTTTCTCTGGATATAATTTGCCATAGCTTTGTCTGCTTCAAGTTCTTTTTTAAGTTCCAATTTGGCTTCTTCCATTTTATCAGCGTAGTACTTTTCTAATTTTGGAGTGTTTGCACCTAAAATCAATCCTTTGGTTAAAAGTTCATCGAAAATATGTGCATTGGGTTCTGGAAGTATTTTTGTTTGCTTATACTCTTTAAAAACACGAATAATTCCATTGATAAAAATGGCTTCTTTTTGACTATCTGAAATGGAAGGAAGTAAAGGTGTTTTATCCTCACGAGTAATATTCTTCTGAATCTTTAATTGCGTTTTCCAAACACGATATTTTTTGATTACTTCCGAGAAGTATTCCGTACCAAACAATTGAAAATGTTTTGACTTTTCTGGATATTCATTGTAGCGTTCTAACTCAAAAGCTTTGTAAATTTCTTCGAGCGTAATATCTGTGCATCGTGTTTTAATAAAACGAAGCAAGTCAGATTTTGTGGCCATGTCAATTTCGTTATTTACTCCTGCTAATGCTGAAATTTTTGTAACCATCAACCCAACTACATTGTTAAAATTAGGCTCGTGCTGTCTATCTCTAATTTTTTTGAACTCATAACATTCTTTTACAAAAGCAACATTTGTTGATTCTGTAGCTTTAACAATATCATTCAAAGTTGTTCCAGCCACTTGCGTTAGCTCTGACTGTATCTGCGCTTTGTCTGCCAAGTAATGGTTGTTCTCGTGTTCCATTTGTGTTTTGGTTTTGATTGTTATTTTTTGAAGATTTTTCCCAAGTGCGTATTGCAGCCTTGTAGTCTTTCATTTTGACTTTCCCGACTAGCCAACCTTTTGATTGGTAGAAATCGAAAAACATTTCAGCATCGATGTTGTTGTTTCTAATTTCGCAATAGGCTTTTATTTCATCAATAGTTGGCGGTTTGAATACTGATGTAGCTCTTTTCTTTTTCGATGCTTCCTTGCTGTTGATTTCAATGATTTTGTCTTTAATCAATTGGCGTGTCATTGGTTTTGGCTCGTCTAACCAATCGTATAATTCTTTTAATAATTTATTCATAGTGTTTATTTTTAGAATAAATATGTTTGACTTGTTTCGTTTTTAAATCTTGTATTTGCTGAAATAAACATTTTTTCATCTATTTCACTTGCGATACACTTTCTGTTTTCTTTATAACACGCTAAACCAGTAGTAAAACTTCCAGCAAACGTGTCTAATACAACATCATTTTCATTTGTATGTATCAATAACAATCGTCTTAACATATCAATCGGTTTTTCAGTTGGGTGTATTCTTTCGGCAGTACTTGGTACATTGTATTCAAATACTCTTAATTGGTCTTTATATCCAATATTGTTAAAAGTTGCTCCTTTTCCTCTTACATAAATCATAAATTCTGTATCTCCAATGTATTTTCCATTTCCTAATGGTATTGGATTAGGTTTTTTCCAAACTAATAATGTAACTGAATAACCTTTGTTTTCAAACCAATTCATGGTTTTAGAAACTTGCTTATTGCTACAAAATATTACAGCATTCATAACCTTTAAAACCCTTTCGTATTCCGAAAAATAAGTATCAAAATCAAAACCATAACCAATATAACTAATATGTTTGTTAAGTAATTTTCTATCTTTCATAAATCCTGATCCGCCACCGTGAATTTCTAATTCGTATGGGGGATCTGTCAGTATAAAATCTATACTATTATCAGGTAATGTTTTTAATAATTCTAATCCGTCTATGTTTTTGAATTGCATATAGTTTTTTTATCTGTGATAAGATTATGTAAATTTAATTAATATATGCGTTTTATGTGTGTTTTAAGCATAAAAACACACATTTTTAAGCAAAAAAATAGTTAAACATCAGAAGGGTAAATCCGAATGTTCTTCTTCGTTATCCATATTTGGTATTGGCATGAAATTTTGCTCCTTAACAGGTTCAAATGTTGGTGCTGTGCTTGGTGAATCTAAAGCTTCGATTTTCCAACCATTTAATGAAACATAATTTTTTCCATTGTATTCAGAACCTCTAATGTTTACTGAAACATTAACCTCTTGACCTATTCCAAAATTATCCAAAACATCGGATTTGTCTTTTAAAAAATCAATTGGAATATCATTTGGATATTGACCATCTTCTGTTACTACTATTTGACGTTTGTAAAACCCACTATCAAAGGTTTCAGTTTCTTTGATTAGTTTTATTACTCCTTTAATTACTATTGACATAACTACTTTTTGTTAATTAATTCTAATTCTTCTTTTTCACGTTCTAACAGCCAATTTTTAGCCATTGTTGAGCGACGTTTTAAATGTTCGATGTCTGAGTCTTCCAATGTTACTTCAAATCTTTTTACTCGCATATGTTTTGGAATATCATATTGCCAATCTTGGTTATACAAATCAAATCCAATGTTATCGCTTTTGAATTTTGAAACATCAAAAATATGATTGCGTTCTAATTGCGATGCTACACGAACAAATTTTTCGTAATCCTCGTTGTTTCCTTCTTCATTTAGTTCGGGGCAACCCATAGAAAACCAAATGGATTTTATTTCGGTGTTTATTCTGTGGCCTGGAGAGTTTACTAAACAATAACACAATTCGCCTGTTCTTGATATTTCGTGGCCTGATTCTATTGCTAACCAAGTGTAAGATTTTATTTGCCAAGCATACAATGAGGTTAACTCTGCACGTTGATAAGTATCGAACTCGTAATTTGCTTTAGTATCTCTAATTTTGTCAAAAATATTATCTGGACTACCTTGAACGTAATTGTTTTCAAAGAACTCTTCATTTTTCCAATAAGAAATGCCATCTATTTCTGAAAGTAATTGCAAACAATCTTCTTCAACTATAATTCCTTTTTCGAGGTATTTGTTATTGAGTAGTTTTTTTCTTTTCCAAAATACATCATTAAATATTTCTTCTAATTTAGTAATTGCACCTGATGGAAGTTCGTCAATACCTTTTTTCTTTTTGTTGATTTTGTCAACTTCTTTTTGTTTTGTGTCGGTCCATTTTGTTGATCGCCCGTTAGTGTTTTTACCTGTTAGTTTTTCTTCAAGCAATTCGGATAACGATTGTTCTTCTTCTTTTGTGATTGGTTCGGGCAAGTTGGTCATTAAATAACCGATTTGGCTTGCTCTTGGTTTAAAGTTTTCAAATAAGCTATTCATTTACTCAATAATTTTAGGATTAAACTTTTTAGATATTTTGTTGTGAATGTGCATGATTCCATTTTTCGTATTTAATGCAGTAATGTACAAGAAATTTTCTTTAATCATTACTTGTTTTTTAGGCTTGGTGCCGTTGATGTGAATAACATCTTTGTATTCTTTTAATTCAACTGGTTTGTCCATATTAAAATTTTTTACTTAAATTATGCCATATATTATAATTCAATAATAAATTTTACTGATGTATTAAGAACCCAATCATTACCGCCATAAAATTTAGCGTCTGACCGCTTTAAGTAATTACTTTGAACTCCTATTCCTACACCTCTACAATACCACTCTATACCTCCCTCTATACCAGCTACAGGATTTGAATTTCCTTCTCGTATATTAATACCTCCAATTAATCCAACAAACCCCCTTAAATCTCTAAATTTGGAATGTAAGTTAAACCCTATTGGAACAGCATGGAATTGTGAATATCCAACGCCATTAAGATTTGGAAATTGAAATGTACCAGCTTTGAAATACAAATATGTCATTTGGTATTCTATTTCAAGTCCTATATTTAGTCCATCTTTAATCCATGCATTAGGCTCTGAATTAACTGATAAAGTAAATCTCTCATCATAGTTCTGCGCTACAGTTACCATCCCGGTAACTAATAACAATAATGTAATTATTTTTTTCATAAAGTTTGGTATGATTTAATTCTCATCTCTCTGATTTTTTCATCTAATGATAATTGAGTATTCAACGCATCATTTATCCGTTGATAATGAATTTTAGGAATTCGCCCAGTTGTGAAATAATACTGAACAGTTTCTTTTTTCAAGTTTAATTTAGATGAGAGCATTATCAAGAACTCATCTTTGTACATTAATTTTCGATACTTATTTTTCATGTTTTATTAATTTATTGATGCAAATATACAAACTAATTTTAATAAAATAATATTAAAGTGTTGTTTTTTAAAAAACAAGGGTGTATATTTGCATCATAATAATAATAATAATAACAATATAAAATTATGAGAAAATATCTTATTCGCTACTGGAAAGAATACAATGATGAGCCAACGGATTTTGAAATGGTTATCGAAGCCAATAATTTTGATGAAGCTTATAGAATTTTTAAAGATACTAAAAGAGGAATAAAAAGAATAACTTTAATCAAGGAAATATGAATAACACAATTTTGAAAGAATAAGTTTATCTTTTGAGTTTTTCTTGTAATATAATATTGCAAGGATTTTATAATGATTGTTTTATCCATAATTTATAGTTTTTTGATTTCTTGTTTAACTTCTTGCCAATATCTTTGTCTGATATTTGGAACTTCAAACTGTGTTTCGTAAATTAATTCATCAACTGCAACAAATGCACATTGCTTCGCTTGAAAAATATTTATTTCACTACAATCGCAATAATGCTTACTTGGGAAATGCTCAATACCACAATGTGTTGTGTTATACATTTTATCAACCAACTCTTTTGCTTTTTCTTTTGGTGTCATCATAATTTATAATTTTAAAATTTCTTGTTTAACTTCTATCCAATATTTATATATAGTAGTATTTACTCCTGATAATAATTTATAATGACTTTCTAATATTTCATA
>Ga0209174_10000218_pt1 | contig 44524 bp, 45 predicted proteins | sample JI91814BDNA_FD_187505 | JGI IMG/M metagenome (GOLD analysis project Ga0209174, IMG submission 187505) | Wastewater effluent complex algal communities from Wisconsin, to seasonally profile nutrient transformation and Carbon sequestration -... | ecosystem: Engineered > WWTP > Effluent > Algae...
TTTTGGCAAAAGGAGTTCAAATGATTAAATACACAACTGCTGTAATTAGTTTAGCAATAAGTGGTCTTGCAGCGGCTGGAACCATGGGTCCAGTTTGCGCACCAGGCAATGTAACAGTCCCCTGTGAAGCAAAGGGTTGGGATATTGGCGTTCAGGCTTTGTATTTTAAACCAGCGTTTGGTGTCGCGAAGACATATAGGATTGCAGGAGTTAGTAGTCTACAACCCGTTTCATTCGTTGGGGTACGAGAGCTCCAAAATGACTGGGATTGGGGCTATAAACTCGAAGGTTCATACCATTTTAATACTGGAAATGATGTCACCATGAGTTTATTGCATTATGAAAATGATACTAATCTCAATGGACTCTTTAATGTTCCTGCTTTTGCCAGTGGTCAAACAACCTCTTTAAACAGCGCAACTTTTGCAAGCCAAAATCAATTTGACCAATTGAATTTAATACTTGGGCAGCATGTAGATGTAAGTCTTAAGTCCAAATTACGCTTCTTCGGTGGTTTGCAATATGCACATATATTGAATAATTCTACTTTCAATTATCCGTTTTCATCAGTCGCTCTACCCATTGTTACCAGCTTAAATCAAGTGGACAACAATGATTTTAAAGGTGCAGGCCCTGAATTTGGTCTAGATTACAGCTATTCTTTGACTAATTCTTTTAGCCTAACAGCGACGGGCTTAGGTAGCTTATTATACGGACAAAGTAGATACAACACTGGACTTTATTTTTTACCTTTAAATGTTGCAACTACGATAACTACCCCACTTAGAAGTGCAAAAAAGCGTGTTATTTCACCTAGCTTAGAAGCGAAGGTTGGTATCAATTATGCGTGTACTTTTGCGCAAGGGATTTTGAATGTTAATGCAGGTTTCCAAGCACTAAATTACTTCAACTCACTACAATCATTTGGTGCGAATGATTTGTTAGTGGCAGTGCCTCCTGTTTCCGACAGCGATTTTGGTCTCTATGGCCCTTATCTAGGTATTAAATACTTAGGTAATGCCTAATCATTCAAGCCTAAAACCCATCCTCGTGATGGGTTTTTTTTTCATCCAATTAAATCTAGCCAGTAGCTGGTTGCCGATATATAATCCTGTGCCTATCCGTTGTGGAAGTAAAAATAATAAACAGGAGTACTCCGCATGCAGTATAAAAAAATCATCTTGGCTTTAGCTTGCTTGTCTTCACCACTTTATGCGGAAAATGATCAACAATTGCAACGTGAAATAGTGCGTTTGCAACATCAAGCTCAGGATTTACAGCAACAATTAAACCATTTACAACATAAATTAGTTACACAGCATAAGGGTCATGGCAAACACAAAGCCAAACCTGGACATGCAAATACCGCCTATGCTAGAGAAAAAGCACCGGCGAAGAAAGATAAATATTACTCCACTCATGTGACAGTCCATGCACCTGAGAAACACCCTGATGATATCCGTTTTTACCCCACTGCTTTAGTCGCTGATAATCGAGTCGTAACCTATATCGCGGGGACACCGGTCGTCAGTTCGCCTTACTTAGGGGATAGACCCGCCTTCGATGGGTCAGATTATATTGTCAACATTTCCAGTATTAACCGCGATATTCGTCTGATGCAGCAACGCCGTCGCATGTATGATGCCTATAAACGTATTGGCTATCCTATTCCAGAAATGCCAATCATCTCTATAAGCGGTAAATCAGAGCCTATTGCTGTAATTAACAGTGCTTTTAGTGGATCTACGAATGCTGATTTAACCCTTGGCTCGAGTGAAATTGATATAGCAGCAGCCTTAAATCAAAACGTTGAGGCCTACATTGCTATTGCCTATGATGAAAGCCCTCCTTCAGTTGGTCCTCGTATCAATAACTCGGCTTTTAACCTCAATATGGGCTTTGTTAACATTGGTAATTTGGACAAAACCCCGTTTTATTTTACCGCTGGTCAGTTGTATGTTCCTTTTGGCCGTTACTCAAGTTCAATGATTAGTGCGCCGGTCACGCTTAACTTAGCCCGTACTAAAACGCGACCCTTTATTTTTGGTTATAAGTCTCAAGCAGATCAAGGCGTATTTGCTGCAGTGTTTGGCTATCGCAGTGATACTACTTTGAGTACTACCGGAGTTGGTGGAGCTAACTTAGGTTATGTATTTAAGTATGGCGAGGACAGTGGCGAAGTGGGGGTTAGTTATATCAGCTCCATTGATGATGCCGCTGGTATGCAAAGTACAGGTTCTGCAATTGGTACAACCTTCGGTGGTTTTGGCTCCTTTACTAATGGTAGTGAGATGGTGCGTAAAACCCCGGCTATGGATGTCCATGGTATCTTAGGTTTTGACCGTTATAACTTTACTGCGGAGTGGGCTGGTGCTATAGAGCCCTTTAGAGCGCAGGATCTGAGCTTTAATGGTCGTGGTGCTAAGCCTCAGGGTTTGCAGCTTGAAGCGGGCATGACTTTCCGATCCTTTGACAGGCCTTCATCGGTTGGTTTGGGTTATCAGTGGACCAAGGATGCTTTGGCTTTGAATCTTCCTCACTATCGTTTTGCTGGGGTTTATAATATCTCTATTTGGAAGGATACCGTGGAGAGTATTGAATATCGCCATGATATTGATTACAACGTGAATCAATTTGCTAACGGTGCTGCGCCGCAGGGTTTTGTAAATGCTAATACGGTGGGTAGTGGTAAGGCTTCGGATACTGTTTCTTTGCAGATTGGGGTTTATTTCTAATAGGCTAAACTCCATTTGCCGAGAGAATGTGCCACCCGATAAGAAACCCTCATCCCCACCCCTTCTCCCTTAAAAACAAGGGAGAAGGGAGCCTGCTCCTGCCACAATGTAACATCAGGGCAGTAGGTTGGGTCATGACCCAGCAACAATCCTCATCCATCATCAAGATTTAAGTTGGTTCGCGACCCACAACCTACGCCTCCGGCCGTAACTCTGTTTAAAACTCAAGATCTTCAATTCTGTGCTATCTTTTATCTTATAGACTTCTTCTATTGGACGACGCTTATGCAATCACTCTGGATGCAAATTATCCCTATTATTACCAACCCTACTGTGGCCTACTTTCTGGTGCTGTTGGGTATTTATGGGATTTTTTTTGAAGCTATGCACCCAGGGCTTGTGCTTCCCGGTGTTATCGGCGTTATTTCCATGGTTTTGGCCCTCTATGCTCTACAATTCCTTCCCGTCAATTATGCCGGTTTTGGTTTAATGATAGTTGGTATAATTTTCATTATTGGAGAAGGAGTTACTCCCAGTTATGGGCTTTTAGGAGCGGGTGGCACCTTGGCTTTCATTATAGGATCTATCATGCTGATAGATACTGATAAAGCCGCCTATCAAATCGCCTGGGGTGCTATCTGTGCTATGGCGGTTGCTAATATATTAATCTTTGTTGTGCTACTTGGTATGGCTATCAAGGCACGTAATCAAAAACTTAATAACGGTTTAGTGATGTTGGTGGGCGCTACTGGGCGTGCTTTGGGCGATATTGGTGAGCAAGGGCAAGCTATTATTCGCGGGGAAATTTGGGCCGTTACTTCCAAGCTGCCGATAGCCGCGGATGCCAAAATTATTGTTATAGCGACATCAGGGTTGATTTTAGAAGTAGAAGAGGACAAGACGACAATATCGGATATTAATTAACGGTATCCGCCTAAGCAGATGGAATCAAGCCAGCTAATTGGCTTATCAAGGAGATTAAAATGGGTCCTTTTTTTGGATTTTTACTAGTTCTCGCGGTTTTGTTCTTTTCCACCTCTGTAAAGGTTTTTCGTGAATACGAGCGCGGAGTGGTCTTTTTTCTCGGACGATTCTGGCGCGTTAAGGGGCCTGGCCTTTTTGTACTTATTCCTGGGGTGCAGCAAATGGTGCGGGTTGATTTACGGACCATAGTCATGGATGTACCCAGCCAAGATGTGATTTCTCGTGATAACGTATCCGTACGAGTTAGTGCGGTCTTGTACTTCCGGGTAGTTAAGCCAGAAAATGCTATTATTCAAGTGGAAAATTATTACGAAGCTACCAGTCAATTAGCGCAAACAACCTTGCGTTCGGTACTGGGACAGCATGAATTAGATCAGATGCTTTCTGAGCGCGAGCAGCTAAACAGTGCTGTTCAGAAGATACTAGATGCACAAACCGGTAATTGGGGCATCAAAGTCTCCAATGTCGAGATTAAACGCATAGATTTAGATGAAAGTATGATCCGTGCTATCGCCAAACAGGCTGAAGCTGAGCGGGATCGTCGAGCTAAGATCATTCATGCTGAAGGTGAGCTACAGGCTTCTGAGAAACTCCTGCAAGCTTCTCAAGTCTTGGCTCAACAACCTCAAGCTATGCAACTGCGGTATTTGCAAACCTTGAGTGCCATAGCGGGAACTAACAACTCAACCATCGTTTTTCCAATGCCCATGGAGCTTGGAGAAATATTGGTGAATATGGCGCAAAAGAAAAAATAAGCGCCAAACTTTCGTTTGTCTGAATTTTATGATAGAACACTGGTTTTCAAGAATTAATGAGGGCTTACAGTGTCGATTAAATCAGATAGATGGATTGAGAAAATGGCTATGGAGCATGGAATGATATCTCCATTCCAACCTGGACAGGTGCGAGAAAATGCCAGTGGTCGTATTATTTCCTATGGGGTATCAAGCTACGGCTACGATGTGCGTTGTTCTAATGAATTTAAAATTTTTACTAATATTAATTCTGCCATCGTAGACCCCAAAGCCTTTGATGAAAACAGTTTTGTCGATGTACAATCTGATGTCTGTATTATCCCCCCCAATTCTTTTGCCTTAGCCCGCACCGTGGAGTATTTCCGTATTCCTCGTAGCGTTTTAACTATCTGCCTGGGTAAATCGACCTATGCGCGCTGCGGTATAATTGTGAATGTGACACCGCTTGAGCCTGAGTGGGAAGGGCATGTTACCCTAGAGTTTTCTAATACAACCACCCTACCAGCTAAGATTTATGCCAACGAAGGGGTGGCCCAGATGCTATTTTTAGAGGCTTCAGAGGTCTGTGCTGTGTCTTATAAGGATAGGGGTGGTAAGTACCAAGGGCAGACAGGGGTAACGTTGCCTAGAACGTAATTTTGTGAACAATGGAACCGTATACGAACGATCTAACCGAGCCGCGACCGTTAGGAAGCGGAGCAGTTGGATTATACACGGGGTAGTGAAAGGAATTAAGGGCTCCGCTCCCTTACGGTCGCGGCTCGGTTAGATTTTATTGCCCGGATAGATCGTAGACAAAATGATAGATCTTATTCGTCTTTGGGTAAGGGGCATTGTGTACGGGAAGCGTCAACGCGCTCACGTAGCTCCTTGCCAGGCTTGAAGTGTGGACTGTGTTTAGCTTCAGTCACCACTTTTTCACCAGTTTTAGGGTTATGGGCATTCCTTGGTGGTCTGAAGTGTAGTGAGAAACTCCCAAAGCCACGAATTTCAATCCTTTGACCCTTAATGAGTGCTTCGCTCATTAGTTCCAAAATCTTATTAATCCCATCCGCTACTTGCTTTTCAGTAAGATGCGTCATTCGAGCAGCGATGTGTTCAATGAGTTCCGATTTAATCATACCCACCTCGTATTTTCGCGTGTTCCACTGTCTGCCGCTGTTTTAGGCGTTCAGTAGCCGACAATTGTTCAGTTTGTTTTATAAGTATAGACCGGGGAATAAATTATTCAATGTTTTCAATCCGGTTAGTGAAAATTAGTTTTTACGCTGATGGATAAAGGCGGGAACAACGCCCCAACTCATTTGGATTTTTGTTGTGGTAATAACCTCAAAAGTGCAGGTTTTAAGCGGCCTGCTGGTGGTTATGACCGTTTTTAAATCTGTTAATTTATTTAACTTCTCGCCCAATTTATCCCAAGTCGGTCCAAAAAAAGTTGTGGCATTTATGAGCATTAAATTGGCATCTAGCAGGTCAATTGAAAAAAAATCGGCTTGAATTATTTCAATATTCTCGCCAAAAGCATTTGATCCACTAATTTCCGCAAGTAATTGGACTTTTTCCTTAGCGCAGCTCGCTAACTCCTCGAGAATTTCAACTCCTACGCTTTTTTTAACCGGATAAACAAGGGCGCAGGCGATGACCGCCTTGCCAATGCCACAGCCTAAATCATAAAAAACGGTATTTTTGTCAGGTTTTACAAGGGATAAAAGAGCAATAAAGGGTAAAAACTTTATCTCACCATAAGTGTATTCAATGGCGTCTTGTCTTAATCGTGCTTGGCGCGATAAGTCGTAGCCATCAACATTGTAATATAAGGCGGTAAACAGCTGTTGATGCTCTTCAAGTTTAAGCGCTTTCTGCCATTTGTTAATTTTTAGATGCCTGTTGAGCTGTTTGACAACCCATACTGGTGTGAAAATAAATTGTATTATTGCTGTTATGAAATTTTTAACCATTTCTAGTCGCTTGGGAGTGTAAAATTTTGTTTTTTTCCAGTTGATCGAGAGAAGACCAAGCTTGGAGCAATAATTTACCGGCTTGGCGCTCTTTACTGGCTTGGTGGTGCATCTCCCAGGGGAGTTCGTCGCTTAAGAACAGGGCAATGCTAAAAGAGGTGAGTAAGGTGCTAAAAAGTAGAAAAATGCCTAGGCGAAGCTGAAATTTCTTAAAAAGTTTATTGGTTTTGTGAACGGCATGATTTGCCGTGCGTTCAACGTGATCGCAGCTTTCACTGGCTATACGATGAAATTGATGTACGTCGTATTTGGCGAGTAAGGTGGTCATGTTCTGTAAGGATACTTGGCTATGATGGTCAATTTTTTCGATGGCTGTTTGGGTTAGTTGCTTAATTTGTGCTTGTTGTAGCTGTAATTCTTCTCTAAAGAGCTTACAGCTTAGCTCTAAATTTTTTAGGCTGTTTTCCTGTTGTTTTAAAGCGTTTTCGGCGCCGGTATTGGAGAGTAGATCATGCATGCTTTGTAATTGATTGGAGATGGTATGTGATTGATTTTGCAGAAAAAAAGATTGTTGATCGATTTCATTACACCATTCCATCATCTTGGTTTCGGCAAGCTCAAAATAGGCTATAAACTCCCCTGCTGGTTTAAGCAGTTCTTGCACACGAAGCAAATTCTCTTCTTGAAACTGATCCATAAGCGATCCCAGCAAATATGATGAGAAAACTTCATTCTATAACCTTCTATTTAGAACGGCAATTTATGGATGGCATATTTTATGCTGAATATTATTGGGCTAAGGGTAGCATTAATTGCGCTAAGGAAAACCCGGATTACGCTGCGCTGCATCCGGGCTACGCTTTTAGATTTGTTCTGTGTATTAACTGTAGCCCGGATGCAGCGTTAGCGTAATCCGGGGTTCTTTAATGTATACGGGGTTAAGGAGTGGAATTATCTACGCTAACGAGGCTTTGCGATGGTTTTAGCTAGTTGATTTATAATTTCTTCTCTGTGCTTTTAAAAGAGGCATGGAATTGTAAAAAAAGTGTTAATATTTCCTTAATCTTGATTTAGTACAATAAAAGTTATAACAGGCCGGAGAGGCAGATGGAATTTTTCCATAATAAACAGAAATCCGAAAACTGCGCCATATCCGTTGGCGGTGAGGCATTTCGTGCTTTAGCTGTTGCCTTCATTGATTCCATCAATTCCCAGAATTCAAAATACCCAAGTGCTATTAATGACCAGACCTTAAAAAAAGTGCTTGAGCGTTTTTTCATCCATTATCCAAAGTTTATTTCCTTGCATAACGGTCTAAAACCTGCGGCGCGTATGGCTTTACTAATCCAAAGCGCACGTAAATCGGAAATAGTCGATTGTTTTGCTTTTGTATTACGGCAATTGGCTGTAGATGAAATGTATGCAAACCCTACCAAATACCCGGAAGTTTTTTCAGGGATGAATGCAAATACCTCCAAAAAACACCTAAGAGAAGGTTCAGCCGTCTTACCCGCTAGCGCTTTAGCTGCCCTGACCAAAGACTTAGCTATCTCACTAACCTTATCTTTTGTTGAACCCGATAAAGAATTAAGACGCCGAGAGCAATATACCAATTTAGAAACCACAACCCCAAAACTTAAATTGGGTGTTCAGGTAAATGGTGGCTCTTATTTTCCAATAGTTAGAAAGAAAAGTGCCTCCGATTATGCTTATGTAGGGCAATTAGCTATTCCACCTATTGAGCCTGTCATGAATCCAGAAGCAGGGGATTTAGGCGAGTTACTCACAGAAATTGGCGATGACACCAGTAGACGTAAGCAAACTTTCGATGAAAGCTATCGCTCATTAATGAGTATGGTTGATGCGGGAGAGTTAACCAAGAAGGACTTGATTGCAATTTATATTAAATTTCTATCGAAATCTGAGAATGGTTCAAAAGGTCACGTAGGTTTATTTGGGACAGCGAAAGATAAAAAACCGATGAACCTTGATTTTCCAACACCTTCTGACCAGCATACTATTGAGCTGTTAGTTAGGTCATTATCCGGTTGGGTCAGTGATAAATTATTCAAGGTAGATGATTATTTTGAACCCACTATAAGTCGTCCTTCTGTAACTAAGTATTCATCATTGAGTTAGAGCACCGTAATTACACGATGCTCGCAATTCAAACTCTAAATATCAAAGAAAACCTTGCTGTTTCATCCATTCATCGTTGGCGAATTTCGACATGTAGTTGCGAATAGAGTCAGGCAACATAACTAGACATTTTTGTCCTTTAGTTAAGGTTTTTGCGGCTTGCAAAGCTGCCCACATGGCCGCACCACTTGAACCACCTACGAGTAAACCTTCTTCGCTAATTAATTCTCTTGCGACGCGTAAAGAATTTTCGTCGTTTGTTTTTACGTAGGAATCAATGAGTTTGTTATTAAGTACGTCAGGGAAAAAATCGTAGCCAATTCCTTCAACTTGGTAGGATTTAATTTCAGTACCACCACCTAGTATTGAACCCTCTGGGTCAACACCGATAATTTTGATACTCGGGTTGTATTCTTTAAGTCGTTTTGCGATACCAGAAATGGTACCGCCTGTTCCGACGCCAGCAACGACCATGTGTAAGTCCTTGCCGAAGTCATCAATAATTTCTTGGGCCGTACCTTTGTAATGGGCATTTGGGTTGTCGGTATTTGCATACTGATCAAGGATGTGGGAATTAGGAATTTCGGCTTGTAATTTCGCTGCTAGAGAGATATGGCTGTCTGGATCATTCCAGGCGGCTTCAGTCCGTGTTCTATAAATTTTTGCGCCGAGGCGTTCGAGGACCGATTGTTTTTCTTGACTCATTTTTTCCGGCATAGTGATAATCACTTTATACCCTAAGACTGCACCTGCAAGTGCGATACCTATGCCTGTGTTACCGGAGGTTGGCTCAATGAGTGTATCACCTGGTTTAATACGTCCATCTCGGGCGGCATTGGTTACCATTTCAAAACCGATACGATCTTTGACTGAGCCACCCGGATTAAAAAATTCGCATTTGGCGTAGAGTTCACAGTCGAGGTCACGACCTAAACGGTTGATTCGCACAACCGGTGTGTTACCTATGGTTTCCAGAATATTGGAGTAAATCATTTGCGTCCTTGTATGGAAGAAAAAACAGATTATATGCCGAGCATCAACAAAATCACAATCGATTTGCCAGGGGCACACCTAGTACTCAAGTTTAATTTACATTATATTAGGGTCGGTTGACATTTCGTACCTCTACGTCCCGCGGCTTGTCCGCGGGATCCGGTTCGTTCTTGATGTATGCAGTATGTTCGTACCTTACACTAGATTTCTGGATCCCGCGGTTAAGCCGCGGGACGTAGGGGATTAGAAAATGAATTGTCAACAGACCCTAAATCTTGATAATTAACTTTTGCAGGGAGCAGATGATGGCGAATTTTAAATTGGCTTGTGGAATGGTTGCATTACTAACCTTAGGACTAACTGGTTGCATGATGGATGATGATAGGGACACCGTGCCGGTTGATTACAGTGCGCAAAATAGTGGTACGTCGGCTAGTGCTGCTGCTATGCCTCAAAATAAACCTGTGCAGAAGAGTTATGCGTCTAAGGATCCTGTGCAGAAATCTACTCCTGGACCGAAGCGTTCTGCTGCTCCTCAGTTACCTGTTTTGCAGTAGTTGTTTGGTTTAAGGAAAACCCGGATTACGCTGCGCTGCATCCGGGCTACGCTGTTTGATTACTTATACCGTAGCCTGGATGGAGCGCCAGCGTAATCCGGGTTTTCCTTAGCGTATCTACTTCGGCGAAATCATTTCTTCCGGCTTCACATATTCGGCAAATTGTTCCGCCGTCAAATAGCCTAACTTCACCGCAGCCTCTTGTAGCGAGCTGTTATCATGGTGTGCCGTCTTGGCAATTTTTGCCGCCTTGTCGTAACCAATGTGTTGATTCAATGCAGTCACCAGCATTAATGAATTTTGCAGGTAATAATTAATTACCGGGTGATTGGGCTCTATCCCCTCTGCACAAAACTCTTGAAACGAATGGCAGGTATCTGCGAGTAGATTAAGCGAATGCAGTACATTAAAAATAATCACGGGTTTAAAGACGTTCAGCTCAAAATTGCCTTGGCTGTCTGCTATACCTACCGTCGTATCATTCCCCAATACTTGCGTACAGACCATAGTCATCGCTTCACATTGAGTGGGGTTTACTTTGCCGGGCATAATGGATGAACCAGGTTCGTTTTCAGGGATTATTAATTCACCAATACCACAACGAGGACCTGACGCTAACCAACGTATATCGTTGGCAATTTTCATTAATGCGCAGGCAAGCGTTTTCATGGCGCTATGAGCAAACACTAAAGGTTCGTGTGCTGCTAGTGCTGCAAATTTATTAGGTGCTGTAACAAAGGGAAGTCTAGTTAACTGTGCGATGTGCTCGGCAACTTTAGTGGCGAATTGAGGGTGAGTGTTTAAGCCAGTTCCAACAGCTGTACCTCCCGCTGCTAACTCGTAGAGTTCCGGTAGGACTTCTTCTATACGTTTGATGCAAGCATCAAGTTGTGCCACATAGCCGGAGAATTCTTGTCCTAGTGTAATAGGTACTGCGTCTTGAAGATGGGTACGACCAATTTTTACGATGTCTTTAAAGGCTGTCATTTTTTCGGCTAAAACATCGCGCAAATTGCGGACTGCAGGAAGTAGTTTTCCATTGATGGCCATAGCCGCGGCAATATGCATAGCGGTTGGGAATGTGTCGTTAGATGACTGGGACATATTGACGTGATCATTGGGATGGATGGGCGCTTTAGAACCTTGCTCCCCACCCGCTAATTCTATCGCGCGATTGGAGATCACTTCGTTGGCATTCATATTGGATTGGGTGCCACTTCCTGTCTGCCATACGTGTAAAGGGAAATGATCGTCTAGCATACCTTTACTGACTTCATCGGCTGCTTTGATAATTAGGTCAGCTTTGTCTTTTGGCAGTTTGCCGAGGTCAAGGTTGGTCAGAGCTGCTGCTTTTTTTAAGACACCAAAAGCGTGGGTGACTTCTATAGGCATGAGATCTTTGCCTATGTTAAAATGATGCAAAGAACGTTCAGTTTGTGCGCCCCAATATTTATCAGCCGCAACTTCAATATCACCCATGCTATCTGACTCTACTCTTGTTTTGCTCATCATTTTTTTCGTTCCTCAGTAAAAAATAAAAATTTTACCACAGCAAGCGTGATTAAGTAATTTTTGCTCGTGATATACTCGCGGATACAGTGACAGATTGGTGCATGCATTGAGAGAAATACGTATTTATCAACCGGGTGATTACCGTGTGGGAGAGTCTTTAGAATTATCCGATCAAGCTGGGCAGCATGTGGGTACGGTTTTGCGGATGCAGGTTGGAGAGCAACTGACTTTGTTTCCAGGTGATAATCGTGAGTTTAAAGCAACGATTGAAACGGTGAAAAAAAAATCGGTGACTGTTTCGTTGCAATCTGAGCAGACCGTAAATCGTGAATCCCCTTTGCCAATTCATTTAGCGCAAGCGATTTCGAAAGGCGAACGCATGGAGTTGGTCATGCAAAAAGCGGTGGAGCTGGGGGTGACAAGCATTACTCCTATCTTCAGTGAGCGCTGTGTTGTGAAACTAGATGCCGAACGCATGGCGAAAAAAGTGCATCAATGGCAGGCTATTGCCATTGCAGCCTGCGAACAGTCCGGGCGCAATGTGGTTCCTACTGTCCATCAACCTGTTACTCTCGAAGCTTATGTGCTGAAAGATGCTGCGACGCTCAAACTCATTTTGGATCCGCAGAGTGCCAATTCCTGGCGTAACCTTGCCTTTAAAGACCAGACGCTGAGCTTGCTTATTGGTCCTGAGGGAGGGTTAAGCGCTACGGAAATTCAGTTTGCTGGCGCGCAGGGTTACCAAGGGTTATCATTGGGTCCGAGAATTTTACGGACCGAAACTGCCGCAATTACTGTGTTAAGTCTGTTGCAAGCTGTTGGTGGTGATCTATAATGCAAAAGTACGTTGTGCTAATTTTTTTATAACCGAGGTTCCCATGAGTGATAATATTAAAACAGTAACCGATGCAAGCTTTGATACTGATGTCATCAACTCGAGCAAGCCAGTGCTTGTCGATTTTTGGGCTGAATGGTGTGGTCCTTGTCGTGCATTAACACCTATTCTGGAAGAAGTTGCCGCCGCGCATGGTGAAAATGTTACTTTTGCTAAAATCAATATTGATGAAAATCCTAGTGCACCTTCGAAATTTGGTGTTATGAGTATCCCAACCTTGATTTTGTTTAAAAATGGCCAAGTAGAAGCCGTTAAAATGGGTTTATTATCTAAATCCCAACTCAGTGCTTTTGTTGAAAGTCATATTTAATTAGACATTAAAACAAGCATTTTACAATTTTTACTACAAAAATATTGTAAGTTGCCGTAGAGCTGTGTTAGCCTGTTACAAATATGTGACAGGCTTTAATGCAAGCAAGTACCATAGGCAGCGAAATTCTTAGCTGCATTCCCTAACAAATTTTCTCGGAAATTCAATTCCTTTAAACAATAAATCAAGTGAGAAGTATGAAACTCAATGAACTCAAGCAATTACCTATTGCCGATCTCTTTAATATCGCACAAGAGATGGGTGTCGAAAATCCCTCCAGTAAACGCAAACAAGAATTAATTTTTGCAATCCTCAAAGCCCACGCCCTTAAAGGTGAAGACATTTATGGCGATGGAGTATTAGAGGTTTTACCGGATGGTTTTGGTTTCTTGAGATCTGCGGATGGCTCCTATCTTGCAGGCCCAGATGATATCTATGTTTCACCCAGTCAAATACGACGTTTTGGCTTACGATCTGGGGACACGATTTCCGGTAAAATTCGCCCACCAAAAGATAGTGAGCGCTATTTTGCTTTGTTAAAAGTCGATCAAATTAACTACGATTCACCAGAAAGTGCCAAACGTAAAATACTATTTGAAAACCTTACCCCCGTCTTTGCTAACAGACGTCTAGTCACTGAAATTGGTAATGGAAGCTCCGAGGACTTAACCGGTCGAGTAGTTGATATGTGCGCTCCATTTGGCCGTGGCCAACGTGGTTTAATAGTTTCTCCGCCGAAAGCGGGTAAGACTGTTATGTTGCAAAACATTGCGCGTTCTATTGAGAAAAACTACCCTGAGTGCTATCTAATTGTCCTGCTAATCGATGAGCGTCCTGAGGAAGTGACTGAGATGCAACGTACCGTTAAAGGTGAAGTAGTTGCTAGTACTTTTGATGAGCCTGCTAACCGTCACGTACAAGTTGCAGAAATGGTTATTGAGAAAGCAAAACGTTTAGTAGAACACAAGCGTGATGTGGTTATTTTGCTGGATTCGATTACTCGTTTGGCTCGTGCATACAACACTGTAGTGCCTTCATCAGGTAAAGTATTAACTGGTGGTGTTGACGCCAATGCCTTACAAAGACCTAAGCGTTTGTACGGTGCTGCGCGAAATATAGAAGAAGGTGGTAGTTTAACCATTATCGCAACTGCACTGGTAGATACTGGTTCAAAAATGGATGAAGTGATTTACGAAGAGTTCAAAGGAACTGGTAACATGGAAATTCATTTGAGCCGTAGTATTTCTGAGCGTCGCGTGTTCCCGGCAATTAACATTAATCGTTCTGGTACACGTCGTGAAGATCTACTGTTAAGCCCAGAAGATTTACAACGTACTTGGATCTTACGCAAAATCCTACAATCAATGGATGAGTGTGATGCTATTGAATTCTTATTGGAACGTATGAAAAATCATAAAACCAATGCTGAATTCTTTGATGCAATGAAACGACAAGAGTAATTTTTTAAACGATGAAATACGCTGATCTAAGAGACTTTATCACTCAACTTGAAGGACGTGGATTATTAAAGCGTATTGATTACCCTGTTTCACCAAATCTTGAGATGACCGCTGTCAGTGATCGAGTACTTCGAGCCGGCGGTCCTGCATTGTTGTTCACTAATACTGTTAATCAAAGCATGCCTGTTCTGACGAATTTATTTGGAACCGTCGAAAGGGTTGCGATGGGTATGGGTGAAGAATCAATCACAGCCTTAAGAGAAGTGGGTAAATTATTAGCCGCTTTAAAAGAACCCGATCCTCCTAAGGGTTTCAAAGATGCTTTCAGCAAATTACCTCTCCTAAAGCAAGCACTGAATATGGCGCCTAAATACGTCTCTGGTGCTGCATGTCAAACGCATGTGTGGGAGGGTGATGAAGTTGATTTGACTCGTTTACCTATTCAAACTTGTTGGCCTGATGATGTGGCCCCCTTGATAACTTGGGGTTTGGTCACGACGAAAGGACCGCATCAAACCCGTGAAAACATGGGGATTTATCGTCAGCAAGTACTTAGCAAAAATAAATTAATTATGCGTTGGTTGTCGCACCGTGGGGGCGCTCTAGATTATCAAACCTGGCAGGAAGTTTATCCCGGTGAGCGTTTTCCGATTGCGGTTACTTTGGGCGCGGATCCAGCAACCATACTTGCGGCCGTTACTCCTGTGCCGGATAGTTTATCGGAGTATGCTTTTGCTGGGTTATTACGCGGGCAGAGAACGCAATTAACTCGTTGTATCGGTAGCGATCTACATGTGCCCGCAAGTGCAGAAATTATTTTAGAAGGTTATCTGGAGCCCGGTGAAGAAGCACCTGAAGGTCCTTATGGAGATCATACAGGGTACTATAACGAAGTGCAGTCATTTCCGGTGTTTACTGTTGAACGGATAACGCATAGAGACAAACCTATTTACCACAGTACTTATACTGGCAGACCACCTGATGAACCTGCAATTTTGGGGGTGGCCTTAAATGAAGTCTTCATTCCCTTATTACAGAAACAATTTCCGGAAATTGTTGATTTCTATTTACCACCCGAAGGTTGTTCTTACCGGCTGGCTGTAGTGACTATCAAGAAGCAATATCCCGGACATGCGAAACGTATTATGATGGCGGTATGGTCCTTCTTGCGCCAATTTATGTACACTAAATTTGTGATAGTGTGTGACGACGATATTGATGCACGCAATTGGCAGGATGTCATCTGGGCAATGACTACACGCATGGATCCATCGCGTGATACGGTCATGATTGATAACACCCCTATTGATTACCTCGATTTCGCCTCACCGGTTTCCGGTCTGGGATCAAAAATGGGAATGGATGCTACCAGTAAATGGGCTGGAGAAACGCAAAGAGAATGGGGAAAACCAATCGTTATGGATGAAGAGATACTAAAAAAAGTAAATGGCTATTGGTCTTCTTTAGGTCTTGAGGAATGAGCGGGATTACAGTCAAGGCGCAAGTAGAACATTTTGCTCCCTTGACCGATAGCATAATGCAGTTGATTTTGGTACCTGATCAGTATGTAGAATACTTAGCCGGGCAATACTTGCAAATTATTTTAGGCGATGAAGCCCTAAGTTATTCTATAGCTAATGCTCCATTAGGTGCGCATCGCTATGAATTGCACATCCGACATAGTCATGATAATCCCTATAATCAACAATTGTTTGCGCACATCAAAGCGCAGGGGTCGGTATCGATTCAGCTTCCCTTTGGCGAGTGTACAATAGAGCAATTGGATAAACAAAAACCCATTATTTTTATTGCAGCAGGGACTGGTTTTGCTCCCGTCAATAGTATGATCGAACAGTTATTGTCTTCCGATGACGACACAAGACCCTTTGAGTTATTTTGGGCGGCTCGCACGCAAAGTGATTTTTATCTGGATGATAAAGTGAAGAGCTGGCAAGCCCATGTTAAACGGTTTAGTTACTATCCAGTGCCAGCTGAAGAGGTTAAGGAGCAATTAGCCGCAAGGGTATTGGCAAAGCATGCTGCGGATATTAGTCAATGGCAGATGGTTATCAGTGGACCTTTTGATATGGTGTATCAGACTCGGGATGTTTTGGTTGAAAATGGTGCAGTTGCAGCGCAATTATTTTCGGATGCTTTTAGTTTTGAAGCTAAATAAAGGAGAGGGATGATGGAAACTTTATATCAAATTTTAGCTGTTTTAGGTGCCGTAGGAATTGTTTTTGTTTTGTACAGAACTGTTAAAGGGCGTCCTGATTTATTTTCTAAAACTAATTTAAGTAAAAGTTTTTTTACCATGGGCTTGTTAGCCATCGGTTTGATTGGCTTTATTGCTTTATTAGTGTTGATGTTGAAATATTCTTAAGCGAATCCGCACTACTTGCCGCGGCTTGTCCGCGGCAAGTAGTAGTGCCTAATGTTTGTTATTTGTTCCGCTATAATTGCCTTCTTGTCCTTTTAAATAATTACCGATATTAGGGTTATTAATAGGTTGTTGGCTATTATCGGGAATGAGCAGGCATTCCTCAACGTAAGTCATTTGGCTGCTGTCATCGACTAACAAACGGTACCATGGATTGCGTGTTGCGAAATCATGTTTTTCCGCTTGAGGATTGTAATTTCCAGAAGCTTGGAATAAAGGATCGACATCCACCACGATAGCTCTGTAGCGTATGCGTTTGTGCATTACTAAATCACCGATATTAAATTTAGCGACTCTATCCATTATAAGCCCCTTTTATTGAGCACTCTGATTAATGTATCGGTTGCTTCAATAATAGCTTGAGGTAGTTTTGCATAAATAAATCGATTTTATAATCTACCAACCTCCGCCCCCACCCCCACCGCCTCCACCGCCAGAAGAACCACCACTAAAACCAGAGCTACTTCCTGGAGCTGTTGCAGAGGCACTAACCGCACTTGTAAAAGAATTTGACAGGGATGAGGTAAATGCGAGTGAATTAAAGGCCATTGCGTTTGAACCCACATACCAATGGGGTTGGAAATTCGCTTGTTCAAGAATTTTGGTGAATTTTTCAGCCCATTGTTGCTCCAGTCCTAAGGCTAATGCGTAGGGTAAATACCGCTCAAAAAGTGCTGGGGTAAGATTAGGTGGATTACGAAAATTCAACCTATCCTTTTCGGTCGCATTTAAAAATAATTTAAATCCCTCTATCTGTTCATCTAATTTTTGGCCAGCAGCTGTAGGGCGCTTTAAGAGATAGGCAAATAGACCGGTCAGAATATTGAGGACCAAAAACATTAGGCAAAAAATCTCGGCAGTGATAGGACCAAGAACAGGTTGAAGTATGAAATAGATTATCGCGATAAAAAACCCAACGTATAGCACTAAGCCTACTGCAGACCATATTTTTTGGAGCGTACGGTCATTAGAAAGGGCTGTTAGCACATAAGTGGTTGGACATAAAAAGAGGAATATCATAATGCTAGGCCAGACCTTAGGATTAATGATGCAAAGGGCAACCAGAACCATCACGCTAAGGAGCATGCCTAAGCCAACATAACCTTTATTGAGCACAAAATATTTTTTTTCGTAGTTAGTACTTAAGTTTTCAGCAAATTCTGTTTCCATCGTATGGAGTTTTTCTTGCTGTTTTAATTCCAGACTATTACCGGAAGAAAACAAGGTCTGTGCAAGGATAGTTTCTTCGGGAGATAGTGCACCTTTAAAATTGGGCTCTTTGTTTAGCGTGTAAGTCGAAGAAAAAAAGCCACTAACTTCTGAGATCTTTAAATAACCTTTTACGGCTAAATTGATAATGGAAGAAACTAACACTTTTTTGTCATAGCCCATTTTTGAAATATAACGTAGGGCAGCAGGAGTGTAGCCTTCTGGCGGCTCGTATAAAGGAATGATTACCCGTGAAGGACCGTCTACCCCATAATTTCGCCAAGCCCAGACATAGTAGATAAAAACTAATAATACACCTATAGCAAAAATGACCAGTAAGAGATTATTTCCTGATTGCAGAAAGGACATCTCTTTAACAAAGCCTTTTTTCCAACCAACGACTATAGTTAAGCCTTGCGACGGACTCAGAGCTTGTGTAGTTTCAAAAACTACTGTTTGATCATCTTTATCTAAAGTGGCTTGAAAATCCTTTCCCGTGCTGCCTTGATAGCCAGTGTAGGCGGTATAAGCTGTAATATGTTCAAAGGCATTTTTTGGTAAACGGACCACAGCCTTTGCATTAAGTATGGGATATCCCCAGCCATTGCCGGTGACATTCCAGTACAATTCATCATGATCTTTGAAATAACCTAATTCACCTTGTACTGAATAAGTTAACTTGAAGGTATAATTGCCCGGTGCGAGTGTATGATTTCGATCACCTATGTAAATTCGAATGCCGTTGGACAAATCTTTCTTAAAATTGGGTATTTCTTCACCATCTAACTCTGTATCTAGTAGACGAAATTGTATTATTATCTGTCCGTTCGGTGAGGAGTACTGAGTCGGGAAGTCACGGTATATACCGTGTTTAATGGATTGGCCATCGGAGGTTACATTAATCACTTCTTGAACTATTAATTTGCTACTGCTTTCAACAGTAATGAAACTTTGAAAGGAATTGATCACCGGCTCAGCCCACAGAGCAAACGAACTCAAGACGGTGAGTGCAAAAACAGCGGCAAGGCTTTGGCGTCGCAGAGTGCTCATGATTAAAAGGCAACCTTTGGAACCTGTTTTTCCGCCTCGCTATCTAAAGCAAAAAACTCTCGTGGCATAAAATTAAATAGGCTTGCGAAAATATTGTCAGGAACGGACTGGATTTTAGTATTGTACTCACGCGTGGTTCCATTGTAATACCGACGGGCATTTTCAATTTGATTTTCAGTATCCGTAAGGTTTCTTTGCAAATCCATAAAACTGTTGTTGGCTTTTAAATCTGGATAATTTTCTGCCACTGCAAAGAGTTTTCCCAAACCTAATGAAAGAGCGGATTCTGCCTTTCCTTTTTCTTCAACGGTTTGTGCTGCCATCGCTTGTTGGCGTAATTGGGTAACGTTTTGCAAGGTAGATCCTTCGTATTCTTTGTACCCTTTTACACTTTCAATTAAATTAGGAATCAAGTCATAACGACGTTTGAGTTGGACATCAATGTCACTCCACGCCTCGTCTACCTGATTTTTTAAACGAATTAAATTGTTATAGATATACATTGAGAATAAGGCTAGTAGTATCAGAGTGATAACTATTCCGGTTAACATAAAAAACTCCCTGCTCAATATGTCATACTTTTGAGCATAGTCAAGTAGCCTATTTATTGCAAGATTAGTATAACCTGCTCAAGCACGGTATAATTCACACTGGTTTATAATAAGGTGAGATATTGTGAGGCACAGCCCGCGTAAACGTTTTGGCCAAAATTTTTTACAAAACAAACATATAATCGATGACATTTTGCGCGCGATTAATCCTCAAGCTACGGATAATGTATTAGAAGTAGGCCCTGGACTAGGCGCTATCACTCAACCTTTATTACGTCGCCTGGATAAGCTGACTGCTGTTGAAATTGATTGGGATTTGCAAAAGTACTTGGCAGAGCTACCTATCGCGCAAGGCAAGCTAAACTTAGTCGCTGCAGATGCTTTGACTGTAGATTACAGTCAATTTGGCCCGGATTTACGTATAGTTGGTAATCTTCCCTATAATATTTCGACCCCTCTGCTGATCCATTTGTTGCAGTTTGTGTCTTCTATTAAAGATATGTACTTTATGCTCCAAAAAGAAGTCGTAGAACGCATGGCTGCGGAACCTGGGACCAAGGATTTTGGTAGATTATCGGTATTGTTACAATACCATTGCGAGATCGATCATTTGTTTGATGTCCCGCCCGAGGCCTTTGATCCGCCACCGAAGGTTGATTCGGCCATTGTCAGGCTTATTCCGTACAAAAAATCTCCGTTTGACACAGTTGCAGTAGAACAGTTAACGGCATTAGTCGCAAGTGCGTTCGCAATGCGACGTAAGACATTGACAAATAACCTAAAAGGGATCATTTCTGCCCAACAATTAGCTGATCTAGGAATCGACGGTATTCGTCGCCCTGAACAAATAACTGTAGAAGAATATGTCCAACTAGCGAAATTTATTTCCAAATAGTGTAAAATTAAAGAATGCAAGAGTGAGGAGAGTGTTTTGTTTCATCGTGAAAAAAAAGGTAGTGCATCGTCGCAGGTTAAAGCGTTAAAAGACTTAACCCGTATGCAGACGGCTGTTCAATTTTTAGCTGACGACAGAAGACAAGCCTTATTGAACAAAATGCGTGAGTATAGCGGACTTGAAGAAGCGCGTTACGAAAGCCTATGCGTTATCTTAATCCAAAACCTAGTCCACTATTGCCAAAATCTCCCTGAAACAGCAAATAGTTATTACTCCCAACCCGGTGGGTTGGTTGACCATGCTTTAAACCGCACCGAGGCGGCTCTGGATTTGTTCAAAGATTTTCTAGTGTTAGAGAAGGCCGATGAGCTCTCCGAGGAACAAAAATTATGGCAATATGCTCTCTATTCAGCGGCTGTGTTGCAAGGTATTGGTAAATTATTCATCGATTATAAAATCCATTTATACGATGCAAACGGTCAACTCTTAAAACCATGGAACCCCTTAATCGAAAGTTTGACTCAGACCGGTAGTTATTACGATTTTGAATTTCAAAAAGAAGCGGATGTCGAGTTTCGCCGTAGGTTAAATATAGTCCTCGCTAAATCGTTAATGCCAGCGAGTGGGTTTTCTTGGATTGCTTCCAATCCACAGGTCTTAGCTATCTGGTTAGCCTTATTAAATGAAGATCAACGGTCTGCTGGTACCTTAGGTGCCATTTTAATTAGGGCCGATGCAATTGCCTTGCAACGCTATATTAATGAATTTATGGTTCGCAGTACTGTCAATCGTACAGGACGTTTTGGACGTGCTGGTACTTTTTCCGGTGGTGTGCCTGAGACTCTAGCTGAAAAAGAACAAGCTATGGGTGTTGAGTTTATTCAATGGCTAACCAAATCCTTGGAGTCAGGGCTTATTATGATCAACAAAGCCCCCCTTTTGATGGTGCCTGGCGGCATGCTAATGTCCCAAGAAATGTTCCAATTCTTTATTCGTGAACACCCTGAATATAAAAATTGGCAAGCGGTACAAAATGGATTTTTATCCCTAGGTCTGCACAGTAAAGGTATAGATGGCAGTGCATTGAGTCGCTTTGAACAAAGTCACAGCCAACAAATGCATCATGGCGCTGTTTTTTCAGAGTATGCATTGGCTCTTCCTGGGTCAGTTGAAGTGCACCAAATCAGTACTGGTAAAGTTGAGACTATGTCAGCTATTGAATTGATTCATAGGGCACAATATACCAGTCAATTTACACAACAACAGAATGTGATTGCCGTACCACCCCTACAAAATCTAACCGCGACAGGTCAATGGCAGACTCTTGCGTCTGAGGCTTCTACTCTACAACTTGGGATGAAGCGCGGTGTCTGATTACGCAATTGGTGATATACAAGGTTGTTATGACCCCCTGCAACAACTACTTGAACATATCGATTATGATGAAAAAGTCGATCGTTTGTGGTTTGTTGGGGATCTCGTTAATCGTGGACCGCAATCTTTAGCGGTTTTACGTTTTATTAAAGATTTGCCCATTAAATCCAATATCACCTTGGGCAACCATGATTTACATTTATTAGGTTCGTTGTTTGGTGAAAGACCCTGGAAAGGGCATGATGATACAATACTAGAAATTCTGCAGGCAGAAGATGGTGAAGAACTAGGTCATTGGCTAAGAACGCAATCCATTTTATGCCACTCTCCCGAGCTTAATGTGGTGATGACTCATGCAGGTATAGCCCCTAATTGGGATTTGCCAACTGCGAAAAATTTAGCACAAGAATTAGAGCAGACATTGAGTGGCATGCATTACAAAGAATTTTTAAACCAAATGTATGGGAATAACCCCAATTTATGGTCTGCGGAGTTAGTTGGTATTGATAGATTACGCATAATTGTTAATTATTTTACACGTATGCGCTATTGTGATGCGGAGGGTCGAATCGATCTAAGCTACAAAGGAACGATTGATAAGGCGCCAGCAACCCTTTATCCTTGGTATGAGGTACCTAATCGTAAAGCTATCAATGAAGAGATAGTTTTCGGACATTGGGCTGCTTTAATGGGCAAGTGCCCTAATCCCAAAATCCATGCAATAGATACTGGTTGTTTATGGGGAGGCCAATTAACGGCCTTACGTTTACAAGATAAACAGCGATTTTCGGTTCCAGGTTTGAATAGTAACTAACCAATAAATAACAGGGCGAAACATTAGTGAAATTTTTACAAAAAACTAGCGTGTTATTACAGGTAATACTCTTGTTAAGCCTTGGCCAATGCAATGTCTGGGGTGCGCAAAAGCCTATTCCCACCAATACTAGTCTTTATGATTGGGTTGCAGATCCTAATGCAGAAGCTTTGCGCGTTAAAGAGGCTGCTGTACGTTTACGTGCAGCCATTGCCAATCCTGAATTGATGTTGGACACCTGGATAGAGTTACCCACTTCGCCTGTGTCTAAATCAAAGCGGATCCAGCATTTGGGTTTACGCGAAGCCATTTTATTAGCCCTTCGCTACAATCCTAATATTCAAAATGCGGAATTAGATCGTATCATCCAGCGTTACCAGTTACGTATTGCTAATAATGAGTTTGAGCTGCAATACGCGCTAGGTGCATCTGGGGTTATCCAAAAAAGTACTTTTAATAATGTTGGAAGTGCGACCTCACACAGTTTTATCGCAAGTCCCGAACTGGATTTGAAAACTAAATGGGGTACTAAGGCCAGTGTTAATATCGATAACAATGTGACCATTGATAACAGTTATAATCCACTTTTGAATGCCTCAATTACTCAGCCCTTGCTCAGGGGGTTTGGCAAGCGGGTCAATGAGGCGAGTCTATTAAATGCTATTGATAATGAATGGCTCAATAAATTAAATTTACAACAGTCAGTCATTGACCAAGTAACGCAAGTTATTATCTCTTACCGCGCCCTTATTCTCAGCGGTAATAATTTACAAAATCAGCGCCTACAACTTAAAGAAGCCAAAAAATCTTTTGAAATTAATAAAAAGAAAATCGAAGCTGGGCAATTGGAACCCACAGGTAATATTCAACAATCCTATCAAATTGAATCTTTAAGTTTGATGGTTGAGCAGGGTGAGAATGATTTTAAAACGTCCTCACAAGACCTGTTGCAAATTATAGGCCTTGATCCTGACATGCATTTATCAGTGCCTAGTGATGTTGCTCTGGATAAAATAGTGATCCCAGATTTAAAGCAATCAATTGATATAGCATTTAATCATAATAGCCAATATCTAGCTCAGCAAATGGCCTTACGCGCTGATGAACGTGCCTACAATGTGGCTAAGAACCAACAATTATGGCAACTGGATTTGTCTGCAAATGTGCAAAGCGGTACCGCCAATGATGTTATAGGTACACCAGGAGGTATTCAGGGTATTTACAGTGGTAACAATCTCTCCGAATCAGCAAGAGTAACCTTAACTGTTCCCTTAAATGATTTAAACCGCCGTAGTCAGCTAATCAATGCTAAGGTACGTTTAGAAAAAGACAAATTGAATATGGTGGCAATCAGAAGAGCCTTAATCACTAATTTAACGAACACTATTAACAATATCCAAAGTTTAGCTAAGCGCTATCAACTTGCACAAAAACAAGTAAAGTTAGCAGAACAATCCTATGCCTTGGAAAAGAAAAAACAGCAGGCTGGGATATCCAGTGCGCTGGATGTTAACAACACTCAAAATCAATTAATACAAGCACAATCGGGATTAATAGGCGCGAAAGTCGCTTATTTAAATCAATTATCAAACCTTCAAAGGACTTTAGGAACAACGCTAGAATATTGGCAAATTAAACTAAGGTATGGCGAATGACTATTTATCTAAAAACCGGGCTTTGTCTATTAATGACTATAGCTCTGAGCGCGTGTACAGGTAGTGAAAAAAAACAAACTAGTGCAAAAAATGAATACCAAGTTAAAGCGCAGGCTTTGCATAAAAATCTTCATTTTACAGGCACGATTCAACCGCTTCGTGAAAGCACACTAAGTAGTCCGATGGAATCAGTGGTTGAAACAATGAACTTTCATTACGGACAAATGGTAAAAAAAGGCGATGTAGTTGTTACTTTAAATTCTAATGAATTGCAGAAGTTGTATAACGACACTTTGACCGATTATTTAAAGGCCAAGGATAGCTATACGATTGCCAAATCCAAATTTGTGGGTACTCAGGAACTATGGGATTCTGGTTTGCTATCAAAAAATAATTACCTCAGTGAAAAATCGAACGTGGCAACTGCGCGAGTGACTTTAATGCAAGCGTCCAAGAAACTGACAGAAATGTTAGAAAAAATGGATGATAAAAATACGCAAAACTTATCGCAACTGAGTTTGGCTGACTTTGAAAAAGTACGAAAAATATTGTCCTCTAATCATAATTTAATCCAATTAAAAGCCCCCAGTGATGGTGTCCTGCTTTATCCACCTAAATCCGGTGAGGACAAAGCCGCACGTATTTCTGTTGGTTCTTCGGTAAAATCCGGACAGGTTATCGCCTTGGTGGGAGATTTGAAGGGCATCAGCATCGAAATTGATGTCCCCGAAATTGATATTGATAAAATTAAACCGGGTATGACTGCCACCATTAGTGGCATTGCCTTTGGCAAACATGAGTTAAAAGGACAATTAGTAGCCGTCAATGCACAAGCTTCCAATTCTTCAAACGGTGGCCTACCTTCTTTTACCGCTGTAGTTGAAGTACAAACTTTGACTGCTGAACAACAACCTTGGATTAAGGTGGGCATGAGTGCCGCCATTGAATTAAATATTGATAGTGATAACCAATTACTAGTGCCTATTGCTGCAGTTAAACGTGATAAAGGCAATAGTGTAGTTAGCATTCAACTCGCCCAAGGGTCTGTGGAGCAACGTATTGTGACAACTGGTCCTGCTCAAGCAGATTCGGTGGTTATTGAATCTGGACTTAAAGCCGGTGACGTGGTGGTTTATGACTGATACAACTTTGATTAAGCTTACCAACTTAATCAAAACCTACCACCTTGAAGGGATAAGCAGCACGGTATTAAAAGAAGTCTCTCTAACGGTCAATGAAGGAGATTTATTGGCCATCGTAGGTGCATCGGGATCTGGAAAATCAACCTTGATGAATATTATTGGCCTTTTGGACAAGGCTGATTCCGGCACCTATATTTTAAAAAATAGAAATGTTGCGGGGCTAACCGATGATGAGGCTGCAGAGTTACGAAATCAAAGTATAGGTTTTGTCTTTCAACAATTTAATTTATTACCCCGTTTCACGGCCATGCAAAATGTAGCTTTGCCTTTGACCTATCGGGGTGTTAATCCTGTTGAGATTAAAGAACGAGTCCATCACGCCCTCGAACGGGTGGGTATGCACAACTTCGCGCGGCATAAACCAACCCAACTCTCCGGTGGGCAACAACAACGTGTTGCCATTGCAAGAGCGTTAGTTACTGAACCGAAAGTCATTCTAGCGGATGAGCCAACTGGTGCACTGGACTCACGTACTGGTGCCGAAGTAATGAACTTGTTTTTAACGCTGCATGCTGAAGGGCGAACTGTGCTCTTAATCACTCACGATGATCAGGTGGCTGCTCAATGTAAGCGCAGAATAACCTTAGCGGATGGTGTGGTAGTGTCGGAGTCCCAGCAATGAATATAGCTACTCATTGTCAACAAGCATTGGTCAATTTAACGGCTTCGAAGCTACGGTCATTTTTAGCGGTCTTGGGTATTTTAGTCGGCACCGCAGCAGTGGTCGCGTTAATCAGTTGCGGGCAATTGGCCACCGAAAAAGCCTTAGAACAATTTAAAGCGTTGGGAACGGATTTATTGGCGGTTTCCGTGTATCAAAAAACACCGAGTAAATCACACAGTGGCGATGATTCCCTATCTATAGATCAATGGCATCAATTAAGCGACCGTATCCCTTATATCGTAAAAACAGCACCCTACACTACTGCCTATCAACCGCTTAGTTATCAGGGCAAAGTTATGCAAGGGGTGGTGATTGGGGCGGATGATAATTTAGCAGGAATTATTCAAATACAGCTCGCTCGCGGGCATTTTGTGTCTTTTGTTGAATCGTTTGAACATTTTTGTGTGATCGGCGATGGGCTTGCACGGCAAATCCAAGAAACGAGTATGGACGAACCTATTGGTAAACAGTTACGCATTGGTCAGGCTTTGTATACGATTATAGGGGTTGCAGAACGCTGGAAAGAAAACGGATTTTTTAATGAGGACATTAATCAAGCTGTAATCATTCCGCTTGCCGGTGTTAGATTGGTGAGTAAGGATGCGAAAATCAATAACGCAGTCTTTTTACTGAAACCCGATAGCCCTATTGATACAGTAATCGAGGACATCAAACAAATTATTAATTCTTTGGTGCCTAGACTCAGTGTTTTTCCACGTAGTGCTAAACAAATTATTGCGAGCATGGAAAGTCAGGGGCGTATTTTTACACTCTTGTTGGCCGTGATTGGTGGAATCTCCCTTTTGGTTGGTGGTATTGGGGTGATGAATGTCATGCTGGTATCGGTGAGTGAGCGAAAAAAAGAAATTGGCATTCGTAAAGCAGTAGGTGCGAAGAACGGTGAAATTCAAGCCTTGTTTTTGGCAGAGTCGGTTATCCTGTCTTTGTTGGGTGGAATTTTAGGGGTGATTTTGGGGTTAATTTTTACCCGGGTCGTTGCTTATTTTAGTGGCTGGACTTTTTCAATTTACCTAATGCCGCCGGTGGCAGGATTTCTGGTTTCTGCAGCGACAGGAGTGTTTTTTGGTTTTTATCCAGCGCGCAGGGCAGCAAAGCTCGAGCCGATGGTTTCCTTACGTAGCGAGTAGCAAAGCGGAGCATTTTAGCCCTGACGAAAGCAATGGGGATACTTCAGCATTGTAGGTTGGGTTGTAACCCAACATGATCTTGGTGGTGAATGAGGGTTAATGTTGGGTTACAACCCAACCTACAGGAAAAAACATCGGCGTGGTTTTCTGATAATCCAAATAAGCTTGCCCGCGTGATTTAATAGATCCTTCTTCGGTCATAGGCCCAGTAATCTTCGTCATCAAAAGATAAAGAATCAAAGGCGAAATTAAACCGATAAAACCCGACCAAGAAGTCAAAGCAAACAATGAAAACCCGCACCAAATAAGCCATTCAAAAAAATAATTGGGGTGTCGAGAGTACTGCCATAATCCGGCCCGACAAACAGGACCATTTGGATTTTTTTTATAATTCTGCAATTGCTGATCAGCTAAGGTTTCGCCCACTAAACCCACCAAAGCAATAAGTATCCCTAAATAATCTAAAAGTGTTAAAGCACTCAAATGCGCCTTACCAGTAAAATACCAAGGCAAACTAATAAGTAAAGCTAAGACTGCTTGTAATTGAAAATTAAGAAAAAAACCTAAGGGCTTAGCAATTTTCCAACCGTCACTTAAGGTCAAATACCTTTTATCAACGAGGCCTAATCTTACGCGGGTATACCATAAATAAATCCCTAAACGACTGCCCCAAAGAATAAGTACAGTGCTTAAAATTACAGTTCGTAGGGTAACGGGATGGCTGAACAGAAAAATTAAACCGCTTAATGTTAATGCACCAGCCCATGCGACATCAACCACAGCAGGATTTTTTAAGTAACGGTACAAGCACCATACCAGACACATGTAAATAACCAATACAAGCCAGACGGTGAAGATGCTCATTTTTTCCTTATTTCATCATAGTGACCAGGCCAATACATCCTTTACCGGCATGAAGACCAATAGCAGTGGATGCCGGCTCAATGAAGGCAGGAGCTTGTCCAAAAGCTTCTGTAGTTAACTCAGCAAATTCTTGGGCCTTTTCCGGGACCCCCGCATGGACAATTGCATAGGCCTCAAGCTCATTCTTTTGACGCAAGACTTCTACATTACTTATTAATTTACTCAAACCTTTGGTTTCACTAAAGGCTTTATCACAGAGTATGGCTTTACCTTGATCACTGATGGAGATAATAGGTTTGACATGTGCAAGTTGTGCTAGCATTCCACCTACTTTGCTTATACGTCCACAGCGAATCAAGGATTCCAATTGGTTTACATAAACGAAGATACTTACCTTAGGTATTTTAAGCTCCACTTCTTTTTTAATTTCGTCAATATTCATACCTTGTGCAATTAATTTCGCCGTATGCGCGACAAGAAAACCTAAGCTGCCAGAGGTTTGGCAAGAATTGATGACGTGAGTATTTGCAAAACTCTCTGTCGCTTTCACGATTGCATCATGGGTCCCACTGAGCGCTTGCGATAGCGTGAGGACGATTACATGATCGTAATGGTTAGAGATATACCGCATTTGCTCTTCAATCAAGGACGGTGAAGGAAATGAGGTGGTTGGGTAAGTTTTAAGCTTGCTAAGGTTGTCATAAAAAGTATCGGGATTAACACAAATTCTATCTAGCAAGTGGTGTTGGTCCAAATGCATATTTAACTGAATGATATGAATTTGCTCTTCATCTAAAAAAGATTGCGGAAGATCCGCAGTTGAATCAGTCACTAAGGCGATGGGGTATTTACGTTTATGAATCATTTGAAACTGGCGTAACATATCCTGTGCTTTTGCTTGAGTAATTGTACCGGCATCAAATAAAGATTCGAAAACATCTGCAGGCTTGGTGCAATGGATATGGAAACGGCTTAAGCTGGCACTACCACTACTTACCACGCAATCACCGAATCGTTCTAAATGTTGCGCGATTTCCATTCTGTTTAGAGCCTCGCCTGCTAACATAATTTCAGTGCAATACCTTTCTTCAGGTTCTGCGCCATTAGTGGGTACTTCGTGATGATGATCGGTGCATTCTAAATGTAGGTGATTTTTATTAATCTCACGTGGATTGTCTAGGTAATCCGAAAAACCACTAATAAAATGATAGAAACCTAAAGCTCCGGCATCGACTACCTGTGCTTCTTTTAACACGGCCAGCGTGTTAGCGGTATTTTGTAGTGTTTGATATACTTCGGTCAGTGTTTGTTTGATTAACTGTTTGAAACAGGGTATTTCTCGTGCTAATCGCGTAATACTCTGCGACCAAGAGTCAATGACGGTAATAATAGTTCCTTCGACGGGATGTAAAATAGCCGAGCGTACACTGATGCTGGCTTTAGTGATAAGCTCCGCGAAAGTCGAAGTATTGATCTCTTCTGAATGAAGTGATGTTTCAGTTAGGCCGTTAAAAAACTGGGAAAAAATCATTCCCGAATTACCACGGGCACCAAGTAAAGCTGAATTGGCCATTGATTGAAACGTTTCTTTGAGTGTTGGTTTAGGTGAAGAGAGATTGATGACGGACAAGGCTGTTGCTGACATGTTGTCGCCAGTATCTCCATCAGCTACAGGAAACACATTAATTGCGTTCAGTTTTTCACGATTGGTGATGATAAAATCACAAGCTGTGATGAAAGCTGCATGTAAAGTTTTAGCATCAAGAACTCTAGTTTCCATAATCAATTTAGTTTATAAGTTTGGTCAATCTTATAAGGATACACCTTTGTTAATTAATAAAAACAGTCATTTCTATTGAAATAGTGAAAGTGGCATTATTTTTGCTTTAAATTAGGTCAAGTTGTTAGAACATAATAAATCAGGGGAATAAAATATGAAAAGATGGGCACCCGCCATGTTGGCACTAGCCGTGATGCTAATTCACCAAGTAGCACTTGCTCAAGAAGGTTGGAATGAGTGGGTCTCGAATGTTAGGAAAGAAGCCCTGGAGCAAGGAATAACTCCTGATACATTTGATGAAGCTTTTGCTGGTATTCACGAACCTAGCCGCCAAATTAAAAGTTTCATGCATTCACAACCTGAGCATCGCCTCACTTTTATGAAATATCGTAATTCACGTGCCGATAATTACCGTATTGCGATAGGGCGTAAAGAATACAAAAAAAATAAAGCAGTTCTAGAAGAGGTTGCGCAACGCTATGGAGTTAATCCCTGCTTTATTGTGTCTTTCTGGGGTATGGAAACCAGTTACGGTACCTACATGGGTAACTTCCCTGTTGTTAAAGCGCTCGCAACGCTAGCCTATGACTCAAAACGCCAAGATTTTTTCCGTAAGGAGTTGTTCATTGCGCTACGCATTCTTAATGAAGGCCACGTTAATTTAAACGATTTCAAAGGTGAGTGGGCTGGTGCTTCAGGCCAACCACAATTTTTACCTTCTAGCTGGGTTAAATACGCTGTTGATTTTGATGGTGATGGCAGAAAAGATATTTGGAAAAGTAAACCTGATACCTTTGCATCAATTGCCAATTATATGAAACAAAATGGCTGGCAAACAGATGAGCCTTGGGCTATTCAAGTGAAATTGCCCCGTAAGTTTGATATGAAGTTAGAGGGTAAAAACAATATGAAGGCAGTAAGTGATTGGAGCCGGTTGGGTGTAGTCACCGAGAATGGTCAACCTCTTCCTTTCCAAAACATGCAGGCTAGTATCGTTCAGCCTTTAGGTGGACCTACTTTCCTAGCTTTCCCCAATTATAAAATGATCCTTCGTTATAATAATTCAATTTATTATGCCGGTGCTATTGGTTACATGGCGGATAAAATTTGCCAGGCGCAGTAATAGACCCTACGTACCGCGAGTAGCACCCTAGGTACCGCGAGTAGCACGCTACCTACCGCGGCTTGACCGCGGTATCCAGGGTCTACTCAAATACTATAGTTCTTGGTTAAAGTAAGATCTTTCTGGATACCGCGGTCAAGCCGCGGTACGTAGGCCTACTTAGGAATTTTAAGGAGATTTTGTTTGTGAATGCTTATCTTGATAAAACAGCGAGCTTAACTCCCACCGCGAATAAAATCATTTGCCACAAAGCGACAGAACATCCCTACACTGGAATTTACAATGAGGTACTGACCCAAGGCACTTATTTATGTCGACGTTGTGGTCTTGCGTTATTTCGCGCGAATTCTCAATTTAGCTCGGGCTGTGGGTGGCCAAGTTTTGATGATGAAATTCCTAACACGGTAAAAAAAATCCCCGATGCCGATGGTCAACGGATGGAAATTCTTTGTGCTCGTTGTGATGGGCATTTAGGGCATGTATTTAGCGGTGAATTTATCACGCCTAAAAATTTGCGCCATTGTGTGAACTCAGCCTCCATTGATTTTGTTGCTGATGATAAGGTCCTTGATACCGAAGAAGCTATTCTTGCTGGTGGTTGCTTTTGGGGCGTTGAGTATTTTTTGCAACAAGTCCCTGGCGTGATTAAAGTGGAATCTGGTTACACTGGCGGGCATGTATTAGCGCCTACTTACGATCAAGTTTGTAGTGGAACTTCTGGTCACTATGAAGCAGTGCGCGTTGTGTTTGATAAAGAAAAAACAGATTATTCTGAGGTGGTTAAACGTTTTTTTGAAATCCATGATCCAACCCAAAGAACAGGTCAAGGCCCGGATTTAGGTCAACAATATTTATCAGCAATATTTTATTATACCCAAGAACAACTGGACATCAGTAATCAGTTAATTCAACAGCTAAAAAACAGAGGTTTTTTGGTGGCCACACGCACCCTGCCGGTTCAAACTTTTTGGGCTGCTGAAGAGTACCATCAAGAGTATTACAGTAAACATCGCAAGGCTCCCTATTGCCATCAGCCCGTGAATCGCTTCGGGGATTAGCGATATACTCAAACTAATTTTTTTCTTTGCGATTTATAAGCATCACAACACCTGCCAAAACAGCTCCTGTCACGCTAAGTGTCTGGAGTTGTTGGTCATTTAACAGATGAAAATAATTCAAGCCACCTATTGCTATCAAGGTTAGGAAAACTCCAGTGGCTAAGGAACGCCAAGGTAGAGGAGGTTTTCTATTTTGCTGTTGTGTAGCCATCCAGTCTTTATTAATAAGTATCTGTTCTTTCTGTAATTCTAATACTTCAAAAACTAGTCGTGGTAAATGCGGAAGTTGTTCGGAGAAAAACGGTAAATTTTGTTTTAACTGTTCGAAAACAGCCTTAGGGCCTACTTGTTCTTTTAACCATTTTTCTAAATAGGGTTTAGCGGTGGTCCATAAATCTAAATCTGGATAAAGTTGTCGGCCTAATCCTTCGATAGCTAATAATGTTTTTTGCAGTAAGACCAATTGGGGCTGCACTTCCATATTAAAACGGCGCGCAACTTGGAATAGTTTTAAAACGACTTGTGCGAAGGAAATGTCTTTTAATGGTTTTTCAAAAATAGGTTCGCAGACCGTGCGAATAGCACTTTCAAATTCATCAACTCGCGTGTCACGTGAAACCCAACCTGATTCGACATGCAATTGCGCAACACGACGGTAATCGCGGTTAAAAAAGGCGAATAAATTTTCTGCCAGATAGCGTTTGTCACTGTCATTAAGGGTGCCAATAATGCCGAAATCAACACAAATGTATTGTGGGTTACGCGGATTCTTAGTCGATACAAAAATATTGCCAGGGTGCATGTCGGCATGAAAAAAACAATCGCGAAAAACTTGGGTGAAGAAAATTTCAACGCCGCGTTCGGCCAGTTTTTTAATATCAATATCATGTGCACGTAAGGTTGCAATATCAGAGATGGGAATGCCATGAATGCGTTCCATCACGAGAATGTTTTCGTGTGAATAGTCCCAATAGATTTCCGGGATATATAGCAAGGGAGAGTTACTAAAATTGCGACGTAATTGTGTGGCGTTTGCAGCTTCTCTTAATAAATCCAATTCATCAAGCAAGGTATGTTCAAATTCAGCCACTATTTCTTTGGGTTTGAAGCGTTTACTCTCAGGCCAATAGCGATCTGCCAGAGAGGCAATGGTGTACATGATACTGAGATCTTGCTCTATTAAGCGGCGCATATTAGGTCTAAGAATTTTGACTACTACTTCCTGCCCACTTATCAGTGTGGCGCAGTGTACTTGTGCCATAGAGGCTGAGGCCAAAGGTATGGGATCAAATTGAGCAAAGACATCATGCGGTGATTTGCGATAAGCCAGCTCTAATATCGCCATTGCTTTTTCGCTGGGAAAAGGTGGTACTCGATCCTGCAATTTACTGAGTTCTAGTGCAATATCGGGTGGTAAAATATCGGGTCGTGTTGATAAAGCCTGGCCAAATTTAATAAATATAGGACCCAATTCTTCTATGGTTTTTCGTAAAGCCTCACCGCGGGATACTGGCTCTTTGCGAAACCAATTCCAAGGATTTAAATACACGATAAAACGTAAGGGGGCGAAAAGTCGCAAAGACACGACTACATTATCCAGCCCATTTTTTGCTAAAATATGGTTGATGTGAATGAGGCGAAAAAGTTGTTTAATGGATTTCATGGGTACTCATTAATTGGTTGATATGCGCTTGTAATCGTTCAACATCTAAAGCTAGAGCATCTATATCATTAAAGAAATCTTCAACCTCATGGCGAGAGGGAAAAACGCGTAGTTCTTCTTGCAGATATTCAGTAACGTTAAGGCGCATGCTATCACTGATTTGCTGTTTGAATTCGAGACCTTTACGAAAAATTGAACCAATTTGATGAGCAACAACATCACCTGTGAATTGCGCGAGATGACCTTCCCAATCGATATCTATTTCATCAAATATTTTTTTTACCTGTTGCCCCAGCTCGATGTCACCGGACATTCTAATTTTATCATTAAACAGTGAGCGAGCTTTTGAAGCGGGTAATAAGCTTAGGCGTATAAGGCCTAAAGGATTGCTGTGAATCACGGTATCCGCTTCACCTTGGTATTCGTCGAGAAGGAGTAATTCGCCGTTTTTAAATTGGATGAAAAAATGCGTGTCCAAAGGTGCTATAACCATTTCGAGTACTTTGTCATGCAAAGACTGTAGTTTAGCCGGCATGTTTTCATCTAAACTTAGACCATGGTTGATTGCCTTTTGTAAGGCGATTAGCGAATACTTTTTTAACATGATGGGCTCAATATTTATAGGCAATGTGCAAGGCAACAATTCCGCCACTTAAGTTATGGTACTGACAATCTTCAAATCCTGCTTTTTCGATCATCTCTTTTAACGCATTTTGATTCGGGTGCATACGTATCGATTCGGCAAGATATTGGTAGCTGTCTTCATCTTGGGAAAAAATTTTTCCAATTTTGGGAAGCACATTGAAAGAGTACCAGTCATAAATCGGTTTTAAACCCGGAAGTGTGGGAGTAGAGAATTCAAGAACCATCAGTTTGCCTCCGGGTTTGCAAACTCGGTACATCGAACGCAATGCTTCATCTTTGTCAGTCACATTGCGCAACCCAAAGCCCATAGTGATGCAATGGAAACTATTATCGGCAAAGGGTAAGCATTGTGCATTGGCTTGGATAAAATCGAGGTTTTTAAAGAGGCCTTCATCCAGCAGACGATCGCGTCCCACTGTGAGCATTGCTTCATTAATATCTGCAAGTATTACTTGCCCTGTATCACCGACTTTTTTGCACAGTAGGCGGGTCAGATCACCACTTCCACCAGCTAGATCCAATACGGATTGCCCGGGGCGAACGTTGCTTAACTCTACAGTGAAACGCTTCCAAAGATGATGGATTCCAAAGGACATAAGGTCATTCATGACATCGTAGTTTTTAGCGACGGAATGAAAAACTTCAGCAACCTTTTTTTCTTTTTCACTCCAAGCAACTGACTTAAAGCCGAAATGGGTAGTCTTGTCTTGATTCATAAGTACTAACTTCAGGTTTTTAATTGCTCATCTTAACCGATCTTTTGCAAGATGCCCAATTACTTCTTATTAGCTAATTCCATTAGGGTTTCTAAATATTGGTTTTCGTTGGGTGGTTGATTGTTTTTTTGCGATAACCATAAACATTCAGCTAATTGATCCATCATTAAGTGCTCAACCGCAAGAGGGTCAGAATAGGCGCTCAGCAGGTGGGTATAAGCTGCACTGACACCAGGAGGCCTATCCGTAGCCACTTGTTCGCGAATTGCTAAGTGAAGGCCTAAATGAAGGAATGGATTGGCTTCACCAAATTCAGGGTAATAGGTATGCTCGTGATATTTACCGGGGTTTTCAATGAAATGATGGTATTCAGGATGGTCCTGAATCACTCGAACAATCTCTTGCTCCAGAGGAAGAAGGGCTTGCTTTTGACAAAATTTATTCCAACTAGCAAAAAACATTTGCCTGGTTTCTTGAACCGTTTCCCCGTAAAACATAGTGCCCTAGAATGCTAAAAAAGAGAGAAGTTTAACCGAATGGGAGTCAATCGGCAAACATCCAGAGCTTGTTGCTGCTCCATGCCACTATGTAAAAAAAGATGCTCATATTGACATCAATACTAGGTCTGTGAGATAGTCGCTTTGCGAGGTTGGACTTGCTATGTGTCATTCCACTGGGTCAATTGGCGACACACTGATTGGCCCTTTCTATTTTCCCCTAAAACCTAAATGCTAAGCGCAAGCTTTAGCCCAATCACTACCATTAATGAGCCGCTAAATAGTTCTAATCCCTGCCATACTTTAGTTCTAGTTAATACCTTAGAAAAATACCGAGTAGTCATGGTTAATGAACTAAACCAAATAAGACTTGCTGAAACCACGCCCATTAAAAAAGCCAATTTGTTATCAGGAAATTGACTGCTGCCGCTACCGACAATGACTAAAGTATCAATAATGGCATGAGGGTTTAACAAGCTAAATCCTAGTGCGAACAAAATAATTTGTAGCCGGTTAAGCGTATTGGGGATTTTGTTATCAGTATTCACTTTTTTGCTGAAGGCACTTTGAAACGTTTTTATGGCGTAATAAAACAAAAAAGCAGATCCCAAAACTATTAGCCAAATTTGAAACTTTGGATGGCGTAAGAAAATTTGATGCATACCAGCAACACTTGCTCCAGCTAAGATCAAATCACAGAAAAAGCAGACTAACGCCGAAAGAGTAGCGTGGTTTCTACGCGCTCCTTGTTTGATGAGGAATATATTTTGCGGGCCTAGTGACATGATGGTCGATAAGCCTAATAAGAGACCATTTAAGTAGATGAACATGATTTAAGAGTGCCGAAAACAAACTAGTTGATAATTATACCCTATTTTGTATTAATTTTGGTCTTTTGTGCCTAAAATTTTCGTTGAAAGGATATAAAATATCAATTTATGTACTGTGATTGTGACAAACTTGTTCTATAACTTTTTGTAAAATAGGTCCAACGCTTTCATTGGAATAGTCTTGCACGCGTTTAAATGCATTGAAGCCTAATTGCTTACGTAAATTCTTATCTAAGATTACCCGCTCCAAACCATCGGCAAGGCCTTGTTCATCCGAAGGCTGCACCATTAAAGCAGATTCTGAATTTCCAATAATTTCCAGTGGACCAGACAAGGCACTCAGGACCATAGGTAGAGAATGCATCATGCTTTCCAATACGACCAATCCAAAAGCCTCCTCTCTTGAAGGCAGGCAAAAAATATCAATACTTTGATAAAAAGATTCACGGTCATCAACCCATCCTAACAAAGTTACCTGATTATTAAGACCATTCTCATTAATCATTTGCATGTAACGTTCCTTTTCTGGTCCGTCACCGGCAATACGAGCTTGGAATGGGATATTGCGATTTTTTAATTCCACAAGCGCTTTAATTAGAATATCAATACCCTTAATCTCTGAGAACCGGGCACAAGCACCAATCACAGGGACTTCAGTCTGTCTTGGTTCTTGGTACTCAATTCCTGGAGGAATAGTTACCATATTAGGAACAGTGAATACAGTATTTGGTGCATGACCTGCGTTGATAATATCTTGGCGCATAGCCTCGGTAATTGCGATGATGGCGTCGGAACCGAAATTATAATTCCCTTTGACATGACAGACTGCAATTTTAGGAACCTGAGTTCTTGTTTTTTTAAACAAGTACGCTGCTCTATGGCTATGGGTAATTATGCAATCTGGTTTTTCGGTTTTGATAAGTTTACGCAATCGATAAATAGCAAAAGGGTCATGCTGATTGTAATTGTGGACGGTGATTAAATTTTTTGTAGGACATGCTTCTTTAATTTGCGCATCGGGGTGTATTATCGCGATAACTTTATTACCTTGCTTTTCTAATGCAGGAGTATAATTCAAAAAAACTTGTTCCAGTCCGCCATTTACTTTGGAAAACATCGCATTGAAAAGTTTCATGCAAAACCCCTGTCGCAAAACTGTGATAATAGCAGCGAAATATAAAATTTGTCAGTGATAATTTGCTCAGATGGGTAAATGCCCTATCAACTTTGTGAAAGAGGGTACTTTAAACACTCAATCTTATTGCATCTTGCTAGGCTAGGAGTATAAAATGCAACGTTTATTCTGTCTCCTCTAGAGAATCGTGTAAAATAAGAACAAATAGGAGGGAGCGTGGGCTCTTTGTTAAGAAAAAATTTAATTGTTGCTGCTAGCTTTGCGCTGCTATCTATTGTGAGCCAGTTGTTACAAGCAGAAACAGTGACTAGTGATCCCGTTCCTGTTGAAACAAAGATACCTTTTAATGATGGTTATTATCCTACTTACCCGACTACTACTCCAGCTCAAGGTGCTCAACAAGAACAGATTAAGCGTGGTGAGTACTTGGCAAAAATGGGTGACTGTATAGCCTGTCATACTGATGTCAAAAGTGGATCACCTTCCTACGCTGGTGGCTTGTCGATTGACACACCCTTTGGAACATTTTACAGTCCAAACATTACACCTGATAAAGAAACAGGTATAGGAAAATGGACGGAGCAAGACTTTATCAATGCCTTGAAAAAAGGTCGTGATCCCTTAGGTCGCAATTATTTCCCCGTATTCCCCTATATTTACTTTGCAAAAATGACTGATGACGATGCTCGTGATTTGTACGCTTATTTCATGAGTATTCCTGCAGTAAAATTGGAAAACAAACCTTTACCCTTCCCCTTTAGTGTCCCAGGCGCTCGTTCCAGTCTAATAGGTTGGAATCTCTTATTTTTCTTCCCCTTAGACACTAGTGTTGAGTACCAAAAAGATAAAACAGCTGCTTGGAATCGTGGTCAGTACATAGTCGATAGCCTCGGTCATTGCAGTATGTGTCACACCCCCTTAAACCCCTTAGGCGCACCCAAATCACGTTATTATTTAACTGGTGGATTTATCGATGGTTATTGGGCACCTAATATTGGCAAATACGGTCTTGAGTCGGCCAGTCATGAAGAAGTTGCCAACGTATTTAAACATAACCAATTGATTAACAATGCCGGTCCTGTCGCGGGTGGTATGGCAGAGGTTAACCACAATAGCCTGATGCATTTAACCGACGAAGATCAATTAGCAATTGCCACCTATTTGAAGACAGTAGAGAGTGAAGAACCTAATGGACTTCCTCCTTCAAATTCGCCACCCTCTCTTCTGCGCGGTAAACAAGTGTATTTACAAGCTTGTGTGCTTTGTCACCAAGATGGCAAAATGAGCGCGCCCTTAATTGGTAATGCACCTAATTGGTTTGAGCGTCTCAAAACCAGTGGTCTTACAGGTATGTACCGCCATGCTATACACGGGTACAATTCCATGCCCGTAAAAGGTGCTTGTGTAACCTGCTCTGATAACGACATTATTTCTTCGGTCGACTACATTCTCAATGAATCATTAACTCGTTCACAATGGATTGAGCTTAAAGCCGGTGGAGCTAAGAAATTCCCATCAAGTGGTATCAACGTTTACAATGAAAATTGTTCCGTTTGCCATAACGATGGTAAATCAGGTGCCCCTAGAATCGGGGACAAAGCTGTATGGAAACCCATCATCGATAAAAACATGGATGTGCTGTTTGATAACACCATTAACGGTAAAAAACACCCGAAAAATGGTGGTTGTGACAAGTGCACAACAGATGAAGTCATCGAGGCAATAAAATACATGGTGAATCAGTCGACGACTGAAGGTAATTATTCACTATGGTAATAAAACTGCTACATAAATAAAGGCTAGATCTACTAAATACGAGTCACCATTGAAATCAATAGTTGACTACTAGACGAGATGAGGGATTGGGATGTTAAACAGGTTACAGATCTGTAAATGGGTACTGCTTCTTTCAGCAATGGTTAACGCACCAGCGCTTTGGGCTGCTGCTGATCAATGGCAACTCAATATGTACGAGGGTGTTACCCCCTTAAGTCATGATATGTATTATTTACATATGGTGGGTATGGGGGTTTGTGCCGTTATTGGTGTGGTTGTCTTTGGTGTAATGATTTACTCCCTGATCCATCATAGAAAATCAAAAGGTTACCAAGCGGCAACTTTCCATGACAATCTACGTTTAGAAATTATCTGGTCTATCATCCCCTTTCTAATATTAGTGGGTTTGGCAATTCCTGCTACACGCGTTCTAATGCGTATGGATGATACTTCGCAATCGGATGTAACCATAAAAATAGTTGGATACCAATGGCGCTGGCAATATCAATACCTTGATCAAGGTATAAGTTATTTTAGCAACCTGTCGACCAGCTACGATCAAATACATAATAAGAAAGAAAAAGGTGAATGGTACTTATTAGAAGTTGATAAACCATTAGTGCTTCCCGTCAACAAAAAGATTCGCTTTCTTGTGACATCAAATGACGTAATTCATTCTTGGTGGGTTCCTGAGCTAGGTATTAAACGAGATGCTATACCAGGCTTCATGTATGAAGCATGGGCGAGAATTGAGAAGCCAGGTGTCTATCGAGGACAGTGTGCAGAGCTTTGCGGGATAAATCATGGATTTATGCCTATCGTAGTCAATGCAGTAAGCCCTGAAGAGTTTGAAAAATGGGTTTCTGAGCAGAAGAAAACTGAAGAGCAATATCAAAAAACGGTAGCCGTTCCTGCGGCTCAACCTAAAATGACACGCACTGAACTAATGACCTTAGGTAAAAAAAAATATGAACAGATTTGTTCTGCTTGTCACCGTTTAGACGGTTTCGGGCTTCCACCAATGTACCCAGCACTTAAAGCAAGTTCAGTGGCAGTTGGTAATCCTATCTCTAGACACATTGAACTAATTCTTAATGGTCTACCTGGTTCTGCCATGCAACCTTATAAAGGTCAATTAACAGATGAGGAAATAGCAGCAATTACTACCTATGAGCGAAACGCCTGGGGAAATAACACGGACGATCTAATACAACCTGCAGAGGTTGCACAGCTGCGTCATGGTTCTAATAAACAACCCACCCTGGTTAACAAAGCTCAAGCTGGAGGTTTGCAATGAGTCACGCACTAGCACACGAAGAGGCCCATGATGATCATGGACCGGAGCAAGGCAAAGGTATTACTGGTTATGTTAAACGTTGGTTATTTACAACCAACCATAAAGACATTGGTACTTTGTATTTATGGTTAGCGATGGCCAGTTTCTTTCTTGCTGGAGCAATGGCCCTAGTGATTAGAGCTGAGTTATTCCAACCAGGACATCGCTTTGTTGACCCTAATTTTTTCAATCAGATGACTACATTGCATGGTTTAATCATGCTCTTTGGTGTAGTTATGCCGGCTTTTACCGGTATGGCTAATTGGCAGATTCCCATGATGATTGGGGCTCCCGATATGGCGCTCCCACGGTTAAACAACTGGAGCTTTTGGATTTTACCCTTTGCTTTTAGTTTACTACTATCTACGATGTTCCATGCGGGTGGTGGTCCGAACTTTGGTTGGACCATGTATGCACCCTTGTCTACGAAGTATGCACCACCCAGCACTGACTTTATGATTTTTTCTATTCACATGATGGGTCTGTCTTCCATCATGGGCTCAATCAATATAATCGCGACTATTCTTAATATGCGTGCGCCTGGCATGACGCTCATGAAAATGCCAATGTTCGTCTGGACGTGGTTAATTACTGCGTTTTTATTAATTGCCATTATGCCAGTTTTAGCAGGTGCGGTAACAATGATGCTTGCTGATCGTCATTTTGGAACTAGTTTTTTCAACGCCGCTGGCGGTGGAGATCCAATCTTATTTCAGCATATTTTTTGGTTCTTCGGTCATCCCGAGGTTTATGTATTAGTGCTACCTGCATTCGGCGTTATTTCTGAAGTTATCCCTACCTTTAGTCGTAAGCCTTTATTCGGCTACCATTTTATGGTGTATGCAACAGTCAGTATTGCGCTGTTATCGTTCATAGTTTGGGTACATCATATGTTTACAACAGGAGTACCTTTGGGTGCTGAGTTGTTTTTTATGTATACCACTATGCTAATCGCAGTTCCTACCGGTATTAAGGTATTTAACTGGGTCAGTACTATGTTCAAAGGCTCCATGACTTTTGAAACGCCCATGTTGTTTGCTTTAGCCTTCGTCTTTTTGTTTACTATAGGTGGTTTCACAGGATTGATGTTGGCACTGGTTCCTGCAGACTTCCAGTACCAAGATAGCTATTTTGTGGTGGCTCATTTCCATTATGTATTAGTTCCAGGTGTTATTTTTTCGTTAATGGCTGCGACTTATTATTGGCTGCCAAAATGGACCGGTCACATGTATAACGAAACCATGGGCAAATGGCATTTTTGGTTGTCAGTTATATCTGTGAACATTACGTTTTTCCCTATGCACTTTTTAGGACTCGCAGGCATGCCAAGACGTATTCCCGATTATGCCTTGCAGTTTACCAATTTTAATATGATCGCAACGATAGGTGCATTTATCTTCGGTCTGTCACAATTATTGTTTTTGATTAATGTGATCGGCACTATTCGTAAGAAAGGCACGAAAAAAGATTTAGTGACAGCAAAAGTATGGGAAGGGTCCCATGGGCTCGAATGGACTTTACCCTCACCACCTCCTTATCATACATTTACTACACCACCTGAAATTCATTAAGGGTTGGGTTGATGAGCAGTGAAAAGAAACATGTTAAGTTGGTAGCTGTATTAGCTTTTGTGGTACTAGGGATGTTTGGTTTTGGCTTTGCCTTAGTACCTATTTACAATAGTCTGTGCAAAGCCTTAAGCATTAATGGAAAAACTAATACCGAAGCAATTGCCTATGATGTCAGCAAAGCCAAAATTGCTATGGATAGGGAAGTTTTAGTTGAATTTGTTGCAACGAATAACAGTGGTGTTCCATGGGCTTTTTACCCTAAAGTGCAAAAGATTAAAGTGCACCCTGGTGCCATAGTAAAATTAGCATTTTATGCTGAGAATAAAACAGACCATACAATGACTGTTCAGGCTGTCCCCAGTGTGACGCCAGGTTTAGCTGCGAAATACCTTAAAAAAACGGAGTGTTTTTGCTTTACTCAGCAAACACTAAATGGACATGAGGCTATGAATATGCCGTTACTGTTTCACTTGGACACCGATTTACCCAAGAATATTAATACAGTAACTTTGTCCTATACCTTATTTGATGTCACCAATAGCCACTAGCTATTAATTATGTATTATTGATACAGGAGATTTAACACAATGGGAGCTCACGGTACTTATTATATCCCTAAACCCAGTCACTGGCCTTTGGTCGGATCTTTTGGTTTAACAACTACTCTAGTGGGAGCAGCTTCCTGGCTACACGTGGATTGGTATGGACCTTATTTGTTCGCATTAGGACTAGGTATCATGATTTTTATGATGTTTGGTTGGTTTGGCCAGGTTATCTATGAAAATGGCAAAGGCTTGTATGATATGCAAGTAGATAGATCCTTCCGCTGGGGGATGTGCTGGTTTATTTTCTCTGAGGTTTGCTTTTTCGGTGCCTTCTTTGGTGCCTTGTTTTTTGCGCGGTTGTGGGCTGTACCCCTTTTAGGTGGTGAGATGCATCCAATGACGCATTGGACCTTATGGCCTGATTTTAAAGCTAGCTGGCCTTTATTAGATAACCCTAACAATGAAATCTTCGCTGGTGCACATGAGGCTATGGGAGCTTGGGGTCTTGCGGCGATAAATACGCTTATCTTATTAACCTCTGGAGCCACTATCACCTGGGCACATTGGGCGTTGAAGTTACAAAAACAATCACAATTATTAATCGGCATGGCGTTAACCATTGCCTTGGGTATTATGTTCCTGTCATTACAGGCATATGAGTACCATGAAGCTTACACCGAGTTAAATCTAACCTTATCATCAGGGATTTACGGAACCACCTTCTTTATGCTAACCGGTTTCCACGGATTACACGTAACTCTAGGGACCATCATGCTTATAGTGATTATGATTCGCTGTAAACGTGGCCATTTTACGCCAGAGCGTCATTTTGCGTTTGAGGGAGTTGCTTGGTATTGGCATTTCGTCGACGTGGTTTGGTTATTCTTATTTATATTTGTGTACTGGTTGTAAGGGATAATCCAGGATAAACAAACAACTTAACCCGTATTTACGCAGCGTAATACGGGTTTTTTTTAGCCTAAATTGCTCATAATTTGGTATTAATTAACAATCCCGGTTGATACTGAATAGAATTGATCTTCAACTTATAGGTAAACTGCTTCTGTTTGAAATGGACTTCAATTACTGTTCCTTTACCCCGAAAGAACTTCGCCACAAACCCCACTTCGGTTTCCTTATCTAGATATACCTCTGAACTAAGAACTAATTCTGATGGCGAAAGGCTAACCATTTGGCACTCATATTTTTCTGAGCCAATTTTAATAAAGACTGGTACTGGTTGAGTTGGTTGTATTAACAAAACGAGCTCCATTTGCCATAACTATCTGAAAGCTTTAAACTTTAAATTAGATCACAATGTATTTATTATGCTCATATATACAATTTTAGCTCATAATTAGGTAAATAGTGTAGTTAGGAGTCTTGTTTGGCTATAAAGTTAGGCTTTGGTATTTGATTATTGTGTTAGAAGGAATATGTAACTTATTGAATAATAGTGATATAGGATAAATTTTTGCTTCAAAATAATACGCCTACGTACCGCGGCTTGACCGCGGTATCCAGGAATCTATTCAAATACGTTCCATTTAGGTTTAAGTAAGATCGCTCTGGATACCGCGGACAAGCCGCGGTACGTAGGATTTGAGCCGCGGTACGTAGGATTTGAGCCGCGGTACGTAGGATTTGAGCCGCGGTACGTAGGATTTGAGCCGCGGTACGTAGGA
>Ga0209174_10000222_pt1 | contig 43956 bp, 37 predicted proteins | sample JI91814BDNA_FD_187505 | JGI IMG/M metagenome (GOLD analysis project Ga0209174, IMG submission 187505) | Wastewater effluent complex algal communities from Wisconsin, to seasonally profile nutrient transformation and Carbon sequestration -... | ecosystem: Engineered > WWTP > Effluent > Algae...
TTATGGGGTTCGCGGGCACCCATAGTCAACACCATAACCTACGGACCCGTAGGTTACTGACCAGTTCGGGATGGTCGACGAGCCGCACGCGATGGATGGACGGGGTTTGTCGGTACCCCCTCGGGGCGAGAGATTCGTCGCTCACTCGCTCGTTCCTCACTCGGCTCGCTCCTCGATCGCCCCTCAGCGGCACCGTCAAACCCCGTCTCCGTTGGGCGTGTGGGTCTGGCGAGCTGCGCGAAACCGGGGCTGTCGGTGGGTCCGCATACGATGGCGGGCGTGACGAGTAGGACGACAAAGCGCGGCTCGGGGAGCCGATTGCACGACCAGTTGATCGTGCGTGGGGCACGCGAGCACAACCTCAAGGACGTCTCGATCGAGGTGCCCCGCGACGCGCTCGTGGTGTTCACCGGGCTGTCGGGTTCGGGCAAGTCGTCGCTGGCGTTCGACACGATTTTCGCCGAGGGGCAACGGCGCTATGTCGAGTCGCTGTCGGCCTATGCGCGGCAGTTCTTGGGGCAGATGGACAAGCCCGATGTGGACTTCATCGAGGGGTTGTCGCCAGCGGTGTCGATCGACCAGAAGTCGACCAACCGCAACCCGAGGTCGACGGTGGGGACGATCACGGAGGTTTACGACTACCTGCGGTTGTTGTTTGCGCGGGTGGGGCGGCCGCACTGTCCGGTGTGTATGGAGCCGATCACCCGGCAGACCCCGCAGCAGATTGTCGACCGGCTGTTGGAGTTGCCGGAGGGGACGCGGTTCCAGGTGTTGGCGCCGGTGGTGCGGGCACGCAAGGGTGAGTATGTCGACCTGTTCGCCGAGCTGCAGAGCAAGGGTTATGCGCGGGCGCGCGTTGACGGGGCCGTGGTCAACCTCACTGAACCGCCGAAGCTGGAGAAGCAGATCAAGCACACGATCGATGTCGTGATCGACCGGCTGGTGGCGAAGACTGCCGAGGGGGATGCCGGCTACACCGCGAAGCGGCGGCTGACGGACTCGGTGGAGACCGCACTCGGGCTGGCCGGTGGCTTGGTCGTGGTGGAGTTTGTCGATCTGGCGGCGGACGACCCGGGCCGGGAGCGCCGGTTCAGCGAAAAGATGGCGTGTCCCAACGACCACCCCATCGGGGTCGATGAAATCGAGCCGCGGTCGTTCTCGTTCAACAGCCCGTTCGGGGCATGCTCGGTTTGCACCGGTTTGGGCACGGAGTTGGAGGTGGACCCCGAGCTCATCGTCCCCGACGAGGACCTGTCGTTGGCTCAGGGGGCCATCGCGCCGTGGAATCAGGGCAGCGGATCGGCGGAGTACTTCCAGCGGGTCCTCACTGCGCTCGCGGAGGATCTCGGGTTCTCGATGGACGCGCCGTGGCGAGCACTCCCCATACGCGCTCAAGAAGCGGTATTGCACGGGCAGAACTACAAGGTGCACGTGAAGTACCGCAATCGGTATGGGCGGGAGCGGGCCTACACAACGGGTTTTGAGGGCGCGGTGCCGTTCGTGAAGCGGCGGCACGCCGAGACGGATTCGGAGTGGAGCCGGGAGCGCTACGAGGGCTACATGCGCGAGGTGCCCTGTCCGGCGTGCCGGGGGACGCGGCTGAAGCCGGAGTCGCTGGCGGTCCTCATCGGCGGGCACTCGATCGCGGACATTTCGACGCTCTCGATCAAGCAGGCCGCGGGGTTCCTGGGCACGGTCGATTTCACCGTCCGGGAGCAGGCCATCGCCGAGCGGGTGATCAAAGAGATCGATGCGCGGCTCGGCTTCCTGCTCGACGTCGGCCTGGAATATCTGTCGTTGGACCGGCCGGCAGGCACGCTCTCTGGTGGGGAGGCGCAGCGCATCCGCCTGGCGACCCAGATCGGATCCGGCCTCGTGGGGGTTCTCTATGTCCTGGACGAGCCGTCCATCGGGCTGCACCAGCGCGACAACCACCGGCTGATCGAGACCTTGGTGCGGCTGCGGGATCTCGGCAACACCCTGATCGTGGTCGAGCACGACGAGGACACCATCGCCACGGCCGACTGGGTGGTCGACATCGGCCCCGGCGCCGGTGAGCACGGTGGTCGTGTCGTGCACTGCGGGCCGGTGAAGGGTCTTCTCGAACACAAGGAATCGCTGACCGGCAAGTACCTATCCGGGCGGCTGGAGATCCCCTCCCCCGCCGTGCGCCGGCCGATCGACAAGAAGCGGATGGTCAAGGTCGTCGGGGCCAAGGAGCACAACCTTGACGACGTCACGGTGTCGTTCCCGTTGGGGACGTTCGTCGCGGTGACCGGTGTTTCGGGGTCGGGGAAGTCGACGCTGGTCAATGACATCCTCTACAACGTGCTGGCCAACAAGCTCAATGGCGCCCGGCACGTGCCGGGACGACACAAGTCGGTGACTGGCCTAGAGCATCTCGACAAGGTCGTTCACGTCGACCAAAGCCCGATCGGACGCACACCCCGGAGCAACCCCGCGACCTATACGGGGGTGTTCGACCACATCCGCAAGCTCTTCGCCACCACGACCGAGGCCAAGATTCGCGGCTATCAGCAGGGCCGGTTCTCCTTCAACGTCAAGGGAGGGCGGTGCGAGGCATGCTCCGGTGACGGCACGATCAAGATCGAGATGAACTTCCTACCCGATGTGTATGTGCCGTGCGAGGTCTGCCACGGGGCGCGCTACAACCGCGAGACACTCGAAGTGCACTTCAAGGGCAAGACGATCGCGGACGTCCTGAACATGCCGATCGAGGAGGCCGAGGAGTTCTTCGCCGCCGTCCCGGCGATCGCCCGACACATGACAACCCTGAACGCGGTGGGGCTGGGGTATGTCCGTCTTGGCCAGCCCGCGACCACGCTCTCCGGCGGTGAGGCGCAGCGGGTGAAGCTCGCCTCCGAACTGCAGAAGCGGTCCACCGGCCGCACGATCTACGTGCTCGACGAGCCGACGACCGGTCTGCACTTCGAAGACATCCGCAAACTGCTGATCGTCTTGCAAGGCCTGGTCGACAAGGGCAACACGGTGATCGTGATCGAGCACAACCTCGACGTCATCAAGAACGCCGACTGGATCATCGACATGGGACCGGAGGGCGGCTCCGGTGGTGGGCAGATCATCGCCAACGGCACCCCCGAGGACGTCGCCCAAGTGCCGGAATCGTTCACCGGCCAGTACCTCGCCCCGGTGCTGGCGCGGTCCGCTCGCACCGCCGACCGGGTCGCGTCGAAGGGCCGCGGCAAGAAGGCCGGGACGACGACCCCTGCGACCAGGACGCCCGCCACCAGGACGTCCGCGACCAAGCAGGCCGCGACCAAGCGGGCCGCGACCACGAAGGCCACGACCCGCAAGGGCGCGGCCCCGAAGGCCACGACCCCGAAGGCCATGACCCGAAAGGGCGCGGCCCCGAAGACAATGCCGGCCAAGTCGGCGGCGGCCAGGAACAAGGAGTCGACGGCGGCTGCGGGCCAGAGCGCGGCGGCCGTCCCCACGACCTCGGTCGCCGCGGCGGCGGCCGCCAAGGTCACCGTGTCCAAGGCCGCGGCCGCGGCGGCGCGCCGCGCCCGCAAGGCCGGCTGATGGCGGTGGCCGGGTCCCGGTGGACCCGGCCACCCGCGCCCGCACCGATCGAGAGGAAGCCGAGATGGCCACGGACGACTACCGGGGCGAGGTCGCCCCGGGCGGCCCCGCAGAGGCCCGCGAGCTGAGCCGGGCGACGATCCGCAAGCTCGCGGTGTCCCCGATGAACAACAACGTCTATCTGATCACCGACAAGGCGACCGGCGCGCAGCTGCTGATCGATGCCGCCGACGAGCCGGACCGCTGCCTGGCGCTCATCGACGAGGGCAGCGGCCGGCTCGATCATCTCGTGACCACCCACCAGCACTGGGATCACACCCGAGCCCTGGAGCAGGTCGCCGGCCGCACCGGAGCCCGCACCTACGCCGGCGCCGACGACGCCGCCGGCCTGCCGCTCGCGCCCGACGTGCGACTGCACCATGGCGACATCATCACCGTCGGTGAACTGACGCTGGACGTGATCCATCTGCGCGGTCATACGCCCGGCTCAGTCGCGCTGGCCTATGCGGATCCCGGGGGCCGGACCCATCTGTTCACCGGCGACTCGCTCTTCCCAGGCGGGGTCGGCAACACCAAGAATCCCGGGCAGAGTTTCGAGAGCCTGTATGCCGATGTCCTCGAGCGGATCTTCGACCGCTTCGATGACGACACCTGGTTCTACCCGGGCCACGGCGACGACTCCACCCTGGGCGTGGAGCGCCCGCACCTCGACGAATGGCGTGAGCGCGGCTGGTGACTCGAGCGCACGGGCGGCGACGGGGTCCCGCGGCGGTCGAGGATTGCGGTCGCGATGGGGACCCACCGGCGCCGGTCGCGGAGCCGATCGTCCTGCGGCGTCAGCGGCGCCGCTCGCGGGGCGCGATCGTCCCGGCACCGCGGCGCCGGTCGCGGATCCGATGGATGCGCTGCGGCGTCAGCGGCGCCGATCGCGGATCTGGTAGATGCGCTGCGGCGTCACCCGGACGATCCGCGCGACGTCCTGCACGGCCACACCGGCCAGGACGTTCTCCCGGATGGCGGTGCGCCAGCGCGCATCCGCGGCGGTGAAGTCCTGCTGAGCAGCGGCCCGGGTCCGGCTGGCATCGGTGAGCACCGCGGTCCAGTCCGCCACGGTGCAGCCGTGGACCGGCATCTCCCAACCGGGGAGTTGCTGCGCATCCATCTGTGAGCCGTGTCGACGCAGCACTTCTGCCACCGCGGCCGTCCCCAGTGGATGGCGCGCGATCTCGGTCCCCTCGGTGTCGAGGACCACTGCTTCGGCGCCGTTCCCGTGGACGCCGGCCGACCTTGGCCTGGGGCTCGGTATCGCGATCCCCTCCTCCCTGCTGCCCTATTCCCTCGAATTGATCATCCTACGCCGGATGCCGGCCGCCGCGTTCGGGATCTTCCTCAGCCTCGAGCGGGCCATCGCCGCGCTGGCCGGGCTGCTCGTCCTCGGGCAGCGACTGCACGGCCTGCAATTGCTCGGGATGGCGCTGGTAGTCGCTGCCAGCGTCGTCGTCCTCGGCCGCCCGGACGAGCCGGTCGTCGGCCTCGGCGCCACGGCCGGCTGAGCCTGTGCGGACGTCTCTCCAAGCCCAGGGCACGCTCAGTACCTCGTGGTATTTCTGCCACTTGCCAAAGGCACCCGGTTCACCGCGGCCGTCCAAACCCGGCGGGCAAGCAGAGCGGGTCCCGCTGATCGCCGCACTGGTGTGCAACGGCGAAGACTGTTTCGACGCCCGGGCCCCTTCTGGTTGATGAGAAGTGGCAACCGAAGAGGTTAGCGAGTGCCTGGTGACTTGTTTGTACTTTTATGGCACTTTGTTTACGTTTGACCTTGACCGTGGCCTGGACAGATGTACGATTGAATATGGCCGCGAACCCAGTCCCGAGCATCCCGCCGGATGCTGGCGCGGGCTCGTTCGCGGAGTGTCTGAGCGCGGTGGCGCACGCGCGGGAGTGTCTGGCGGGCCTGCGTGGGGTGACGTGGCAGGCCAGCGGTGGGCAGCTCGCGGAGGTGCTGGGTGAGCTCGGTGAGTTGGCGCTGCTGGTGGATGCGGCCGAGGTCGCGGTGGTGGCGGATGCAGTGGATCGCGGGGAGCCGGCGAGCGGGGTGCTGCCGTTGTCGCCGACGGACTGGGTGGCGCAGCATTCGCGGCGGTACCCCAGTGGCCGGCTCGCCTCGCCGCTGGTGAAGCTCGCGCAGGGCATCCCGGCCGCCGACCTGGCCCCGCCCTGCCTCGACACCGAGGCCGACACCGATCCTGGCGACGCTGACTCCGACCCGACCGGGCCGGGCGACGCGGGTTGGGGCGCGGCCGGGACGCTCGGCGCTGCGAGTGGGTCCGGGCGGCTGCCGGGGTGTCTCCGGGAGGCCGTGCTCACCGCGGCGGTGCCGCGGGCGGCCGCAGTGACCGCGGCCGCGGAGATGACCCGCCTGCTCCCCCGACTGGTCCCGGACGCGGTGGGGGTGGTGTGGCAGGCCTACACCGACTACGCCGCCACCACCAGCGACCCCACCGAGGTCCGGCGCCTACGGCCCGCGCTGCTGGCCAGACACGGCCTGGCGCAGGAGAACACCGACGACGAACACCGCGCCCACACCCCGCGCCACGCTGTCGCACGGCCGGGACGGCGGGGACGGGCTCACCGACTACCGGATGACCCTGGACCCCGAATCCGCCGCCCTGCTCGAATCGGCCCTGTCCGCCCTGTCTACGCCGCGACGGGACACCGAAGGTGACGGGGTGCCCGACCTGCGGCCCGCGGTCACCCGCCGCGCCCACGCCCTGATGGAACTGGTCGGCCGGGCGGTCGGGGCCGAGACCCAGCCCCCCGGACGCGGCACCACCCACCACCATCCTCATCACCGCCCACGACCTCACCACCCCCACCACGACCGACACCACCGGCAGCACCGGCGGGGTGTGGATCGGTGGGACTGCGGTGACGGTCGGGGGTGTGGACGCGGGCCGGTTCCTGTCCCCGAAGACCGCGCGGAAACTTGCGTGCGGCGGGTATGTCACCCCGATCGTGGTCAACGCGGCCGGGAACCCGGTCGTGATCGGGCACACCAAACGCCTGTTCACCCGCGAACAAGCCCCCGCCCTGATGGTCAGAGACCAAGGGTGCAGTTTCCCGGGGTGTACCCGGCCGGCCGGGTGGAGCGATGCGCACCACCTGATCCACTGGGCCGACGGCGGCCCCACCGACCTGACCAATGCGGCGCTGCTGTGCCGCTTGCACCACACCATCGTGCATGCGCGCCGGTACGCCGGGCAGGTCGCCACCGGACCACCCGGCACCCCCGACCAGGACCGCCTGCGCGTGGTGTGGGACCTCACCCTCGGCAGCTACGACCAGCACCTGGCGCGCCACCGCGCCAACCGGGCCGGCGCCGGCTGACGCCCCCAGCCCGCGACCACCCCTGGCGCGACACCGCCCGGGCCCCGCTGACCGCGGCTGACGCACCATCCCACGCCCGCCCGTTCCCGTCACCCGGCGCCGCACCGGGCGGATCGACTTGCTCAGCGACGGATGACGCGAGCGGCACCCTTCGCCGCGTCGGCGACGACCTCGGCCGACGACCAGCGCGCCGCGATCGCGAGATCGGCCGCGGTGACGGTGACGACCGGGATCTCGACCCCGTAGAGTTCCGCGGCCACGATGGCACCCAGGGCGATGATCGGCTCGGGGACGGCGAGGACGATGGCGGCGGGGGCTTGCTCGGTCCGGATCAGCTCGGCGAGCACGCTGGAGGAGGACGACGACCCGCGGCCGCGCTCCATGACCAGGACCGTCCCGGCCAGTGACTCCCCGGCCCGCGGATGATGCGGATCGATCACGGTGCCGTCGTGCCCGACGCCGCCCCAGAAGGACAGCGGCGGGTCGAGCCGGATCACCGGCCCGATCCCCCGTCCGCCCGTCTGCGCGACACCGGTGATCTCGGCGGCCCCACGCTCACCGCTCATTGCGGCGCACCCCCTCGAGCCGACCGGCCAGGGCGGCCTCGCCCGCCGGAACCGCTCGCATCCGGCCGGCGCGATCCGCCCCGACTCGAGCACCGGCGTGCCGGGCTCGAGCAACTCGCCGACGACGCCTCGCCGGGCACCGCCTCGACCCAGCCACGGTCACCGCAGCCATGCCACCGTCGCCACGCCATGCCACACCACGCCACCGGCTCGGTTCACCACTCATCGAAGCGCACCACCTGACCGGCCACGGCTGAGCGGACACAATCGGCGAGCGGCGCGTAGGCGACTTCGACGCCGAGGTTGGCCGGTGCATAGTGGGCCCACTTCCCCGAGTTCGTCATCACCCGTCGCGCGGTGGGAGCGAGGATCGGCGTGACATAGGTGCAGGTGTCCACGACGAACCAGAACCCATGCTCGCGGATCACGTCCGCCGCGCCGGTCCGCTCGGCGAGCGCGAGCACTCCCCGCCCGGTGGAGACCCACGCGTCCACCCCCGGCGTTACGTGGCCTGCGGACCTCAGCGAGGCGGCCAGCGTCTCCAGTTCGGACAGCGAAGCATGCGGGGTGCCGACGCTGACCGCGTCCAGCGGTCCGGACGAGAGGGTGGACAAGGCATCCCGGGCGGCGCGCAGCTCCCCGGCCCCGACCACGGTATGCCGCAGGGGCTCGAGCCCACCGGTCGCCTCGGCGAGAGTGGCCGCTTCGGGCGTGACCCCCACGGCATGGAACATCCCCACCGAGCCCGCTGCAGCAGCGGCCGCGCCGAAGGCCTTGAGCAGATCCTCTCCTGTGTCCGCCGGTAGGCCGACAAGCACGGGGACCACATCGCCAGTGCCGGCGCCGACCAGGGTGCCCAGTGCCCCGAGACCGATCTCGCTGCGCAGCGCCGCGTCCGGCAGGCCGGTGCAGTCATAGACATGACCGCCGCGCCGGAACTCATCGAGATGGAATCCCGCCAGCGGCGCCCGGGCCGTCACCGCCGCGCACAGGTCCAGGAAGTCGCCATACCGGTCGGTGCGGGCACCGAGCACCGAGTTGGCGAAGACGATCGCGTTCGACTCCGCCCACGCGATGTGCGTGCCGAGAGCGGGGCGGGACTCCACGGCATATGGCGCACAGGTGAAGGTCGCGCGGCCGCCGAGCGCGACGCAGGCGGCCATCAGCGCCCGGCCCTCGTCCTGGATACCGGGGAACGCCGGATCGCTGCGGACCACGCCCGGATGCAGCAGATCGAGCGACCCGACATTCAGCGTCGTGGGAACCACCGCTCGAGCCCCGAGCCCGACCAGTCGTTCGACGAAGTCCAGACCCGCGCGGCCGTGATAGAGACTGGAGTCGACGTGGACGCTCGCCACCGGAACCAGGGCCGCGGCGCCCCGCACCCGGGCCAGCGCGACGATGATGCGCATGGCCATGGCGACGCCCTCGCCGGCGCGCCCGTCGAGCATCGCCCGTTCGTCGGCCGTCAGGGCAAGGATCCGCACCGCGCCCACCCCGCCCCGCGACCAGCACCGGCGGATGCCGCATCGACCATCGCCTGACGCGGACTCACCGGCCGACGCCGCGCCCACCCCGCCCCGCGACCAGCACCGGCGGATGCCGCATCGAGCCTCGCCTGACGCGGGCTCACCGGCCGGCGTCGACGACGGGTGGCGTCAGCCGGCCGGCTCATCGGGCCGGGCCTGGTCCACTTGGCCGGTCTGGACCAGATCGTCGACCGCAGCCACGTCATCCACCTTGGCGGCCCAGAGCGACCGCAGGTGACCGATGTGGGAGGCGACGACCTCGGTCATCGCCGACCGATCTCGGGCCAGCGCCGCATCGATCATCGCGTCGTGCTCGTCGCAGAAGCGCATCAGCAGGCCGTCGTTCGCCAGTCGTTCCAGGCCGTAGAGCCGCGATCGGCCGCGGAGCTCGCGGACGACCTGCACCACCTGGTCGTTGCCGTGCAACGCGAGGAAGGCGAGATGGAAGTCGGTGTCGTTCTCGATATAGCCGATCAGGTCGCTGCCGGATGCGGCCTCTCGGATCGCCCTCGCCAGCGGCCGCAGTGCCCGGACCGCAGCGGCCCGTTCTCCGGTGCACTCCTCGGCCACGAGACCCATCACCGGCACCTCGATCAGGGCGCGCAATTCGGCCATCGCGTCCAGCTCGCTGTCGGACAGGCTGGTCACGCGAAACCCCTTGTTGCGCACCACCTCCACGAGGCCCTCGGCAACCAGGTCGAGCATCGCCTCGCGCACCGGCGTCGCCGAGACCCCGAACTGCTCGGCCAGCCGTGGTGCCGAGTAGAGCACCCCCGGCCGCATCCGGCCGGTCACCAAGTGCGCACGTAGGCTGTCACCGACCTGCTGGCGCAGGTTGGTGCGGCCCTCGAAGGACGGCAGTTCGAGCTCGGCGTCGGTGGTGCGGCCGGCCGAGGGAGCGGCCGGGGCCTTGCGGGCAGCCATGCGACCCACCTTTCAGCGCAGAACGAACCCCGGGATCAGGGGATCCCGCGGGTCGATGAAAAATTCCGATCGAGCGACAGGGTAGGCGGTTCCGGTCACCTCCGGGACCACCGCCGCGCGGCCGAATGCCGTTGTCCGACCTGCGATCCGGGCGCGGAACGAGCTCCCGACGATCGAGTCGTGCACCAGCACATCCCGTGCGCCGAGCAGCCCGCGATCGGCGAGCTGCGCGACTCGCGCGGCGGTGCCGGAGCCGCACGGCGAGCGATCCACCTCACCGTCGGCGAAGACCGTGACATTGCGTTCGTGCACCCGCACGGTCCCGTCGGCGCCGCGCACCGGTGGCGTCACCTGCTCGGTGAAGATAGTCCCGTAGATCCCGGAGAGCCGGTCGTCGGCCGGATGCTGCGCCGCGCCGGCGGCGGTCAGCGTGTCGCGGATCTGCCGGCCGGTGGCGATCAGTTCGCCATAGTCGGCGGGATCGACCCGCAGCCCCAGGCCGGCCGCGGGCACCACGGCATACATCGCGCCGCCGTAGGCGATATCGGCGCGGGTCTCCCCGCGCGCGGTCCGGACCGGCACCTCGCGGGCCTGCAGCCAGCTCGGCACGCTGACGAAGGTCACGTCCTCGATGTCGCCGCCGGCGAACCGGACCCGTGCGGTGACCCGGCCCGACGGGACGTCGATGACGACCTCGCGGGTGTCCTCGTCGAGCCGCTCGACCCGGCCGGTGTCGACCGCCCACCGGCCGAGCGCGATGGTCCCGTGTCCGCACGCCGTGGAGAAACCGTCCTTGTGCCAGAACAAGACTCCGAATCGCGCGCCCGGGTCGTCGGGTTCGGTGACGAAACAGCCGTACATGTCCGCGTGCCCGCGTGGCTCGGAGCAGAGCAGCGCGCGCACCCGCTGCACGTCCGCGGCCGACTCGGCGTAGGCCCGGCGGTCCGCGACCGTGGCACCCCGCAGGGGTGGCGTGCCCTCGACAACGATCCGGAAGGGCTCACCACCGGTGTGGTAGTCCTCGGTCACGAAACGCTCCAGCGCCACCGCGGTCACTTCCCGAGGTAGGCGTCGACGACCTGGGGGTCGCTGCGAAGCTCCGCCGCAGTGCCCGTGACGGTGACCTGGCCGGAGTCGAGCACATAGCCGCGATGGGCCACTTTCAGTGCCGCCCGGGCGTTCTGCTCGATCAAGAGCACCGCGGCGCCGCCCTGGTTGATCGAGACGATCGCCTCCATGATCTGTGCGACGACCAGCGGCGCCAGACCCATCGACGGTTCGTCGAGCATGATGAGTTTGGGGTCGGCCACCATCGCCCGGCCGATGGCGAGCATCTGCTGCTCACCGCCGGAGAGGGTGCCCCCCTGTTGCGCCCGCCGCTCGGCCATCCGGGGCAGCAGGTCGTAGACGTCGGCGATCCGCCGGTCGATCAGGGCGTTGTCCTTGACCGTATAACCGCCCAACTGCAGGTTCTCGTGCACCGTCAGCCGGGAGAAGATCCGCCGCCCCTCGGGCACGTGGATGATCCCCTGCTCGACGATCGCCCACGGTGTCGCTCGGGTGATGTCCTGGCCGAATGCCGTGATCGAGCCGGCCCGCGAGCGCACCAGCCCCGAGATGGTCGAGACGGTCGTCGACTTCCCGGCGCCGTTGTTGCCCAGCAGCGCGACGATCTCGCCGTCGCCGACGGTCAGGTCGAGCCCGCGGAGCGCCTCGACCTTGCCATAGGCGACCTGCAGATCGCGGACCTCCAGAACCGGCTTCACGGCTGTCCCTCCCGACCGGCCGGTGCCGCGGCGGAGTCGTCCGTCGCACTGGCGTCCTGGATGCTGGCAGAGTCGGCGAGCACCGGATCTGCCTGTGCGGCAATGCGTTCGGCCTCGTGGTGCGCCTCGGCATCCTCGGCGCCGAGATAGGCCTCGATGACAGCCGGGTTGGCCCGGACCTCGGCCGGGGTGCCGTCCGCGATCTCCTTGCCGTAGCTGAGCACGACGATCCGCTCGGAGACCTCCATCACCAGGCCCATGTCGTGCTCGATCAGGACGACCGCGGTGCCGAGACCGGCGATCCGGCGCAACAGCGCCAGTAACTGCTCCTTCTCGCCGTGGTTGAGACCGGCCGCCGGCTCGTCCAGCAGCAGCATCTTCGGCTCCCGGGCCAGCGCCCGGGCGATCTCCACCCGGCGTTGCTCGCCATACGGCAGGTTGCGGATCTGCGCCGCCCGGTCATACCGGGCGCCGACGAAGTCCAGCCACCGGTGCGCCTCCTGGGTGGCCGCGTCCTCGGAGCGCCAATAGCGGGGGGTGTGCAGCATCGCGTCGAAGACGTTCTGCCGGATCCGCACGTGCATCCCCGCGCGGACATTGTCCAGGACGGTCAGATCGCCGAAGAGCCTCAGGTTCTGGAAGGTCCGGGCGATCCCGCTGGCCGCGATGAGCGCCGGCCGCTTGCCGGTGATATCGGCACCGGCGAATGTGACCCGCCCGGACGTGGGCTTGTAGAAGCCGGTGATGCAGTTGAAGGCACTCGTCTTCCCGGCGCCGTTCGGTCCGATCACTGAGAGCACCTCCCCCTCGTGGACCGCGAAGCTCAGCCCGTCCACGGCCTTGACCCCGCCGAAGGCGACCGCCATCTCGCGGACGTCGAGCAGTACCGGGCCGGTCATGCCGTGCTCCCTTCCCGGGCCGCATCGGCGGGCGCAGCGGTCCTGCCGCGCCTCCTCGGCTCACCGATCCGCGCCGGGAGCAGTCCCTGCGGCCGGAAGATCATCACGACGATGAGCAGCACCCCGAAGATGAGGAAGCGCCAGTTCTGCGCCCCGCGCAACAGTTCCGGAAGCAGCGAGATGACCAGCGCGCCGACGACGACACCCGGGGTGGACCCCATCCCGCCGAGGACGACGGCCATCAGGATCAGCGCCGACCACAGGAAGTTGAAGCTCGGCGGCGAGATCGCCGTCTGGTGGACGGCGAAGAGCACCCCGGCGAGACCGCCGAAGATGGCACCGCCGATATAGGCGGCGAATTTCACCTTGTAGGTGTGGATGCCCATCGCCTCGGCGGCGTCCTCGTCCTCGCGCACGAAGCGCCACGCCCGGCCGAGGCGCCCACGACCGATCCGGCTGGAGAAGAGCACCGCGAGGCAGACGACGACGGCCGTGACCCAGTAGATCGCGATATCGGTGCGATAGCCGAAGTCGCCGAAGTCGGGGATGCCGTAGAGGCCGTTCGGCCCGCCGGTGAAGTCGAGGTTGTTGGCGGTGATCCGGATGATCTCGCCGAACCCGAGGGTGACGATCGCGAGGTAGTCGCTGCGCAGCCGCAGCGTCGGCCCACCGATGATCAAGCCGGCCGCGACGGCGGCCAGCACGACCACGGGCACGGTCGCGAGGATCGGCCAGCCGCCCTTGGTGGCGAGCACGCCGGCGGTATAGGCGCCGATCGCGAAGAAGGCGGCATAGCCGAGGTCGAGCAGACCGCAATAGCCCACGACCACATTCAGACCGACCGCGAGCATCACGAAGATCAGCGCATCGGTGGCGATACGGATGACATAGGTGCCGGAGTTCAGGTAGGGCAGCGCGATCGCCAGCAGGGCGATCGCCGCCGCGAGCCACTTGCTGCCGAGCACCGCGGAGAGCGCCTCGCCCAGGCCGTTGCGGCGCGGCTTCGGAGTGCCGACGCCGGTGCCCGCGAAGGCGACATTGGCCGGCGCCCGTTTCTCGACGGCATCGACATAGGCCGATCCGCCCTCGTCGGGCCGAGAGTTCTCGGTCATCACACACGCTCCGTGACCCGCTCGCCGAGCAGCCCGGTCGGCCGCACAGTGAGGAAGAGGATGAGGAAGCCGAACGCGAAGACGTCCCGCCACTGGCTGCCGAGATAGGCGACGCCGAAGGATTCGAGCAGCCCCAGCACGATCGCGCCGAGGACGGCGCCGCGCAGATTGCCGATCCCGCCGATGACGGCGGCGGTGAACGCCTTGAGTCCGATGATGAAGCCCATCAGGAAGTCGATCTTCCCGTAGTAGGCGCCGGCCATGACGCCGGCGGCGCCGGCGAGCGCCGAGCCGATGAAGAAGGTGCGCGAGATGACCTGGTCGACGTTGACACCCATGAGCAGGCAGGCCCGCGGGTCCTGGGAGATGGCGCGCATCGCCCGGCCGGAGCGGGTCTTGCGGACCAGGGCGTCCAGCCCGACCATCAGCACCATGGCGATCGCCATCATGGCCAGCTGCGCCACCGTGATCCGGGCGCCGAAGATCGACAGCGAGCCGCCGCCCACTCCGACCGGATAGGCCCGCGGATTGGGGCCGTAACCGACCGCGACCCCGTACTCCAGCGCGAAACTGGCGCCGACTGCGGTGATCAGCACCGAGAGCCGGGGCGCGCCCCGGAGCGGGCGGTAGGCCACCCGCTCCAGGACGAGCCCGACGGTGCCGGTCAGCACCATCGCGAGCAGCATCACGATCAGCAGCGAGACCAGGGTGCCGCCGCCGAGCGCGCCGGCCCCCACCGTCAGCATCGTGTAGCCGACGAAGGCGCCCAGCATGTAGATATCGCCGTGGGCGAAGTTCAGCAGCTTGATGATCCCGTAGACCATCGAGTACCCGAGGGCGACCAGCCCGTAGAAGGACCCGAGGAAGAGGCCGTTGATGACGAGCTGGAGGTAGTAGTCCACGTCGTTCTCCGGTCAGGACGGGCGCGCGATCACGAACCGGAGTTCAGGACGAAGTCCTTGCCCTTGACGACGAGGATGTCGAAGCCGCCCTCGGCCAGCGTGTGCTCCGGGGTGAACTTCAAGGTGCCGGAGAAGATCTTGAAGTCGTTGATCCCCTCGAGCGCCTTGATCACCGCTGGCCCGTCGGTGGAACCGGCCCGCTTGACGGCCTCCGCGGCGATCCGCACCGCGTCGTACGCCTGGGTCGAGTAGGGACCGGGATCGGCGTTGAAGGCCTTCTTGTACTTGGCGATCCACTCCTCGCCACCGGGGATGGTGGACGGGGTCTGGGTCATCGTCGCGAAGACGCCCTGGGCGTTCTGCTCGCCGGCGATCTCGATGAGCTTGCCGTCGACGGAGCCGTCGGCGACCATGATCTTGCCGGTGTAGCCGGCGTCGCGCAGCTGCTTGATGAGCAGCCCGCCCTCCTGGTAGTAGCCGGTCCAGTAGACGAAGTCGGCCTTGGCCTTCAGCACCGCGGTCACCGCGCCCGAGTAGTCGGACTCGCCCGCGGTCACCGACTGCTTGTTGACGACCTGGATGCCTTCCTTCTCCAGGTTCTCGGCCGCGCGCGTGGTGATGTCCTTGGAGTAGGAGGTGTTGTCGTCCAGCAGTGCGACCGCCTTGCTGCCCTCGGTCTTGATGAACTCGCTGGCCCGGGCGGCCTGCTGGATGCCGGTGCCGTTGACGAGGAAGACGTTCGGGAGCTTCTGGGCGACCAGATCGGCCGAATTGGCGGCCGGGATCAGCATCGGGATGTCGGCCTTGTCGAAGATGCTCAGCGTCGGCAGCGTGGCCGAGGAGCAGTAGCCGCCCACGGAGATATTGATCTTGGCCGAGACCAGCTTGGCGGCGCCGGCGGCCGCGGTCTTGGGATCGCAGGCCTCGTCCTCGACGACGAGCGAGAGTTTGCGGCCGTCGACGCCGCCGGCGGCATTGATCTCATCGACGGCCAAGGTGGCGCCGTTCTTCATGTACGGCCCGATCGCCGCGGAGCTGCCGCTCAGCGGGGTGAGCATGCCGAGCTTGATCTCGCCCGCGCCCCCTGAACCGGTGTCGCCGCCCCCCTGCTTCAGATCGCTACCGCCGCACGCCGTCAGAGCGAGGGTCGCCACCGCTGCGGCGGCCAGGGCCGCACCGCGCCGGATGTGGGTCATCTGATCTCTCCACTTCCTGATCGGGCACGCTGCCGATCATCGGATCCCCGTCCCGGCGGGCGCCGAAACGGTAGCTGTGCCACAGCACTGTGTGACATTGCACTGAATATAGGAGCTGCGAACCGGAGCGACAGGGCCCCGCCGATGCCGTGACCGAACCGTTACCGTGCCCGGCACTCTCCCGACCCGCGGCCTCCGGACCCCGGACGCGCCGGTGCCCGGGTATCCCGGTCCGCCGAGCCGCTCGGGAAGTCGGGACGGCGGCCGGGGTCCTGCGCTCAGACCTCGAAGCCGGCCGGATAGGGATCGGTCGGGTCGAGGAGGTACTGCGCGGTGCCGGTGATCCAGGCGCGCCCGGTCACCGAGGGGCGGATCCCGGGGCGGTCGCCGACGGTGGTCTCGGAGCGGATCCGGCCGATGAACCGGGAGCCGATCAGCGATTGGTTGACGAAGTCCTGCCCGACCGGGAGCTGGCCGCGAGCGTGCAGCTGCGCCATCCGGGCGCTGGTGCCGGTGCCGCAGGGCGACCGGTCGAACCATCCGGGATGGATGGCCATCGCGTGCCGCGAGTGCGCCGCGGTCGAGCCAGGCGCCTCGAGATAGACGTGATGGCAGACGTCGATGGCCGGATTCTCCGGATGGGCGACCGGGTTCTGCTCGTTGATCGCCGCCATGATGCCCAGCCCGGCGTCGAGCAGCTGCTGCTTGTGCGCGCGGCCGAACTCGATGCCGAGTTCTTCGAGCTTGACGATGGCATAGAAGTTGCCGCCGTAGGCGATGTCGTATCGGACCGCGCCCAGCCCCGGCACCTCGACCCGCTGGTCGAGGGCGTGGCAGTAGGAGTCGACATTCTCCAGGGTGACGCTGGCCGCGCGCCCGTCCTGCACCGCGACCCGGGCGACGACCAGCCCCGCGGGGGTGTCGAGGCGGACGACGGTCTCCGGCTCGGTCACCGCGACCATCCCGGTCTCGACCAGCACGGTGGCCACGCCGATCGTGCCGTGGCCGCACATGGGCAGGCATCCGGAGACCTCAATGTAGAGCACCCCGAAGTCGGCGTCCGGCCGGGTGGGCGGCTGCAGGATCGCTCCCGACATCGCCGAATGCCCGCGCGGCTCGCACATCAGCAGCGTGCGCAACTCGTCCCGTTCGGCGACGAACCGCTCGCGGCGCTCGAACATGGTCGCCCCGGGGAGAACGCCGACGCCGCCGGTGATGACGCGCGTCGGCATCCCCTCGGTGTGCGAGTCGACCGCGTGATAGACCACCGTCGATCGCATCGGGCCTACTTCACGCCCGCGTCGATGAGGGCCTGGGTCAGCGTGCGGACGATGCGGTCTTGCTCGGGGGTCAGCGGCTGCCGCGGCGGGCGGCACCGGCCGCCGGGCCGGCCGATCAGGTCCTGGCCGAGCTTGATCGCCTGGATGAACTCGGTCTTGGAGTCCCAGCGCAGCACCGAGTGCAGCTGGCGGTAGAGCGGCAGGGCCCGCTCGAGATCGCCGCTCAGCGAGGCCTCATACAGATCGAGGCAGGCCTTGGGAAAGACCTGCGGATAGCCCGCGACCCAGCCCTTGGCGCCGGCGAGGCCGACTTCGAGGATGGTGTCGTCGGTCCCGATCATCAGATCCAGACTGGGGGCCAGCTCGCTGATCTCGTAGCAGCGGCGGACATCGCCGGAGAACTCCTTGACGCCGACGACGAAGCCCTCGTCGTAGAGCTTGGCGAGCAGTTCGGGCCGCAGGTCGACCTTGGTGTCGATCGGGTTGTTGTATGCCGTGACCGGCAGTCCGACCGAGGCGATCAGCTCGAAGTGCTCGAGGACCGAGCGGTCGTCCGCGCGATAGGCGTTGGGGGGCAGGGCCATCACCGCCTGGCAGCCGGCGTCCTTGGCGAACTGCGCGTGCCGGCGGCTCTCCCGGCCGCCGTAGGCGCCGACGCCCGGCATCACGGTGAAGCCCTCGGGGGCGTTCGCGACGGCCGTCGTGACGACGGCGTCGCGCTCCTGCTCGGTCAGGGTCTGGTACTCCCCCAGCGAGCCGTTCGGCGCGACCCCGTGCAGCCCCTGCTCGGCGAGCCAGGCGACATTGGCGCCGAAGGCGTCCAGGTCGGGCTCGAGGTCGTCGGTGAACGGCAGGCTCGTGGCCACCAGAACGCCGTGCCACGGCTTGCGGGAGTCACTCGGGTTCGTCATGGCAATCCACTGCTCCTGAAGTCTCATCGGTTCGACGACTCCATTCTAGGGCAAAACCGCGTTCAGTGCAATATTACATTGCATTGCTGTCGCGGGGTGGGACGGGCTGCGCGCGCTCGTGCTGCTCGGCCAGGGCACCCAGGGTCACCGGTGCGGTGACGAGGCGCTCCGCCGGGGCGCCGGCCGGGTCGGTCGCGGATCCGGCCGGCCCCCACCGCTCGGCCAGAGCGCCGGCCGCGAAGCCGCAGATCCGGCCCTGACACCAGCCCATGCCGGCCCGGGTCAGTTGCTTGACCTGCCGGGCATCCCCCGCCTCGCCGGTCTCGCAGGCGATGCGGATCGCGGCGGCGTCGACCTCCTCGCACCGGCATACGGTCGTCGAAGCGGTCAGCCACTCCGGCCAGCCGGCCGGGACCGGATGCGCCCGGTGCATGGCGGCGGCGAAACGCCGCTGCCGCTCGACGATCCGGCGGATGTGGGCCAGCCGCGACGGCTCGGTCGCACCCGGCCGGCCCGTGTCCCGGAGCACGGCCTCCGCGGCCAATTGGCCTTCGCGCAGCGCGAGTTCCGCACCGCCGACGCCGCAGCTCTCACCGGCGGCATAGAGCCCCGCGCGAGTGGTGCGTTGCCACTCGTCGACGGCCACGACCCGGTTGCCGTCCGGTGCGGCCGTCAGCACGGCGCCGAGGGTGACGGCCAGGTCGACCTGCGGCACGAAGCCCCAGCTGACGCCGACGGCGTCGACCGCGACCCGGACGAGGGTGTCCATCCGCGGCACTCCGGCCCCGTCGAGCCGGGCGAGGGAGACCGCCTCCACGCGCTCTCGCCCGTGGGCGGCGACCACGGCGGTGCGGGGACGGACGGGAATCCGGTGCCGGGCCAGGCCGGCGGCATAGCCGAGCCCCTCGGCGAGCTTGCCGGGGTTGGCGGCCAGCGCGGCGGGAGCGGCCGCCCAGCCGCGGCCGTCGCCGCCCTCGCAGACGCCGACGACGGTGGCCCCGCGCTGTGCCAGGCCGGTCGCGACCGGGAGGAGGAAGGGCCCCGTGCCGCCGACGACGACCCGGCGCCCGGCCAGCGAGCCACCGCCCTTGAGGATCGCCTGCAGGCCGCCGGCCGTGAACACGCCGGGCAGGTCCCAGCCGGGGAAGGGCAGCGGCCGGTCGTGGGCGCCGGTGGCGACGACGAGGGCCGGTGCGGTCAGGACCACCGCCCGGTCCCGGGCCGCGCGGGACCGGTCGACGGCATGGACGCGGAACCCGGCCTCGGTGTGCTCGACCGTCCAGACGTGGTGGGCCAGACGCACGTCCGCCAGGCCGCGCCGCACCGCCCGCCCGAGGTATGCCGTCAGGGCGGCATAGGTGCCCAGGTCGTGGTGGAGGTCGGCGACCCGTTCCGGTGCGACCGGCGGATGCCGCCAGTACTGACCCCCCAGGGCGTGCCCCGCGTCGACGAGCACGACCCGCAGGCCGCCGGCCAGCGCCGTCGCCGCGGCCGCCAGGCCCGCGGGACCGCCCCCGACGACGATCAGGTCCGGCGCAGTCGTCATGGCCGGTCCTCGTGCCCGGTGCCCCGCTGGGTGCGCACGCGCATCCCCGGCTCGGCGAGGGTGAGGCAGGCGCGCACATCGGGCCGGTCGTCGACGACGACGAGGCAGTCGAAGCAGACGCCGATGCCGCAGAACATCCCCCGTGGCCGCGAGCCCACCCGGGTCCGGCGCAGGGTCTGGTGCCCGGCGGCGATCAGGGCGGCGCCCACGGTCTGGCCGGGCGCTGCGTCGACCGCCTGGCCGTCGAAGGTGAAGGTCGTCACGGGGTCACTCCTCTTCGCCGTTCTGGGCGTTGATCACATTGCCGGACAGCGCCTGTCCCGATGCGGCGGCTCGTGGGGGCGCCTGGTCCGGGTGGGGCCCGAGCAACCGGTCGGGCCGGAAGGCGGCGAAGCGATCCGCGAGCTCCCGGTCACCGGTGAGGTGGGCGGTGACCAATGCCCCGGTCCCCGGGGCGAGCCCGATGCCGGCGCCCTCGTGGCCGCACGCGTGCAGCACCCCGTGGACGCGCGGATCCGGGCCGATCACGGGCAGGTGATCGCGACAGTAGGGCCGGAAACCGCGGTAGACACGGATCAGGCTCACCTCCCGCAGCGCCGGGAACAGCGAGCACGCTTGGGCCGCGAGCCGGGTCACCACGTCCGGGGCCATGGTCGCGTCGAACCCGACCCGTTCGCGGCTGGCGCCGATCAGGACGGTCCCGCCACGGGTCGACTCCACCACCACCGAGGTCTCCAGGCCGGCGCCGGACGCCGCGACATTGGCGACATAGTCGGCCGAATAGACCTTGTGCCGCACGAAGCCTGCCGGCACCGGCTCGGTGACCAGGATGAACCCGCGCCGCGGGAGGATCTCCACCGGCGCCCCCAGCAGCGCACCGACCTGGCTGCCCCAGGTGCCGGCCGCGTTGACGACCGCATCGGCCTCGATGACGGTGCCGCTGCGGCAGACGACGCCCGCGACGGCGCCGCCCGCCCCGATCCGGGCAGCGACCACCTCGTCGCCGAGCTGGGCCTGGACGCCGAGCGCTCGCGCGGCCTCGAGGATCCGCGCCGCGGCCAGGACCGGCTGCACCTGCGCGTCCTGGGGATAGTGGACGCCGCCGGGCAGTCCGGGAGCCAGCCGTGGCTCGAGCCGGGCGAGGTCGCGGGGGCCGACGGTCTCGGCCACGACGCCGACGCCGGCCTGCTCCGCGGCGAAGCGGTGCAGCAGCGCGAGCCCGGGTGCCGTGCTCGCGACGACGAGGCCGCCCTTGCTCTCCAGTTCCAGGGCCTCGGCGCCCAGGTGCGCCCCGAGCTCGGTCCAGAGTCGGCGGCTCAGCATCGCGAGGTCGAGCTCGGCGCCGGGGGCCTTGTCGGAGAGCAGGATGTTGCCCTCACCGCGGCTGGTCGTGCCGCCGGCGACCGGGCCCCGGTCCACGACCGTCACCTCGAGGCCCGCCTTGGCGGCATACCAGGCGGTGCAGGCGCCGATGATCCCGGCACCGACGATGACGACCTTCAAGCGGACTCCTAGTGCAATGTCACATAGCGCTAGGTATGCTAGCGAGCATCTGGCCACCCCGACAACCGTCTCCGGAGGAATCCGCAATGACCGACCCGATGCCCCTGACGGGCGAGCTGCTCATCGACGGACACGGCGTCGCCGGCACCGGCGCCGTCTTCACCGCCGTGGACCCCGCGACCGGCACGGACCTGGCGCCCGAGTTCCGCGACGCAGGCCCCGATCAGATCGCTGCGGCAACCGCGGCGGCCGCCGCCGCGGCGGGCCGGTACTCCGCGCTGCCGCGTGCCGCGCGGGCGGACTTCCTCGACGCGATCGCCGATCGGATCGAGGGCCTGGGCGATCAGCTGATCGAACGCGCGCACGCCGAGACCGGACTGTCCACGGCCCGGCTGACCGGCGAGCGTGGGCGCACCTGCACCCAGCTGCGGCTCTTCGCGAAGGTCGTCCGCGCCGGCGATTACCTCGGGGTCCGGGTCGATCCCGCCCAGCCGGACCGCACCCCGCTCCCCCGGCCGGACCTGCGACTGCGCCGGGTGCCGATCGGCCCGGTCGCCGTCTTCGGCGCCAGCAACTTCCCCCTCGCCTTCTCGGTGGCCGGCGGCGACACCGCCGCCGCCCTCGCCGCCGGCTGCCCGGTCGTCGTCAAGGCTCACCCGGCGCATCCGGGCACCTCGGAACTGGTCGCGCGGGCCATCGTCGCCGCCGCCGAGAGCAGCGGGATGCCGCCCGGCGTCTTCGGCATGCTGGTCGGCCGGGGCAACGAGGTCGGCTCTGCGCTGGTCGGCGATCCGGCCATCGCGGCCGTCGCCTTCACCGGATCTCGAGCCGGCGGGCTCGCCCTGGTCGCGCTCGCCGCCGAGCGCCCGGTGCCGATCCCGGTCTATGCCGAGATGTCCGCGACCAATCCGGTCGTCGTGCTGCCCGGCGCGATCGCCGAATCCGAAGCCGCCGGCTCGCTGGCCACCGCCTATGTCGAATCGCTGACCCGCGACGGCGGCCAGTATTGCACCAACCCCGGGCTGATGCTGCTGCCGGCCGGCGCCGCGGGGGATGCCTTCCTCGACGCCGTCGGCGCGCGCCTCGCAGCCGCCACCGGCGCGGCCATGCTCACCCCGGCGATCAGCGCGGCCTATGTCTCCGGGCGGGAGCGCTGGTCGGGCGTCCCGGAGGTCGAGGTCGTCGGCGACGGCCGGCCGGGCGAGGGTCCCAACTCCCCCGCACCCGCGGTCCGCGGCACCACCGCGGCGCGCTATCTCGCGCATCCGGAACTCGCGGACGAGGTCTTCGGCCCGGCCGGCCTGGTCGTGCGCTATGCCGACACCGGCGAACTCGTCGGCGTCGTCGATTCCCTGGACGGGCAGCTGACCGCGACGATCCAGGGGACCGAGGACGATCACGACGCGGCCGCCGAGGTGCTCCCGCACCTGGAGGCCAAGGCCGGCCGGATCCTGTGGGGCGGGTGGCCGACCGGCGTCGAGGTCACCCACGCGATGGTGCACGGAGGACCCTTCCCGGCGACCTCGGCGCCTGCGACGACCTCGGTCGGGACTCTCGCGATCGACCGGTTCACGCGCCCGGTCTCCTACCAGTCCTTTCCCGACGCGCTGCTACCCGCAGAGTTGCAGGCGGCCAATCCCGACGGTGTCGGCCGCCGGGTGGACGGCGTCCTGGAGACGCCCTCGGCCTAGAGCTCGTTCTGCGGGCCGGGGCCGATCGCCTCGTCCCGGCGCGACTTCCACAGACTGGCGACAGTGGTGACCCCGAGGATCACCACGATGGCGCCGAGGGAGACCGAGATCGGGATCTCGGGGACGTGCACGCTCTCGCCACCGTTGACGAACGGCAACTCGTTCTCGTGCAGAGCGTGCAACAGCAGCTTGACCCCGATGAAGGCGAGCAGCACGGCCAGCCCGATCGTCAGGTACACCAGCTTCTTCAGCAGGCCGCCGAGCAGGAAGTAGAGCTGACGCAAACCCATCAGCGCGAACAGGTTCGCGACCAGGACGATATAGGGCTCCTTGGTCAGGCCATAGATCGCCGGGATGGAGTCGAGCGCGAACAGCAGGTCGGTGGTGCCGAGCGCGAGGATCACGAAGAGCATCGGGGTCGCCAGGCGACGGCCGCTCTGCCGGGAGAAGAGCGAGGTGCCGTGGTACTCCTTCGTCGAGGGGATGCGCTCCCCGACGAACTTCATGAACCGGTTCTCCTCGTACTCGTCGTCGTCGGACTCACCGCTGCCGACCAGCTTCCACGCCGTGTAGATCAGGAAGGCGCCGAAGATGTAGAAGACCCAGGAGAAGTTGTTGATCGCCGCCGCCCCGGCCCAGATGAACAGTCCGCGCAGCACGATCGCGATGATGATGCCGACCATGAGGGCGAACTGCTGCAGCTTCTCCGGGACCGCGAAGCTGGCCATGATGAGCAGAAAGATGAACAGGTTATCGATGCTGAGCGAGTATTCGGTGAGCCAGCCCGCGAAGAACTCGCCGGCGAGCTTGCCGCCCTTCATCACCCACAGCACGACGCCGAAGACCACCGCGGCGCCGATATAGCCGCTCAGCGCGAGGATCAGTTCCCTGGTCTTGGGCCGGTGCGGATTGCGCGCGATCCAGACGACGTCGAAGATCAGCACCGCGGCCGCGATCCCGATCGTGAGCCACCAGGCCCAGGAGGGCAGGTTGAGCTGGGTTTCATTCGCCGCAGCGAGTACGGGAGCCAATCGGGGGCCGCCTTCCGGACGTGACAAAGGGATCAGTCCGAAGGTCTCTCCCGCCTGCGTTCAGCAGGCCGCGTGCCCCGGGCCGCTCTGGCGACCGTGATGACGAGGCAGGCGAAGCGGGATACTCCCCTTCGTTCGGTTCCCGAGTCTAACCGCTTCGCGGTTGGACCGGGAACCGAACGACATGGGCCACCCTTCGTCGGCCCACCGTCAACCCCGTTCGGCACTCGAGAGTGGAGGGGGTGTCGATCAGGGCCAGCGGAGGAGACGGCGATGAATGCGCGACGACAGCGACGGACGGGCAGGGGCGGGTCGAGGCGGTGGCTGGTGGCCGCGGCCGGGGCGCTGGTGGCGATCGGCTGCGGCCTCACGCCGAGCACAAGCGTCGCGAGCGCACCGCGCGCGGGCGATCTCGGCTTTTCGATCGAGCGGCTCGGCGGGGCCAACCGTTACGAGGCCGCGGTCAGCCTGAGCCGGCAGTTCTTCGGCGCCGGCGTGCCCTATGTGGTGATCGCGAGCGGGGAACTCTTCTCCGACGGCGTGGCCGCCGGACCGGTGGCCGCGAAGCTCGGCGGGCCGGTGCTCTTCGTCAAGAGCGACCACATCCCGCAGGCCACCCGCGAGGAGATCGCGCGCCTGCGACCGGGCCGGATCCTCGTCCTCGGCGGGCCGGCCACCATCACCGACTCCATCGTCACCGAGCTCGGCGGCCTCACCGCCGGGGGCGCCAGCCGCATCAGCGGGGCCGACCGGTTCGCCGTCGCGGCTTCGGCGAGCGCCAAGGCCTTCGCGAGCGGCGCCGACATCGCCTATGTCGCGTCCGGGCGGGTCTGGCCCGACGCCCTCGCGGGTGGCGCGGCGGCCGCCGTGCAGTCCGCGCCGATGCTGCTCACCGAGGAGCACAGCCTCCCGGCCGCCACCCGGGCCGAGCTGGCCCGGCTCGCACCGGACCGGATCAGGCTCCTCGGCGGCCCGGCATCCGTCGACGAGCCGGTCGCCGACGCGCTCGAGGCGATCGCGCCGGTGGAGCGGGTCTGGGGACCGGACCGGTACACGACCGCCCTGGCCGTCTCGGCACGCGTCTTCGGCACCGACCGCCCCGGCGTGATGGTCGCGACTGGCGCGAACTTCCCCGACGCCCTCGCCGCGGGGGCCGCGGCGGTGCACACCCGCGGGCCGATCCTGCTCGCCCGCGGCTCGGGCCTGCCGGTCGGGACGACGACGGAACTGAGCCGGCTCGCCCCGGACACCGCCTACCTGCTGGGCGGCACCACCTCGGTCCCCGTCGCGGTGGCCCGCCTGGTGCAGCGCGAACTCGGCGTCTGCTGGTCCGCGAATCCCCCGACGGACACCAGCGCGGACGTCATCGCGACCGGACCGAACTCGGGCGGGCGGATCGCCTACACGCTCGACATGGGTGGCCGGATGGAGGGCGCGGCCGACATCGTGCGCTACCTGACCGCCAACCAGGTGTGTACGACCTTCTTCCCGACCTCGATCATGGCCGACACCAGCGAAGGCCGTGAGGTGATGGCGCTGATCGCGGCGCACCCCGAACTCTTCGAGATCGGCAACCACACCGTCCACCACTGCGACCTGGTCCGCGGCGACGGCGGCTCACCGACCTCCGCGCCCTGCGCCCGCTCGATGACCACGGATTTCATCCGCTCCGAGCTCACCGACGCCGAGAGCGTGCTGCGCCGGCTCTCCGACCTGCCAGTCCGCCCCTACTGGCGCCCGCCGTACGGCTCCTACGACTCCCGGGTCGTGGGCATCGCCCGGGACGCCGGATATCCCAAGACCATGATGTGGAGCCGGGACACCGCCGACTGGGATCCGGCCACCAGCACCCAGGACATCATCGACGCCGTCACCTCGCCGACACCCGCCGGCGGGACCATCGTGCTCTCGCACCTCGGCGGCTACCACACCGGCGAGGCACTCCCGGTGATCGTCGACACGTTGCGGGCGCGGGGCCTGACCTTCACGACGATCTCGGATGTGCTCGATCGGTAGGCCCGCCGGCCGTCACGACGCCGGGCGCTTGGACTTCGGCAGCTTGGCGACGATCAGCTCGTAGGACGCATCGACGGCGTCCACGAGTTCGGCCACCGGGATGGTGCCGCCGAGCTTGAGGCTGTTCCAGCCGTTGCGGCCGATATAGGCCATCACGCTCGCGTCCTCCGGATACTGCCGCAGCCACTCGTCGGCCTCGGCCCGGTCGGCGCCGCACTTGACGCCGATCCCGCCCGGCGAGCCGATCCCGAAGACGAAGATCTTGCCGCCCACCTTGGCGACGTGGTCGCCCTCCCACGGCTCGTCGGCATAGGCCCCCGGCTTGCCCAGGGCATGTGCCCGGATCCGTTCAGCCGCCGAGTCGGTGCTCACTTGGTGGCCTCGTGCATCTGCCGCAGTTCCTTCTTGAGGTCGCCAATCTCATCGCGCAGCCGCGCCGCGAGCTCGAACTTCAACTCGGCCGCCGCGGTGTGCATCTGCTCGGTCAGCTCCTGGATGAGATTGGCCAAGTCGCTGGCCGGCAGCCCCTTGATCGTCGCCACCTGGCCCGTGTCGGCCATCATCGCGCCGCGACCGCCGCGCCCGGAACCCCGGGTGCCGCGGGTCTGGCTCCGCCCCGACCCCATGAGGGCCTCGGTGTCGGCGTCCTCGCGGCCGAGGAGATCGGTGATGTCGGCGATCTTCTTGCGCAAGGGCTGCGGATCGATGCCGTGCTCCCGGTTGTAGGCGAGCTGCTTCTCCCGGCGCCGGTTGGTCTCCTCGATGGCGTGCTCCATCGAGGGGGTGAGCTTGTCGGCATACATATGAACCTGCCCGGACACATTTCGGGCGGCACGCCCGATCGTCTGGATCAGGGAGCGCGCCGAGCGCAGGAAGCCCTCCTTGTCGGCGTCCAGGATCGAAACCAGGGACACCTCGGGCAGATCGAGGCCCTCGCGCAGCAGGTTGATGCCGACGAGGACGTCGAACTCGCCGAGGCGCAACTCGCGCAACAACTCAACCCGGCGCAGCGTGTCGATGTCGGAGTGCAGGTAGCGGACTCGGACGCCCTTCTCCAGCAAGTAGTCGGTGAGGTCCTCGGCCATCTTCTTGGTCAGCGTCGTGACCAGGACGCGCTCGTCCCGGGCCGCGCGTTGCGCGATCTGATCGAGCAGGTCGTCGATCTGGCCGCGGGTGGGTTTGAGGACGATCTCGGGGTCGATCAGGCCGGTCGGGCGGATGACCTGCTCGACGACGCCATCGGCCTTGGCCACCTCGTAGTCGCCCGGTGTCGCGGACAGGTAGACGGTTTGGCCGATGCGATCGAGGAACTCCTCCCACATCAGGGGGCGGTTGTCCATGGCGCTGGGCAGCCGGAAGCCATGGTCGACCAACGTCCGCTTGCGGGACATATCCCCCTCATACATCGCCCCGATCTGCGGCACCGTCTGGTGCGACTCGTCGATGACCAGCAGGAAGTCCTCCGGGAAGTAGTCGAGGAGGCAGTTGGGCGCGCTGCCACGGGTGCGGCCGTCGATGTGCATCGAGTAGTTCTCGATGCCGGAGCAGGACCCCACTTGGCGCATCATCTCGATGTCGTATGAGGTGCGCATCCGCAGGCGCTGAGCCTCCAACAGCTTGCCTTGCTTCTCGAACAACGCGAGTTGCTCGGCGAGTTCCTTCTCGATGCCGGTGATGGCCCGCTCCATCCGCTCCGGCCCCGCCACATAGTGCGTCGCCGGGAAGACATACATCTCCTGCTCCTCGCGCACGATCTCGCCCGTGAGCGGATGCAGGGTGTAGATGCGCTCGATCTCGTCACCGAATAACTCGATGCGGATCGCGTGCTCCTCATAGACGGGGATGATCTCGACGGTGTCGCCGCGCACCCGGAACGTGCCGCGGGTGAAGGAGAGGTCGTTGCGGGTGTACTGCATCGTCACGAACTTGCGCAGCAGGTCATCGCGCTCCAAGACGTCGCCGACGCGCAGCGGGACCATCCGATCGACATACTCCTGCGGGGTGCCGAGGCCATAGATGCAGCTCACCGATGCCACCACGACGACATCGCGCCGGGTCAGCAGTGAATTGGTGGCGCTGTGCCGCAAGCGCTCGACCTCGTCGTTGATCGAGGAGTCCTTCTCTATGTAAGTGTCGGTCTGCGGGACGTAGGCCTCGGGTTGGTAGTAGTCGTAGTAGGACACGAAATATTCGACCGCGTTGTTGGGCAGCAGCTCGCGGAACTCGTTGGCCAACTGCGCCGCCAGGGTCTTGTTGGGCGCCATCACCAGCGTGGGTCGCTGCACCTGCTCGATCAGCCACGCGGTCGTCGCCGACTTGCCCGTGCCGGTGGCACCCAGCAACACCACGTCCTGCTCCCCGGCCTTGACCCGGCGGGTGAGGTCGGCGATGGCCGTCGGCTGATCCCCGCTGGGCTCGAAGTCGGAGACCACCTCAAAGGGGGCCAGCCGTCGCTTCAGGTCTGTTGTCGGACGCATGAGTCAACCGTAAACGCGACCACCGACAGCCCTCCCCCGCCCACCCTGAACATGAGGGCGGCGGGCGATAATGCCGCCGTGAGTGTCGCCGAGGAGTCCGCCGGGGAGGCGCGCGCGCCATACGATCCGATGCCCCACGGACCCGCCGAGGTGGGGGTCGGGCCGTGGGACGGACCGTGGCCGGCCGGCCCCGGGAGTGAGGTGTATGACGCTGACCTCCTGCGCGAGGGGGATCGCCGCAATGTCGTGGACCGCTACCGCTATTGGAGTATGGCCGCGATCGTCGCCGACCTCGACACCCGTCGCCACGACTTCCATGTCGCCATCGAAAACTGGCAGCACGACTTCAACATCGGCACCATCGTGCGGACGGCGAATGCGTTCTTGGCCAAGGAGGTTCATATCGTCGGCAATCGACGCTGGAATCGTCGTGGGGCCATGGTGACCGACCGTTATCAACACCTGCACTATCACCCCGACGCCACGGCGCTCGCCGAGCATCTCGCCGGACAGGACGTGGCCCTGTGGGGCGTCGACAACCTCCCCGGATCGCTGCATCTGGAGTCCGCCGAACTCCCCCGACGCGTGTGCTTCCTGCTTGGGCAGGAAGGCCCAGGGCTGAGCGAGGCCGCGCGGGAGGCGTGCGCCGCGACCTTCTCGATCGCCCAGTTCGGCTCGACCCGCTCCATCAACGCCTCGGTCGCCGCCGCCGTCGCGATGCACGCGTGGGTGCGCACGCACGCCGATTTCACGGAAGCCTGGCGCGGATGAGCCTGCTCGCGCGCTATCGCGCCTCGGGGGCCGATCTGCCATTCGGCGACCCGCGCCCGGCGCACGGCCTGGCGATGGAGGGCTACTTCTGGCGCGTGACCGATCGGTCAACGCAGCGCACGTTGATCGCGTTGATCGGCGTCAATCAGCCGCGCGACGGGAGCGCGCCGTGGGCGACGCTCGGTTTGGCCACGAGTGACGGCTTCCTGCGCACGCTTGCCGCTCCCGAGGGCTGGGCGAACCCACGCCGCCTGGGGGCGCGCAGTGGAACCGCCTTCGTGGCGGACGCGACCCGGGTCCGCGTCAACCTCGGCCCGGATGCGCTGTGCGAGTTCCGGATTGACCAGCCGGCACCCTGGCCCCGGCGGGCCGTCGGTGGCTCCAGCGCGTTCCAAAGCGTGCCGGGCCTCAATCAGTATTGGCATCCCTGGCTGCTCGGCGGCCGGGCAACGGGGTCGGCCACTATCGCGGGCGAGCGGTGGGACTTCACCGACGCGCAGGTGTATGCCGAGAAGAACTGGGGCAAGGGCGGTTTCCCGGAGAGTTGGTGGTGGGGTCAAGCGCAGGGCTTCGCCGAAGCGGAGGCGGGCGTCGCCTTCGCGGGGGGCTTGGTCCACGCGGGACCGCTGCGCACCACGGTCACTGCCGTCGTCGTGCGACTCCCCGACGGCCAGGTCTTCCGGCTCGGTAACCCTGGCGTCTCCCCGGTCCGCGCGCAGGTCACCGACGAGCGATGGGTACTTCGCGGGCGCGGCTACGGCTGGGAGGTCGTCCTCGACGGCCGCGCCCCCCTCGGTGATGCACACGTCCTGCCCGTCCCCTTGCCCGACGAGCACCGCAACACCGCCGGGGACTTGGAGCATCTCGCCGGCACTTTGGACGTGACGGTCCGGCGGCGCGGGCGGACGGTCTGGGAGGGGACCACCGACCTCGCCGCCCTGGAGCACGGGGGGCTCGCCCGGGCCGAGGCGGAGCTGCGGCGACGCGGCATACCTCTTGGGGCGACGGACGCCCCGCCCGTGCGATGACGGCGCCACTGCCCGATCGGGCGGACCTCCTTGGCCGGGTGCACGTGGTGGCGATCCCGATGCGGGTGCGGTTCCGCGGTATCACGGCGCGCGAGGTGGCGTTGATCGATGGCCCGGCCGGCTGGGGTGAGTTCGGTCCTTTCCCGGAGTATGCCGTGCCCGAGGCCGCGCGCTGGCTCGCCTCGGCGATCGAGGCGGCGTATGGCGCGTGGCCAGCTCCCGTCCGCGAGTCCGTCCCGATCAACGCAACCGTGCCCGCCGTGGGCCCGGAAGCGGTGGCGGGGATCGTGGCCCGGTTCCCCGGCTGCGACACCGTCAAAGTCAAGGTCGCCGAGCCCGGCCAGCCTCTCGGCGAGGACGTCGCCCGGGTGGCGGAGGTGCGCGCGGTGATGGGCCCGCGCGCCCGGATTCGGTTGGACGCCAACGGAAATTGGAGCCTGGCCGAGGCGGTGGAGGCCCTGGAGCGACTGGGGCGGTACGACCTCGATTATGTGGAGCAGCCGTGCGCGAGCGTGCGGGAGCTGGCCGCGCTGCGGCGGTCGCTGGCGCGCCGCGGCATACGGATCCGGATTGCGGCCGACGAGTCCATTCGGAAGGCGGAGGACCCGCTGCGGGTCGCGCGCGAGGAGGCCGCCGACCTCGTGGTGGTCAAGGTTGCGCCGCTGGGTGGGGTGGCGCGGACGCTGGAGATCGTCGAGGCGTGCGGGCTGCCGGCGGTGGTGTCGTCGGCGCTCGACACGTCCATCGGTCTGAGTGCGGGGGTGGCCCTAGCGGCCGCGCTGCCGGAGCTGGCGGGGGCGTGCGGGCTCGGCACGCTGGCGCTGATGGAGGGGGATGTGACGACGGCATCCCTGCGGCCGGTGGGCGGTGTCCTCGCGCCAGGTCGGGTCGCTGCCGACCCCGACCTCCTCCATCGGTATGCCGCTCCCCCGCCCCGCGTTGCCTGGTGGCACGAGCGCGTCAGGGCCTGCCTGGCGGAGCTGACTCGGTAAGCCCCCGCCCCCGCTCCCGAACTTGAGCACGCCTTAGGAACTTGAGCACGCCATGCATGGCGTGCTCAGGTTCCTAAGGCGTGCTCAAGTTCGAGGTGGCACTAGGCGGATGCGCGCCGGCCAGGCGGGGTCGCAGTTGCCGAGGCGGTCGCCCTGCGCGTCCAGCACGGGGAAGCCTGCGGCCGCCAATCTTTGGTATGCCGCGCCATCCGGCCACGCGGGCACCGGCACGGCGAACTCCAACACGCCGCTCGACTCGCCGATCGCGGGCTGACCCGTCGGCTCGCCCGCCACCACCCCCGTCGACACGCCACTACCGATCGCACCGTCACCGGTCGGGCTACCCCCGATCACGCCGACGCCAACCGCAGCGGCGATCCGGGCGGACATCCGCCGGACCTGGCCGAGGATCAGGTCGGAGATCTCGCGGGGCAGCGGCGCGGCATACTCCGCCTGGAAATCACGCGGGGTGGCGGGACGACCGGCGGTGAGGTTGGCGGCGAAGGGGAGGATGCGCGAATCCCACAGCGCCCCAGCCTGATTCGCGAGCGCGTCCGGGGTGCCGTTGTTGTCGAGCAGGACGTCGGCGGCCGCGCGGCGGGCGTCGTCATCGACCTGCGCCGCGATGCGGCGCCGCGCATCCGACTCGTCCAGGCCCCGATGCTCCACCAGGCGGCGGACGCGAAGCTCGGTGTCGGTCAGGACAACGATGACCAGGTGGTATTCGGCCGACATGACCTTCTCGACCAGAAGCGGCATGTCGTGCACGACGATGCCGTCCGCCGGCACCGCCGCGAACTGCCGCGCGGCTTCGGCCCAGATCAGCGGGTGAGTGATGCCCTCCAACGCCGCCAGCGCCGCCGCATCACCAAAAACGACCCCGGCCAGCGCGGCCCGATCCAGCGCCCCGTCCGCGCCGAGCACATCCGCCCCGAATCGCTCCGCCACCGCCGCCAGGCCCCGCGTCCCCGGCGCCACGACCGCGCGGGCGATGGCGTCCGCGTCCACGATGACCGCGCCCCGCTCCGCGAACAGCCTGGCGACACTCGACTTGCCCGACCCGATGCCGCCCGTTAGCCCGATGCGCAACATACAAATCAGCCTATCCAGCGAGCGGATTCGGAAAACCGCGCGACAACGGTGGCCACCGAGCCGCGCAGTGTTGGCTATGCGCCTGAAGCGATACTTCCCGCCTCCACCCGTCGAGTGCCCCTACTGCGGCAACACGAGCGTCCTCGCCGTCACCTATGGCTATCCGTCGCCGACCTTGCAGGACGCGATCGAGCGTCGCCAGGTCGAACACCGCGGCTGCATGATGCCGCCCGAACCACCGACCCACGCGTGCCAGGACTGCCACTAAGAGTGGCGCGAGCCGCGCACGTCCTAACGGGCGCCCCGCCCCGGCAAGAACTCCCGGGAGACAACATGGACGTACGCAACGGAAATGTTCCGTTGCGTACGTCCATGTTGTGGCAATGGGCGGGAAAGTGCGCTCCCCCGCCCACGCGGGTCAGTTGCCGGTGAGCTTCTCCCGGAGGGCGGCGAGCGCCTCGTCGGAAGCCAGGGTGCCCTCGGTGGGGGCGGCCTGGGTTGCGCCGGAGGAGGAGTAGGAGGTCGGAGCCTCTGCCTCGGCGCCGGCCTCGGCGTCTTCTTTGGCGGCCTTCTCGATCTGGGCGCGGTGAGCCTCCCAGCGAGCGTGGGCCTCGGCATACTGCTTCTCCCAGGCCTCGCGCTGCTTCTCGAAGCCCTCGAGCCACTCGTTGGTCTCGGCGTCGAAGCCCTCGGGGTACTTGTAGTTGCCCTGCTCGTCGTACTCCGCGGCCATGCCGTAGAGGGTCGGGTCGAACTCGACCTGACCGGCGCCGTCCTCGTTGGCCTGCTTTAGCGACAAGCTAATCCGGCGGCGCTCGAGGTCGATGTCGATGACCTTGACGAAGATCTCGGTGCCGACGGTGACGACCTGCTCCGGCAGCTCCACGTGGCGCTCGGCCAGCTCGGAGATGTGGACCAGACCCTCGATGCCGTCCGCGACGCGCACGAACGCACCGAACGGAACGAGCTTGGTGACCTTGCCCGGCACGACCTGACCGATCGCGTGGGTGCGGGCGAAGTGCTGCCACGGGTCTTCCTGGGTCGCCTTCAGCGACAAGGAGACGCGCTCGCGGTCCATGTCGACGTCGAGGACCTCGACGGTGACCTCGTCGCCGACCTCGACAACCTCAGACGGGTGGTCGATGTGCTTCCAGGACAGCTCGGAGACGTGGACGAGACCGTCGACACCGCCGAGGTCCACGAACGCACCGAAGTTGACGATCGAGGAGACGACGCCCGGACGGACCTGGCCCTTCTGCAGCTCGCGCAGGAAGGTGGAGCGCACCTCGGACTGGGTCTGCTCCAGCCACGCACGACGCGACAGCACGACGTTGTTGCGGTTCTTGTCGAGCTCGATGATCTTGGCCTCGATCTCCTTGCCCACATAGGGCTGGAGGTCGCGGACGCGGCGCATCTCGACGAGGGAGGCGGGGAGGAAGCCGCGCAGGCCGATGTCGAGGATGAGACCACCCTTGACGACCTCGATGACGGAACCCTTGACGACGCCGTCCTCTTCCTTGATCTTCTCGATGGTGCCCCAGGCGCGCTCGTACTGAGCGCGCTTCTTGGACAGGATGAGGCGGCCTTCCTTGTCCTCCTTCTGGAGAACGAGGGCTTCGACCTCGTCGCCGACCTTGACGACCTCGTTGGGGTCGATGTCGTGCTTGATGGAGAGCTCGCGGGAGGGGATGACCCCCTCGGTCTTGTAGCCGATGTCGAGCAGCACCTCGTCGCGGTCGACCTTGACGATGCGGCCTTCGACGATGTCGCCATCGTTGAAGTGCTTGATCGTCGCGTCGATGGCGGCGAGCAGTTCTTCCTCAGAGCCGATGTCGTTGACGGCGATCTGAGAAGCGGTCGCAGGGACCGTGGTGGCAGTCATGTAGTAGGAACTCCGATGCGGATATGGACTAGTGCGGACAATTGCGTGCCCACCTGCGCGCATGCGGGAGCGCACGCACAGATGTGCATCGCGATTCTATTGCCCTTGTCCAAAGGGGGTCAAAACGGGGAAACGCGACAATAGGCCGTATGACGCACGTCAGCCGCGCGCACATCGACCAGGCGGAGTCGGTCTCGGCTCAGCGACGGTGGTGGGACGCCGAGGCGGTCAACTATTACGCCGACCACGGGGACTTCCTCGGCGATGCCGAGTTCGTGTGGGGCCCCGAGGGCTGGACCGAGGCCGAACTCGGCGTGCTCACCGGCACTCCCGGCGACCTCCCGGCCGGACCTGTCCTGGAGATCGGCGGCGGCGCCGGCCAATGCGGGCGCTGGCTGCGCCGGCACGGCGTCGACCTGGTCTCCACCGACCTCTCCATGGGTATGGTGCGCCAAGGCGCCGCAGTCAACCGCACCTCGGGCGTCCCCCTCCCCCTGCTGCAGTGCGACGGAGCCAGGCTCCCGTTCGGTGACGGGAGTTTCGGGGCCGTCTTCACGGCATACGGTGTCGTGCCTTTCGTCGCCGATCCCGGCGAGGTCATGCGGGAGGCGGCCCGCGTGCTCCGCCCGGGTGGCCGGTTCGCCTTCTCGACCAGTCACCCGATCCGGTGGGCGTTCCCGGATGTCCCCGGGGAGGCCGGCCTCACGGCCCACCAGAGCTACTTCGACACGCGGGCGTATGCCGAGCGCGACGACCGTGGTCGTCTCACCTATGTCGAGCACCACCGGACGATGGGGCAACGCATCCGCGACATCGTCGCGGCCGGGCTGCTTTTGATCGATGTCGTCGAGCCCGAATGGCCGGAACGCAATGCCGACGAGTGGGGCGGCTGGTCGCCGCTGCGCGGCCGTGTCCTTCCCGGGACGGCCATCTTCGTCGCCGAGAAGCCGCGCGGCTGAGCCACGAGACCAGTAGGTTTGACCGTGATCCTCGGCCACCAGGCCGAGACGTTGAGTTGTCGAGGAGGATGACAGACGGTGGGCAAGCACAAGGTCGCGTTGGGAATCGACATCGGCGGATCAGGGATTAAGGGCGCTCCGGTCGACCTGGAGTCCGGCGAGTTGATTCAGCCCCGCATCAAGATGGCCACGCCTGAGGTGTCCACCCCGTCCGCGGTCGCCGCGATTGTCGACCAGATCGCCGACGAGTTCACCGACGACCTACCCAAGGACGCGCCGATCGGCGTCACCATCCCGGGCGTCGTGCAGCACGGCATCGTGCGCACCGCAGCCAATATCGACAAGAGCTGGATCAACGCCGAGGGCCAGAAGATCTTCGCCGCGGCGCTGGGCCGCGCGTGCCACCTGGTCAACGACGCCGACGCCGCCGGTGTCGCCGAGCAACGCTATGGCGCAGCCAAGGGCAAGGACGGGCTGGTCATCCTCACCACGCTCGGCACGGGCATCGGCATCGCCATGCTGCACAACGGCATCCTCATCCCCAACAACGAGATGGGCCACATCGAGCTCGACGGCCACGACGCCGAGACTCGCGCCGCGTCGAGCGCCAAGGACCGTGAGGGCCTGAAGTATGCCGTGTGGGCGACCGAGCGCTTGCAGCCGTACTACAAGCACCTCGAAGACTTGCTGTGGCCGGACCTGTTCGTCGTCGGCGGCGGTGTCTCGCGCAAGTCGGAGAAGTTCCTGCCGCTGCTGAAGCTGCGCACCCCGATCATCCCGGCGAAGCTGGAGAACACCGCCGGCATCGTGGGTGCCGCCGCCCTCGCCGCCGACGACGACGCCTGAGTCGAACTGGGCCGGCGTGGCCCGCCCATGGGGGCCGCGGTCAGCCGTTCAGGATGGCCTGGGTCCGCTCCGGGGCGAGCGGGGGTTCGGTGAAGGCATGCCGTTCGTCCTGCTCGCGGAACCACGCGATGGTGCGGCGCAGGCCCTCCTCCACCGGGATCTCCGGGCTCCAGCCCAGTAGCCGCGCGGCCAACATGGTGTCCGGCTGGCGCACGGTGGGGTCGTCCACGGGACGCTCGATGTGGACGACATCGCTGTCCGACGCGGTCAACTCGATGATCCAGCGCGCCAGGTCCAGCATCGCAATCTCGTGCGGATTGCCGATATTGATGGGCCCTGATTCGCTGGACCCGGCCATCGCCAGGATCGCCCGGACCAGGTCGTCGACGTAGCAGATGGAGCGCGTCTGCTTGCCGTCACCGGCCACGGTCACCGGCTCGCCGGCCAGCGCTTGCCGGATGAAGTTCGGGATCGCCCGGCCGTCGTCCGGGCGCATCCGCGGGCCGAAGGTGTTGAAGATGCGGACGATGCCGGTGTTCACATCGTGCGTATGGCGATACGCCAGCGTCAGCGCCTCGGCGAACCGCTTCGCCTCGTCATAGACCCCGCGAGGCCCCACGGGGTTCACGTGACCCCAATACGACTCGGGTTGCGGGTGGATCTCGGGATCGCCATACACCTCGGAGGTGGAGGCGAGGACGAAGCGCGCGGACTTCTCCCGGGCCAGGCCAAGGGCGTGCAGCGTCCCGATGGAGCCGACCTTGAGGGTCTCGATCGGCACCCGGAGGTAGTCGATCGGGGAGGCGGGCGAGGCGAAATGCAGCACCAGATCGACGGGGCCGGCGACGTGGACGTAGTCCGTGACGTCGGCCCGCACCAGCCGGAAGCCCGGTTGCTCCATCAAGTGCGCGACATTGGCCGGGTCGCCGGTCAGGAAGTTGTCAAGGCAGACAACCTCGTCGCCTCGAGCGATCAGCGCCTCGCAGAGATGGGAGCCGAGGAACCCGGCGCCACCAGTGACGACAGCGCGCACGGGCCGGTCAGTCCTTCTCCAGGTTGATCCGACGCGGCGCGGTCTGCTCGGTCGTCGGGATCGCGCGGGTCTGCTCTGCAGACCCGAAGGCGGCCGGAGCCTCCTCGGTGCGGGTCACCGCAATCGCGGCAGGCGTCTCGTCATCGCCGTCACCCTGGCGACCGAGCATCATGCCGAGCCCGGCGGCGATGAGGCCGAGGAGGCCGGCGATCCAGGGCAGCTTGCCAACCAGGCCGAGCTTGCCGCCGTTGGCCTTCGCGTCATCGACATTGGCCTGGATCTGCTCGTCGGTGAAGGCCAGCTGCATGTCGAGAGCCGCGGTGCCGTCGGGCAGGACGCGCTTCTGGACTTCGGTCTGCTTGATGATCGAGCCGGTCATCGGGTCGACCCACATGGTCTTGTCGTTGGAGTAGGTGCCCTGCACGCCCGAGGAGATCTCGGCGGCTTCGTCGGTGATCTTGATCTGGTACTTGTTCGTGGCCAGGCCGTTGACGTCCTCTTCACCGACGAACGCCGCGTCGACCGCGCGCTTGAGGATGCCGTCCCAGAACGGGTAGGTCTTCTGCTCGGCGCCGAACGGGAACTTGTTGACCAGGCCGTCGTGCGGCGAGGCGTTGGCGCCGAGGTACTTCTCCTGGTCCGACAGGGCCAGACCGGTCTTGCGGTCGGTCGCGAAGGCGTCCGTGCTCGCGTTGATCAGCGTGCTGTCGTCGCCCTCGGCGCTGACACAGTTGGGGGCCGAACCGTCCTTGTTCCACATCAAGCACGTGAAGGTCTGGAAGACCGCGGTCGAGCTGCTCGACGCATCGCCGTCTGTGACCGTGTGGCTCGTGGCCTTCACCGGTGCGCGGTCGGACCCGAGGTAGCTGGCGTCACCGGTGAGTGTGGTCAGGCTGTCGACGTTCAGCGGCGTCTTCTTCACCTGGCCAGGCACCCACAGGAGCACGAGCAGAGCGGTCGTGAGCAGGAATCCGCCCACTCCCAGAAGGAGGGGGCCGAGAATCTTCCGCATAGTGATCGTGGGTCTCCTCGTCGGGCCAAATGCCCAACAGCTAGCTGGTCGGTCGGGAGATGCTACCAGTGAGTATCCCGTGCTGCTAACCACGACGCGATCGTGGTGCCGCCCCTCACGTGCGGGAACGTCATAATCGGCGGGTGCGTGCCCACGTCGCGGCTCTAGACGGCCTCCGCTTTGTGGCCGCGACCTTGGTCGTCTTGACGCACGCGGCCTTCCTAACCGGGTCCGTGACCACGACCGGGCTCTTGGGCCGGCTGATGGGGCGCGGCGACCTAGGCGTCCTGATCTTTTTCGTGCTGTCGGGCTACCTGCTGCACCACGGTTTCGTCCGGGCCCGCTCGGGCGCCCCGGTCTCGACCACCGCCTACCTGTCGCGGCGCGCGGCGCGGGTGCTCCCGGCATACTGGCTCGTCCTGGTCGTGGTGACGATCGCGGCGCACCCGAGCGCACGCGATGTCGTCCTGCACGCCGCCGCCGCCCAGATCTATGTGGCCGAAGCGCAGATCACCGGGTACTCGCAGTCGTGGAGCATCGCGACGGAAGTCTCGTTCTATCTCTGCCTTCCCGTGGCCGCGTGGGGCCTGGCTCGGGCGGCGCGGCGAAATCCCGACTGGCCCGCCGCGATCTGCGCGGCGGCCGTGCCGCTGGGAATCGGGATCACTTGGCTCACGAGTTCCAGTGACCTACTCACCGAGGTGCCGTATGAGCGCTGGCTCCCCGCGTGCAGCGCGACCTTCGCGCTCGGGATGCTGCTCGCCGAGGTCAGGGCGCGCCCGAGCCATGTCGTCTCCCGCTGGCTCGGGCGGCTCGCGGCGGCGCCCGGACCCCTGCTGGCGGTGGGGGGCGCGGCATACCTCCTGGCCACGACCCCGGTGGCCGGGAAACTCACCCTGGGCACGGTCGACGGCAGCCGGCTCGCGGTGAAGATGACGCTCGGGTGCATCGTCGCCGGGGCGTTTCTCCTTCCGCTGATCCTCGGCCCCGGGAATCTGTGGCGAGCGACCCTGGCCCACCCCTGGGCCGCGGGGCTCGGCCGGATCAGCTACGGGATCTTCCTCTGGCACGTCCCGGTGTTCACGGCGCTGTATGCCGTGTCCGGCCTCGAGCCGTTCTCCGGTGGGTTGATCCCGCTACTCGCGTTCGGGATGCCGATCACCCTCGGGCTGGCGGCCGTGACCTATCGCTTCGTCGAGCGACCCCTGCTTGCGCGGACGCGTCCCCAGGACGATCAGCAGCGCGAGCAGGCACGGCGTGCGGGTGCCGATCTCGACCCAGGCCGGGCCTGATCCCCCGCCCGTACCGAAGGCCGCCTGGATAGCCCCAGCCAGCACGACGAGCCCCCCGGCCAGGATGACCAGTTGCCCGCGTTGCCGGCTGATGCCCGCGATGCCGAGCGCCGCGGCGGCCAGGAGGGCTCCCCACCCGCCGGCAAGGACCACGCCAGTAGTGATGGCTGCAGCAGGGGCCGCCCAGCGACCCAGGGGTGCCGCCGCCGGCAGCTGCCGGGCCGGGCCGGCGGGGATGAGCAGCGCCGCCGGGATAAGGAGGGCGAGCAGCAGCCCGATCACCAGGCTCATGCGATAGGGCCCGTCGGGGGCGAACCGGATCTCCAACTGCCCCGACGCCCCCGCCGGCGCGACGAAGCCCTGGCGGAAACCGTCAACGGTCCGCACGGGCAGCAGGGTGCCGTTGAGCCGCGCCTCCCAGCCGGGGTTGGTGTTCTGCGTCATCACCAGGAGCCGCTCCGGGCCGGCGGGCAGGTGAGCGGTCAACCCACCACCGGGCTCGGCGCGCGTCTCGATCGTCACGCCCTGGCCCAATTGCGATGAAGCGTCTTCCGAGGAGCCGGGTTGTGACGAGCCGGGTTGCGGCGAGGCACCGGCCTCCTCCTGGGAGCGCACCACGATGCTGACTGGGCCCGCGCCCTCCGAGCGGCCGAGTGCGATCCGATGCGCACCCGCGCTCAACTGCACCGGAGCGCAGGCCTGCCAGGACAACGACCCGACGCCAACCAGACTTCGGTGGTCGCCCTGGACGCGCGTTGGGATGGGGCGACCGTCCACGACGAAGTCGGGACCGGCGCCACACGCGGCGTCGACGGACGGCGAGGCAGCCGGGAGGTCGAGGCCCACGACGGTCAGTGCGGCGATGTCCAGGGATGCCGACGCGTTGGCGCCGGCATCGCTGAGCAGTCGCACCACAAGACTCCCCGTGCGGACAACGGGCAGGCGCAGCAAGCCGTCGCGATCGGGCCGGACGAACCGGTGGTCGCCGTCCCGGGTGACTTCGACGGTGGGGTGATTCTCGGTTAACCAGTCGCCGCGCACCGCCAACCGGACGTCCCCCAGCCGCGCGGGCTTGGCCAGCGTCAGCGTGATCCGCGGGCTGTCGTCACCGGCCGCCGGGCTCCACGCCGTGGCCGGGTCGTCATCGAGCAGCGCCTCCGGCGCCCCCGGCAGGCCGAGGGTACGCGTGCTGCTCGTGGCCACCGTGACCGCGGGCTCGCCCGAGGTGGAGGTGGAGGTCGAGGTCGGGTTCTGGCCCGACCGCGGGGCGAGCGGATCGGCGTGCAACTGCCCGGACGCCGTCACCGTCTGCGCGCGGTCGAGGACGATCCGCCGGTCGAGGACCGAGGTCTCCTCGCCCGCCCGGAAGCCGCTTTCACCGCACGCGATGCCCGGATCGGCCAAAACGCATTCGTCGAAGAGCGCCGGATCACGCCGCAAGACCATCCCGTGAAGCGGTCCGGCGGTCCGAGGGGACGGCAAGGCGACATACTCCCGCGGGGTCACGCCGGGAACCGAGACGTCGGCGAGTCCGGTCACCGTCGTCGCCGGAGTTCCCGTCACCGTGGCGAGAATCTCGACGGTGAGGGTGGCGCCGGACCAGCCCGGCAACGGGATGCGCGTCGGTGCGCCCGGTGCCAGGTCCGACTCGATCACCCGCTCCCCCGACGTCACTCGTACCCGCGCGGCCGCCACCGCCCCACGGCGCTGCAGCTCGCTGCTGACGGGCGTGATGGTGACCGCATCGAGCGGTTGCGCGCTCGGCAGGGTGATGGTGAGGCGCGGGCGAGGATCGCCGAGCGCGAGCCAGGCGGTGCTCGGGTCGGCGTCCAGCGCGGCATACGGACGATTCGCCGGCCGGAGGCCGGTCCAGGTGAGGTCGTCGGACAGCGCCGAGGACGCCGCCACCCCCGCAATGCCGTCGTATGCCGTGACCGCCCGCAGCGACTCATCTCCCCACGGTCGGTAGTCGGGAGCACCCACGTCCTGGCTTGCGGTGAGCCCGCGGCTCGCGTCCTGCCCGCGCACGGCTCCGAACCAGCGGTGGCGCGCCCGGTAGGTGTCGGTCTCGACGCGGGGCGCGCCCGCCGCCGCGCCGCCGTCCCCGTCGAAGATCACCGGCCCGTCCACGAGGCCACTTTCGTGCAGGGCCGGGAGCGCCTCGGCGGCGCCGGAGACCGCCGGCACCGCCGAGGCGGGCCACGCCGTCAGCGGCGCCGCCGCCGCGCCGTCAATGGCATAGATCTCCACGGGCTGGCCGCGGGTGCCGGTGTCATCCGTCGTGGCGGCGCCGAACCCGGCGACCAGGCGCACACCGGGGGTCGCGCGCAGGGCCGAGCGCGCGACATACGCCGGTGGTCCCCCGGTGAGTTCGGTGTCGAGGTCGCTGCGCAGGATGACAAAACGGACTCCCGTGGACAGCAACGCCTCCCGGGCACCGTCGAGATCGCGGCCGGTTTGCAGGCGACGCTCAAGTTCGTCGAGGAAGCGGATGGTCCCGGCGGGGGTGAGCGGGACCGCGTCGCGCACGGCATACGACCCAGAGGTGAGGGAGCGGAGTGGCTCATCGATGGTGCGTCCCCAGGTGTATTCACCGAAGCTCGCGGACGGAACGAGCACGGCGCCGCCTTCACGCTGGTGCGCGCTGAGCCACGCCCCGGCCTGGGCCCAATAGGCCGGCATTCCCGTGAAGGTGCCCCGCGTCGCCAAGGACCCGCTCATGGCCGGTCCGGCCACGATGAGACAGGACGCGGCCACGACCAGCGCGGCGCCGACGCGGGTTCGGACGCGTCGCAGTGGAAGCCACGCGCCGAGCCGGACCAGCCCGATCACGAGGGGCAGCCGGATGAGCGGATCGGCCTTGTGGACATTGCGCAGCGGCGCCAACGGACCGTCGAGCAGCCGGACTGCCGTGCCCTGCAGCGGCGAGGCGAGGGGCCCGGCGTGCGGCACGGCCAAGACGACGACCCCGAGGACCAGCGACAGGAGCAGGAAGCGGCGATGCGCGCCGGGGACGGCGAGACCGGCCAGGCCGAGCGCCCCGATCAGCGACGAGGCCACGATGATCGACGGGGTGCTGGCGATCGACCAGCCGGCCGGCCACCACGGTCCGCCGAGGACCACGACGTGCCCGAGCCAATGCGTGGTGCCTTTGATCAGGTCGAGCAGACCGACCGGCTTGGCGACGACCGCCGCATTCTCGATCCAGTTGAGGAAGGGCGGCGAGAATCGCCCGAGTAGGAGCAGCGGGATCAGCCACCACGCGGCGGCGGCCGCCGTCAGGCCGGCCCACCACCACGTCAGCGCGGCCCGCCACCACCGGTGCCGCGTGACCAGCCAGAGCCCGGCGGGAACGGCCGCCAGGATCGTCGCCGTCGCGTTGACCCCGCCACACAAGAGGACGCCGAGTGCCGAGAGCGCGGCCGCCCGGCGGTGGCCCAATCGGCCCGCGCTTGCCGCGACGAGCGGCCACAGGATCAGCGGGGCGAGCAGTTGGGTCTGGGCCTCGGGCGAGATCGCGCCCATTGTGGAAAGCACCCGCGGCGCCAGGGTGTAGGCGAGGGCCCCGAGGTGGCACCACACCAGCGGCGTATGGCCGTCCGCCCGCCCGAGGCGCAGCTGGCCCAGCAAGGCCGCGCTCGCGAGGTAGCCCACGACCAGCAGAGCGGTCCACCAGAGGCGCTGAACGATCCATACGGGAAGCACCTCGCTGCCGAGGGCGAAGAAGGGGCCCATCGGGAAGAGATAGCCGTAGCCCTGGTTCTGCAGCATCCCCCAGGTGACCTGCGGATCCCACAGGTGTAGCGCCCGGCGCAGGAGCCCCCAGGCGTCGACATAGAGGTCGTTCTTGGTGTCCTCGCCGATCCGCCCCGCCGGCGTCGACCACGCGACCGTGGTGACGACGAGCAGGCCGGCCAGCGTGGCCAGGCGGCGGCTCAGCGCCGGCGCAGCAGCATCGTCAGATTCCACGTCGCCACTTCACGAGCGCCCGGCACGCTCAGGATGCCCGCGGCCCAATCCGGGTGATAGCGCGGGAAGGCGTCGACCAGCCAGGCATCGGGCTGGTTCTGGGCCCAGCGCAGCCCACCCCCCACCGAGGTCGCAAACATATTGTCGCCGTAGCGATTCTTCGGCGGCCGGCCGCGCCGACGGGCATACCGTCGCGCGGCGTAGTCGCCGCCGAACCAATGCCACGGGCTCGTCTCGTGTCCGCCCCACGGGCTCGCCCAGGAGGTGTAGGCGAGGAAGATCAAGCCGCCCGGGCGGGCGATCCGCACGAGTTCGTCGCCGAGCACCCCGGGCGTGCGGACGTGCTCGGCCACATTGCTGGACATCACGATGTCGGCGCAGCCGTCGGGCAGCGGCAGCCGCTCCCCCAGCCCCTGGATGCCGCGCTGCGGCAACTCGGTCAGGATGCGGTGGTCCCGGTCGACCGGGAGGTAACGTGCCCCCGCCTTCCGGAACTCCTCGGCGAACTGGTGCTCCCCCGCACCGACGTCGACGACCAGCCGCCCCTGGATCGGTTCGTGCGCGCCGACGAGGGCGATGGTATCGCGGGCCAGGCTGCGATAGAAGACTTCGGGATTACGCTGCTCCTGCAGGAACGCACGGAACATTCGGGTGGAGCGGGTTACCGTGCGGTATCTTTCGCTCTGCCCAGGTTGCACGCGGACATGCTACGCGCCGGGCACAACCCCCCAATCCACGATCGAGGTTCCTCCGTTGTCCCGCCACCTACGCGTCCTCTTC
>Ga0209174_10000223_pt1 | contig 43762 bp, 64 predicted proteins | sample JI91814BDNA_FD_187505 | JGI IMG/M metagenome (GOLD analysis project Ga0209174, IMG submission 187505) | Wastewater effluent complex algal communities from Wisconsin, to seasonally profile nutrient transformation and Carbon sequestration -... | ecosystem: Engineered > WWTP > Effluent > Algae...
CCGGCAGCGCGTGCGTCGCTGAGCGAGTAGCCGGCAGCGCGTGCGTCGCGGAGCGAGTAGCCGGCAGCGAGTGCGTCGCTGAGCGAGTAGCCGGCAGCGCGTGCGTCGCTGAGCGAGTAGCCGGCAGCGCGTGCGTCGCGGAGCGAGTAGCCGGCAGCGCGAACCATAGCATATTGTTTGGATGCGATCAAAAACTTCAAATGGGCGGGGCTGTTGTTCACCTTCGTTTCTCCGGGGTCTTTGTGGTTACGCCGCGCGCTGTTCGGCGTTAGCCGCGCGGATTTGTTCGATTGTCGGAAGCGGCGCGACGCCGCCGTTTTTGCTTGCGGCCGACTGCGCGATGTAGCGATCGCGGTTTTCGAGCCACTGGCCGAGATCGAGTTCGACCTCGACTTGCGTGCGGATGATGCGCGGGCGTTCGTTCATGGTCCGACTTCCATCATTTCGGCAATATCGACGAAAGCGTTCAGCGTATGCCCGCACTCGGCGCACTCGACGATGATGTCGATCAGCTTCGGGTTATGCGCTGCGCTTGTGGCGGTCACTGTCAGGCCGTCTTCGGCGTCGCACTTCGGGCAATGGCAGTCGAGTTCTTGCATCTTGATTCTCCAACCCGCCACCCCGGCGGGCATGGGCGCAATGTATCGCCCCGCGCGATACCTGTCAACCCCTACGGCGATTCTTTTCGAAGTTCAGCCCACAGCAGGTTCGCCGCCGGTGCCGGATCGTAGGCGCACCGGCCCCACAGAACGCGCGCGCAATGCGCGGTGATCGTGATCCGGCCCGGCTCGCGGGTGACGGTGTACGCAAAGGCGTCGGCCATCGATTCGAGCGGCCCGAACGTCTGAACGACGAGATCGGTCGCGACCGAAATCCGAAACGGCGCGTTGCGCGCAATCCACGGCTGAACCTTCACCCATAGGGCGTCGCACGCTTCCGGCGCGCATTCGACGAACGCGGTCGCTTCCGGTGCATAGGCGACGAACGGGTTCTTTGCGTGCGCTGCGATCGGCATCGAAAGCAAAGCGCACATAACGGCGGCGATCTTTTTCATGCGTTGGTTCCTCTTCAGATATTGAAACCCGACTGCTCGGGCTTTTCGAACATGGGGCCGTCGGTTTGCGCTTTGCGAAGACGATCGCACGCGGTTTCGAAATGCGTCGGATCAAGTTCGATCCCGACAAAATCGCGCCCGCATTGGATCGCAGCGACGCCCGTCGATCCTGAGCCCATGAACGGGTCGAGGATTGCGCCGGGCTCGGCGTTGCCGATGATCTCGCGCATAAGCGCGAGCGGCTTTTCGGTGGGGTGCCATTCGTTACCGCTGCGACCGCAGTCGATCACGTTCCCGCGGCCGTCGCCGGGCTTGGAGGTGAGCTTCGTTCCCCATGCGATCAGTTCATGCTGAGATTTCCAGCGCGTCCCCATCGCCGCCCAGCCCTTGTTCCATACCAGCATTCCGCGCATGCGAAAGCCGGCGTGTTCGATTGCTTCGCGGGAGTGTCCCCACATTTTCCAGTCGGTGAGCACGTAACAGGCCAGCGCCGACGACGCCCTGAGCGTGCGGCGGATCAAGGCAATATAGCCCTCGGTCGTCATCGTGTCGCCCGCGATCTTGACGTTCCCGGTCGTTCCGATGCTCCCCGGCGCCTTGCCGCTTTCGTTGTATCCGCCCGACGAGTACGGCGGATCGGTCACGACAATGTGATCGCGGCCGGCGACGGCTTCGGGCATGATCTCAAGCGAACACCCGAGGTAAACCGTCGCGCGGCCGATGGTTTCTTTTCTGATCCAAGCGGGCATTAAAACATCCTCGCCTGCCGCTGCGCGTTTTCGATCCGGCGGCAGGCGATGTCGAAGTATTTCGGATCGCGCTCGATGCCGACGAATGACCGGCCGAGATTCATGCACGCGACGCCAGTTGTGCCGCTGCCCATGAATGGGTCCAGAATCGTCACTGCTTCAGGCAGAAAACCTAGGCACCACTCCATCAGCCGTAGCGGTTTCTGCGTCGGATGCCCAACACGCTCCGGGTTCGTTTCTCCGATTGACACGGAAAGCTGGCGAGTGGTGCGGTCCAAGGATGTCCAAGCCAGCTCGAAGTGCCCCATGCTTGGCGGAGCATCCGGCTTGAACCAAGATAGCCAGCCGCGAGATTGCGGGAGAGCGTAGTAGTTTCCGCCCCAAATGATCGCTGGGGCAATATCTGGAAGGCTGGTAACGACTTCGATTGTAGCGTCGTCCCAATCCTCGGGCGGCTTGCCCGCTCGGCGCTGCCACTTCGTAGGCTGGGCGGCAAACCCAATCCCATATGGCGGGTCGGTGATCACCGCGTCTACTTTTGGCAGCATCGGCAGGATGTCGCGGCAATCGCCGCGATAAAGAGTCGAATTTCCGATTTCTATCTTCATGTCAGCCCCCAACCGCGCGCAGCGCGTCGCGCATGGCGTCGATTTCGGCCATGATCGCCGCACGCGACATCGGTGCGATGACCGAACCGCAGCCGACACGATCGCTCACGGCGCGCGCGCTTCGGATCAGCCTTTCGACTTCGCCGTTCATCATGGGCGCATCGGGGAACGAACCTGCAGCGATGGGGAGCCCGTCGCCAGCGGGCGGCGGCTCACACTGCCGAATGATCGCGAGAATCGTCTCGGCGGCTTCGCGTGCCGCCGGCGGCCATCCGTTCGCAGGGTCGGCGATCGCGACGCATTTCGCGGTGACTTTTCCAACGGCAAGCAATGCCGCCGGGATCGTTGTTGTTTTGCTTTCCATTGTTTCCCTCGATTATTCGCGGTTACGGCCCGCGAGAATTTCAGCCATCGCGCGAACTTGTTCGCGCGTCATATCAGGCCAGTAATCGTTCGCGAGTAGATGGCACAAGTCATCGAAGAAAATCCGAAACTCGCCCTCGTCCATGTTTTCAAACGCGATCGATTCAGGAATCCAACCCGTCGTGTTTTCGTCAAGCGCGAAGATCGTCGCGCGACCGAGCTTGACCTTCAGGACATAGAGCGCCTTTTCGGTGTCGCCGTTGAACTCGTCGCGGTTTTCGGCGAGCTTGTGGATAAGCCCCATCACCAGCCGATGAAAGTATGGGTTGCGCGCCTTGCGAACTTCGACGATGAACTGATCGCCTATGCGGTAGCGGCGACGCATGAACCGGGCGAAGTCCGCAAAGCCTGCAATCTCGAACAGGCCATCGCCGACAAGCTGAGCGAGAAACCCGGTGCGGCGCTTACGGCGCTTCGCCTTCGCCTTCGCTTCAGTTGAATAGCCGCCGCCACCGATGCCGGGCATCGCTCACGCCCTCCAATGCTTCGCATCGAACACGGGCTCGTCGGGGACCGGCTGGCCTGCGGCGCGCGCCGCTTGTGCTTCGCCTTCCCATCGCATCCGCGCGCGGCGATGCTCTTCGTCGACGGCCTCTTTTCGGCGTTCGAGGCGTTCCATTTCCGCCACGATCAGCGCGCCGGCTTTTTCGAGTTCGCGCAAGCGGCCGTCGATCGTGTTCGCGGAGAACTTCGGCTGTTCATCCCACGGCCACACAAGCGAAACGACATCGTTCCGCGTGTCGAGATAGCCTTCGGGCGCGTTGCTCGTCGCATAGCATGCCGCCGCGTCGGCGAGTTCGCCGTTTTTGTGTTCGTCATCGTGCGCGGCGGCGTAGCCTTCGACGTTCTGCTGTCGTGTGCGTTCTGCCAAAATGCGCGCGATCGGTGAAAGCATCGGTTCCATTGTCACTCTCCGGGTTGGTTGATAATTTCGACGTTCAGGGTTCGCAACAAATTGAACACGCCGCAGCGGTACCCCGATTCGCCGCGGCGGACATACTTCCCGGTGCCCGGCCAGAAATCGAACACCGCGCCGGCATGCGTTACGATCAGGTGCGCTCCGTCGTTCATTGAATCGAACGCGACAGAATGACGCTGCAGGATCGCCGCGGAATTCTCCCTGTTTCGCGCGCGCCGCAATCGCGACTGCTGGCGATGGGCGCGGTACATTTCGGCATCTTCGGACATCACCGCCCCTTCACGTTGAGCGTGTATTGAGCGACGCGCGCAGTCCCGCGGCGCGTGCGGACGGAAATCAGCCGCGCGACGATCGGCTCGCCTTGCTCGCGCAAGTCGTACACGCGCGCCGACAGCCGCATGATGCCGAGCTTCACGGCGTCGAGTGGTGTCATCGGCCCGCGACGAAGCGCGTCGAGGACAGTTTCATTCTGCGTTTTGATCGAGGACATCGTTCGATTTCTCCGTCTTTCGTGCGGGGTGAAGGTGGCGAGCGAGATCGTCGAAGATCGCGTCGACGAACGACGAGTTGCCACGCTTCGCCGGTGCGGGTAACGCGGGCGCGTTTGATTTCTTGCGCGGGATGCTCGCGATCGTGGTCGCGAACTCATTCGGCGTCGGCCAGTCTTTGCGGCCAATGCGCAGCCGTCGAAACGCTTCAGCGATCCGGGGCGTGTCTTGGGACTGATCCCAATCACGGCCGGGCCATAGGTCGTCGATCCATTGGTCGAAGACTTCGGCGGCCACGTCTTCGGCCGGCGCAAAGCTGCACACCAGCGCCGTGCGGCCGAGGCCGTCGCGCATCGCCGCGTCGAACCATTTCGGGGGGTGTGCGCTCATCGCTCATCCCTCGGCGTCATCGCCCGTTCGATGCCGGCCCGCTTTTTCGACGCCGCCGGCGCTCCGCTGGCCGAGATCAGCCGGGAGTCGGACAAGTCCCGGTACCCGCGGGCAACGGCGGCCCGTAGAACGGCCGACAGGTCACGCCCGGCGGCGGCATGAACGCGAAGCTGTCCACCAGCCGCCAGCAGGCGCGGCCCATTCAGTCCGCCCGACCCCTCAAGCATCGCCAGAAACGCGCCCCACGCTTCAGGATCGACGCCGGACACGGCCGGCGCATGCTCCGATGCCAGCGCAAGCGCGCGGGCGTGTGCGGCTTGCGTGCCGGCTGTGAGCGCGGGGGGCTCGAACCCGACGACGGCGACAATGCCGCGGCCGGGATCGGGTTCCTCGCGCGCGCTCGCGCGTGACTCCCCCTCTGCTTTTAAACTCTCTTCTCTTCTCTTCTCTTGCGATCCTTGTGCGATCGCTGAAGGATCGCACTTGGATCGCCGAAGGATCGCCGAAGGATCGTCACCCTCGAACATGCCGCCGAAGAGCGGCTCGCCGGCTTCCGCGTGGTCTGAACCGCCGGCTTCGCCGCTCGTTTCTTCGGGTTCGGGTTCGCCGCCGGCTTCGTCGAGCCAGTCGGCCCCGACGCCGCGATCGCGGACGATTTTCAGCGCACGATCAGCGCGCGCGATTTGAGCCTCAAGAGCGGTCGGGTCAAAAGCGTACCTGTGCCGAACCGCATTTCCCTTGCCGCCGCGCAACCGTTTCGTGAGCTTTCCGATCCACGCTTCGAGCGCTTTTTCGGCGATGACGGGATGATGAAAACGCCCGTCGGAACACTTCACGAACCCGCGCATCGCGCCGGGGCTTAGGCGCCGCCAGCCGTCAAGGTCGCGGCCAAAGCCGACGAGCTTCGCGATCGCGCGTTCGTCGCCGGGTAGCGTAGCCGCCGGCGTTTGGTGCCAAGCGATTGTCCACAGAACGACAGCGATGCCGATCTGCGCGAAGTCTTCGTCGGAGCTTGCTTCGGACACAAGGCCGGAATCGCGGAAACGCACGCAATCGAGCGGGATAAATGGGAAGTCGCGGAGTTCGACCTCCGCAGGAACGAACGGATTCGGAACGCCTTCGGGCGTAATCACAGCAGAACCCCTTGATCGTTAAGACTTTGCGCGGCGGGATGGATTCCGGCTTGTCGCCGTGCGACGGCGTTCGAAGCATTTCGTCGCCGTTGTTCCGGCGAGTCGAACGGCCTTGAACTTCCGAGGCCATTCATTCTCGATTGCGAGCGCGCCGTCGCGCGAAACGCCGCGGGTTTTCCAACCCGACACAACGCCTTGCGACACTTTGATTTTGTGGGCCAGCTTCGACACGCCGCCGGCGTGTTTCAGCACTTTGTCGAACTCGGTTTCTTTGGGAGTGTTCATGGCGCCGGATGCTATCGCATGGCGAAATTCCGCGCAACCCCCCGGCAGGGGTTGACAGGTATCGCGCCGCGCGTTATTGTCCGCGCACGGTCGGCGGGGTGTCGGCCCGGAGATAACACCATGAAAAACAAAATCAGCCCGCGCGCTTTGTGGAACGAAATCTATCGACTTGCACGGCTAACGCCTTGCGCAAAGTCAGATTCAGGGGAAGCCGCGAACGTATCTTGGGCCTATGCTTACCCTTACGGCCTTTCAACGGTAGCGATCGAAGCCGCGTGGTGCGGGAAACACGGCGACAAGTTGCGGTGCCCGTTATTTATTCGCGCATCCCTTCATCGCGCCGGCGTTGATCGCAATTACATCCTCCACGGCGCCTGCCGGTTTTCGCCGAGGCTCCCGAAATGAGTCGCGAGCCGCGCGAGTTCTGGATTGTCGAAAGCGCCACCGGCACGCGCCGCGAAACGCTCACGCGCGAAGACCTCGCCGAAGCAAAGCGCATCGTTAACGACGAAGAATATCCGGCGCTTGCGCCGTGGACGGTGATCCCGTGTGTCGAAATCGTGAAGTGATCCGCCGCGAAGTGATCGCGGCTTACCGTGAACGCGAGCGTCGTCGCATCGAAGCCGCAGCGCGTGCGCAGCGTTTCGAGCGCTTCGCAAAATGGGCGTACATCATCGGCGCCCCGTTGCTCGTCATCCTTTTTTTCATCATCGGAACCAACCCATGAACACCGAAGCCCTTCAAAAGCTGCCGCCGCAAGCGTTCGTCGAAAACAGAAACCCGGACGGCTCGCCGCTGATCGCAGGCACCGACGCGAATGTTTTGTGCATCCGTCGCGGAGAACGCGGCGCGTATCCGATGAAAACCGACATCCCGGCCGAAGAGTGGAACCGGCGCCACAAAGTCACGCCCGCGCAACGTGAAGCGATGCTCGCCGGATCGATGTTCGGTTGGGACGCTATCGCCGCTGATCCAGACGCATACGATGCCGAAGGCGTGCTGCTTCCAAGAATCGCCGAAGAAATGCGGCCGGGATATAGCGAACGCTCTCCGTTATTCAGCCCCAGCATGTCAGCCGCGCCGAAGTACGTCGTTTATATCCAAGCGGGCGACCCTTACGGTCGAAACTTCGTCGCGAATTTCGAAGTCGAAGGCGTGACCGTTCGTGGCCGTGACCGCGACGACGTGACCACTCGGGCCGATTGCCTTGCCGCATTCTTGTCGAGGTAATCCAATGGAACGCATCGGCAAAATCGCCCGCCTGTCCGTCGGATTCAAGGGCGAACATTTCGGGATTTCGATCCATATCAGCGGCGAACGGTGGGGCGCGTCCGATTTCATCGGCGGTCGCCTGAGCCGTGATCCGCCGCCCGGCGAAAACCGCGACGACTATATCGACGACCGTGCGGCAGACTTCGCCGCCACGATGGAATTTATGGCGCGAATCTGCACAGAGTCCGGCGTTCCGAGCATTGCCGGGCTGATCGGGAAACCCGTCGCCGCGATCTTTGAAAACGATCAGCTTTCCGGGTGGCGCATCTTGACGGAAGCGATCGGCTAAACCCTTGCCAAGTATCGCGCGCCGCGATATATTGAGCGCTCACAATCCCCGAGGAAACACCATGAACGACCAACTTCCCGTCGCCGAAGTCGAAGCTCCGTCCAGAATTCGCGACACCGCCCCATTCCTTCAGCCGCAATCCTTCGGCGAGCTGATGCAATACGCGACGCTTGTCGCCCGCTCTTCGATGGTCCCGAAAGACTTCCAAGGGCGCCCCGAAAATATCGTCCTCGCGATGCAATGGGGCCGCGAAATCGGCATGTCTCCGATTCAGTCCCTTACGTCGATCGCCGTAATCAATGGCCGCCCCGGCATCTTTGGCGACGCGGCGAAGGCACTCGTCGAATCGAATCAGCGGTGCGAATACATCGAGGAAACCTTCGAGCGAGACGCGAGCGGGAACATCATCGCCGCCGTTTGCAAAGCAAAGCGGCGCGGAAGACCAGCCCCGCACATCGTCAAGTTCAGCGTCGAAGATGCAAAAAAGGCGGGCTTGTGGAATAAAGAGGGGCCGTGGAGAAACTACCCGCCGCGCATGCTCCAATTTCGCGCGCGGTCATGGGCACTGCGCGACGTTTTTCCCGACGTGTTGCGCGGCATGGGCATCGTCGAAGAGCTTCGCGACATCATCGAAGGCGAGGCGGTGCCCGTCGTCGCCGAAACGCGGACGGCTCCCGCAATCGCGATGCCGCGCCCGCGCCAAGTCGAAGCGGAAGCCCCGGTGGATGCCGGAGCCGAAGCCGATCAGGCACAGGCGGACACTCAGACGAGCGACGCCGACGATGCGCCGTTCCCGTTGTCGGATCAGGCGGGCGCCGATCACGATCATGATGCCGAAGACAATCCGCCGCCGCCGGTTCCGGGCAATCCGTTGACCGAAGGCCAGATGAAAACGCTCGACCGCACCCTCGAACGAAACCAACTGACGCGCGTCGATGTCCGCACGAAATGGGGCAACGTCACGTCGGCGAATTTGAACGATGTCCTGCGCTGGATTCCGCAGCGTGCGGCCGAACTCTACGGCAACGGCGGCGATGCAAACGACGCCTGACGCTGATCGCGGTCGCCTTCGCTTCGTCGAAGATGGCCACGCCTATTTCCTCGACGGCCGGCGCGTGCCGGCTGTCTCGGACATCCTCGAACCGTACTGGAAAGCGGAGTACTTCGCCGCCGGCGCGGCGGTCATGGAACGCGCGCGACAGGTTGGAAACGCGATTCACCTTGCGATTCACCTCGATTTGACGGGACAGCTTGACGAGTCGTCGATCGACCCGGCCATCGCTCCGCAGTTTGCGAAATGGCGCGAGTTCAAAGCCGCGGCGCCGACGATGGGGATCACGATCACCGCGTCGGAACTGCGCACGTTCCACGCCGGGTTGGGCTATGCCGGGACGCTCGACATCGAGGGGACGCTTCACGGCGAGCCGCTGATCGTGGACGCGAAGTCCGGCTCGGTGGTGTCGAAGGTCGCAAGGCTGCAAACCGCCGGTTATGCTATTGCGCGCGCATCGCATCGTGCGATAGACTTCAGGCGTTACAAAAGGGCGGTGCTTCAGCTTCGCCCGGATAAATGGCGATTCGTTGAAACGAACGACGCGATCGACTTCACCGCATTTCAGAGCGCGATCGCGATCCATCACTTTTTCAGGAAATGAACATGGAACAGAACACCCACGTCGAGATCACCGTTCGACCGCTGTCGGCGGATGTCGTCGCGCTGGTCCGCGAAGCCGAGAAACAGCCAGACGCCGTCGATATGCTGATCGTCGAGACGCCGGCGCAAGCGCAAGCGGTCGCCGAACTGTTGCGCGGGCTCAAGTCGCGCGCAACTGCGCTCGAAGATAAACGGAAATCGATCACGCAACCGCTTGACGAAGCGAAGCGAAAGATCATGGACGAATTCCGCCCCGCACTCGATGCGCTGGAAACCGCAGAAAAGCGCGTCAAAGCGAAGCTGCTCACGTACCAGCGCGAAGCCGAAGAGCGCCAGCGCGCACAAGCCCGCGAAGCGGAAGCCGAAGCGGAAGCGGCGCGCAAGCGCGCGCGTGAAGCCGACGAAGAGGCCGAGCGCTTGGCCGCCGAAGGCGCCCCGGTCGAACAGGTGATCGACGCCCTTGATCGCGCGCAGGCGGCGACGAGCGAGGCCAGCGTCGCCGAAGTCTCGTCCGTTGTCGCGGCCACCGAACCGGCCGCGCCGAAGATCACCGGAACATCGTCGCGCGGAACGTGGAAAGTGAAAACGATCGACGTGTCGGCTTTGATCGCCGCCGCTGCGACGAACCTGCACCTTCACGCTTACTTGCTCCCGAACGAACAGGCATTGAACGCATTCGCGCGCGCAGCGAAAAGCGCCGCGACCGTGCCCGGCGTGGTGTTCGAGGAAGTGAGAACGATCGCCGCGCCGCGCCGCTGATATTTGTCACCCGTGCCGTCGGGAAGCCCGTCCACAGTTCGACGTTAAAGCACAAACGGGAATCGCATCCGGCCGCGGCCGGTCGAGGCAATACGAGCGGTGAGAGCCCCGCGCCGGAGACGTAACCGGCACAAATGCAACCGAAAGGCGGCTAACCGTGATCCAAGCACGGGACGAAGCCATGCGATCCGGGTTGTTTCTGCGCAAGGAAACCGGGTGAATCTATGCCGCTTGCGCCGTCGCCGCCAACATGAGGACCGCCGGGAGAGACTGGCCGGCATGATCGCCGCCGTGACGTTTTAGGCGATCACCCTTTCAAACCGACGCCGCCCGGTAGGCGGCACCTTCGAAGGAAACCCCAGATGTCCACCGAAATCAAACCCAAGCTGTACAAGGTCGCGCAGGCGGGCCAGCCGCCGCGCCTGATCTTGGCGAAGAATCGCGCCGGCGCGCTCGGCCACGCCGCGAAGTCCGCGTTCGTCGTCACGCTGGCCGAGCCGATCGACGCGGTGAAGCTCGGCGCCGAAGGCGTCGAGATCGAAGACTCGACGAAGGACAACGACAACACCGGCGCCGGTAGCGATGGCGGTGCGGAGTGAATTTTCTCCAAATGCTCGCCGCGCTGCGACACGGCCGCGTCGTCGAAAAGCTCGACGAACAAATCGCCGAGATCATTCGGCAGATTCAGGAAACGGGCAAAGCTGGCGAAGTCACGCTCAAGCTGAAATTCTCGCCGCACGGCCGCAAAAACAAGGAAATCCACATCAAGCCGGCGATCTCGGCGAAGTTGCCGCCGATGATCGAAATCGAAGAAACGACCATTTTCTTCGGCACCGGCGACGGCGGCTTGAGCCGCGACGACACCGAACAGGGCGATTTTTTCGTCGGCCCGCGTCCGGTTGGCGGCGATGCCCCGGTCGGCGATACCGCGACCGGCTGAAATCCACCCGCCGCCCGCGATCCCCGCCGGCGGCCATCACTGAGGCCAACTCATGAAAGAGCTTCTGCAATCCATCCTCCGCGGTCTTGCCGTCGGCTTGGTCGGCACGCATGCCGACGGCGGTTCGCTGTTCGTCTCGAAACCGAACGGCGTCGAAATCGAACCGATCGAGCGTTTCCTTCCCAACCCGCGACGCCCGCGCAGCGGGTCGCATCACGCGACCGTCGAATCGTTTATGGGCTTCGTCATGCGGCACAAGCGGAAGAATTCCGCGATTTACGTCGCCGAAGAATTGAAGCCCGGCCAAGCGATCGCCGTCGCGATCCTCGACGACCACACCAACACGTCGAACGGCGACGGCACGCCCGGTTGGGGCGAGTTCCGCGCGACGGTGTTCGCATCGGTGTCGCCGGAATATGCGCTGTTGACTGCGTTCGACGGGAAGCTGTTCAAGCAGTCCGACTTCGCGCTCGCGCTGCGCGATATCGCGCGTTTCGCGACGAAGCCGCAAGCCGCCGATCTGATCGAGATCGTGCGGACGATCAACCTCACGTCGAAGGGCCGGTTTCAATCCGTCACCGATCAGTTCAGCGGGTCCGTCGATTTCGCGTTCGAGCATAAGGTCGCGGCCAACGCGGGCACCGAAACGAAGAAACTCAAGGTGCCGGAGACGTTCGGGTTCAAGATGGCGATCTTGGCCGGCGGCGCGGCGGTGCCGATCGATGCCGAGTTCGTGTACCGGACGCCGGCCGAAGCCGGCGGCGAAGTCCAGCTTGGCTTGCGCCTGCCGAACCGCAAGTGGGACGAAGCGGCGGCGGTCGAGGGTGTGGTCGCTGAACTCGCCGGCCTGAACCTGCCGATCTACCGCTCGCGCGGCGCGGCGGCGGCTGGCACCGATCGGGCCGAGCCGTGAAAGCCGCGATCAAGGCCGTGACGATGATCCTGTTCCTGATCGGGCTCCCGATCGGGGTCATCATCGCGGGGCTGTCGGCGGGCGCCGTGGTCGGCTTCGGCTATGCGTCCCGATCCATCGGAGCCGGGAAGGCACCGCCCACCGCCTGAGCCGCGCGCCGCTGCGCGTTCACCCCCGCAGACGAACGAAGGGCGCCGCAAGGCGCCCTTCTCTTTGTGCGTCGATTCTGGCGGTTCTACGGGCCGCCGGGGTCCGGGTCGGGATCGGGTGCCGGCGGCTGAACCCGGCGGATCGCCGCCAGCCGTTCCCGAAGACCGCGGCCCCACCCCTTCAGCGCGTCCGCATAGTCGGCGAGTTGGCCGTTGCACATCACGGGGGCCATGAACGGCCCGTCGACGCAATCCGGCGCCGGTGCGACGGGTTCTGCGGCGTCGGCGATCAGCGCGTCGTCGAGACGGACGAAAGCCGGAACCTTGACCTCGACCGTTCGGACTTCGACCGGCGGCGGCCGAGCCGGGCCGCTACTCGCGCAAGCTGCGATCAACAGCGGCAGGGACAGGAACAGCAGACCACGCGCGCGCATTCGGGTCGGAAGCATAAGCGGAAGCCCTCTCGGTAGTGGTGCGGTGAAGTTGCGAGGATAGCCGATCGAGCGACGCCCGCAAGCCGTCGGCCTCGGCCGCCGCGCGCGCGCGCTGATCCTTCGCTTCGCCGGCGAGTCGTTCGTTCGCTGCGGCGAGCCCTTCGATCGTCGAGACGTTGATCGTGTTTGCGGTTTCGAGTTCGCCAACGCGCGATCGCGCGGCGTCCCGTTCGCCGGTAAGCGTGGCGACTTCGCCGTCGCGGGACGCAACGCCTCGTCCGTGAGCCCACGAATAGGCCGACCACGCGGCCCAACCGAACGCGCCGAGAACGGCGCCAAGGATCGCCAGACGCCACGCCAGCGACAGACCGCCGAGGAATGCTTTCACGGTGCCGATCATGGTCACGTTCCCCCGGTGCGGTTGGCGATCCAGCCGAACAGGAACGCTTCGTCCTTTTCTCGCGCCCGCGTCAAGTCCAGATATCGGGCGATCTGTTGGCCGTCGCACAGCCGGAGCAGCGCCGTTTCGGCGTCGCGCTTGCCGCGCTTGGCGATCAGGGCATCGATCGAGGCGATCGAAACCGGCCCGAGCCGGCCATCTTCGGCGATGTCCGCGAACAGCGTCCCGCGAGTGTTGAGCCCGTTCAAGGCACGCTGCAGGAACCGCGCAGCGACGCCGACGCCGCAGTTCACGCCGGTGTCGAACAGTTCATGCGCCAACCGCGGCGCGCGCTCGGCGATGGCGTCGAGGCGAAGCGCGTCCCAATACTCCGAACGATAGATGCCCTTCGCCACGTCGAGCGGCATCGATCGCATGGGGCCGGAGTAGCCATTGGCGCGCGCGACGGCGATCGTGATCCCGAACATCGTCTCGCCGCCAGAGTCGGCGGGGTTGTTCGAATAGCGCCCCTCGATGCCGATCACGTTGGCGAACGCATGGTCGAACGTGTTCATGCGCGCCCCCTGCGATCGACGCCGGTGCGGCGTTCACCACGAACGCCGGGCTTTGCGAGACGAATCGCGAACGCGATGCGCGCCGCGATGCCGAACGATCCATCTGGGCGCTGTTGCAAGTAATCCCCCGTAATGAACTGCCACCACGGCGGGTGTCCCGGCGTGGTCAGCCATGCCGCAGCGACACCCGTCGCGAACTGCGTCAGCAGCCAAAGCGGGACCGGCTTTCCGTAAATCGAATAGATGCCAATGAAAGCCGACGAAATCGCGACGGCGAACAGGCCGAGGCGGCGTAGGTGCCAACGCTTCGCCATCTTGTCGCGCCCGATGTCGTTCAAACGCGCGACAGCGGTCAAGATGATGATCGTCAGCGAGACGAGCAGAATCGCGGTCATTTCTCACCTTCTTTCGGAGCCGGGAGGAATTTCGCGAGCGCGGCCCCGACGACGCCCGGAATGCGTTCAACAAACGCCGGCATATACCAGCGCGCGAACAGGGACAACACAAGCGCGATCCATCGAATCGCGCCGTGATATTGCGGAAAGAAAAACACCAGCAGCACGCCAAACGCGGTGCCGGTAATCGTGCTCGAAAACGCGGTGCCCCACATGCGACCACGGGGACGAATCGGCTCGCCATAGCCGAACGACGCCGCGGCCCCGGTGAACGCGAACGCGATAATTTCGGAAAGGTCGAGGTAACTGATCTCATTCATCGATGCGCCGCCCGTTCGTCGAAAGCCATAGAAAAAGGTCCGTCGGGGATGGCGGGCTGTCGGCCGGATCGAATGGCGTGCGAACACCCGCGCGCCATAACCAGTTGTTGACGAGTTCGGAGCAGATAACGCCGCCAGAGTTGGGCGCCTCGCGGCCGAACAGCCGAAAGAATGGGCGAATCGCGAACAGCGCGTAGTCGCCGAAAGAGTAGGTTTCGCGCGCATCTTCGCGCATGAATGCTTCGATCTGTTCGCGTGTCACGTCAACATCGAACGCAAACGCATCGATCCACGGCCGGCGATAGTGATCCCATGAAACCCGGCGTGGAACGACGGAAATATCGTAGAATTCGCGCGCCGCAGGATCGTAAAAGCCGCAGTGAAACGCATAGGTTCCAGTGAACATCCGCGCAAGGGCGGCCGTCCATTTTTTCCGCGGATTTGCGAACAGAATCGCGACGCGCATCGCCTCCCCCTGATTCAGCCCGCGAACGCCGCCGGCCATCCCCCGGCGAAATCATACCCCAGCGGATCGGCCGCCGCGCGCATCCTCGCCCGGTGCGTCTCGGCGGCCACGAATAGCGCCGTATCGTAGGCGGCGACCGCGTTCATCACGGCGTCGAGAACCGCCGGGCTCAAATCGGCAAAGGTGCCGCCGATCGTCTTCCACTTCAGCCCGGCCGGGATGCCTTGCGTTTTCAAGCCGAGGTACTGAATCCGGCTGGCGTCGTCGGTGTGCCACCCGGCGCCCGCATAGGTAACGCCGGCGCCCTTCCGGCGGTCGCGCTCGGCCTTGATCCGCTCCCATGCCAGCACCTCGGCTTCGCCTCGCGCGTACACGCGCGCCCACGCGCCCGACGCCCACCGCCAGCCCGTCGGCGCCGGCGGCGCGCTGAGCGCCACGCCGGCGGCTTCCCTGCGCGAAATCAGGCCAAGGTAGGCGCCATCCGGCCCGACACCATGCACAAGCCCGGCCCCGGCCGTCGGCGAAGCGCCGAGATAGGCGTCGAGGTCTGCGATTTCGTTCGGGGTGAGCGGGCGAACCACGCCGTCGAGCGTCACCGTCCCGGCGCCGTCCGCGTAGGCCAGCGCATCGAACGCGAAGCCGAACCGCGGCTGCAGCCCCAGCCGCCAGCGGTCGGCGCCAACCGTGGCCTCGCCCTGCCCGTCAATCCAGCGGATCGCGTTCATAGGTTCGTGTTTTCCTGATATTCGGCGCCCACGTTCACATCTACCGTCGCCGTATCGGTGCCCCGCGTCACGGTGCAACGGTAGACGGCCGAACGCGAAACAGTGCCGTCGCGAATTCGCGGAATGTTGACCGTGAAGGATGTCGTCGCCGAGGTCGGCGAATTGACGGTGAAGGTGTCGCCGCTGATCTTCGACCATGCGAAGGTCGGCCCGGAACCCGCACCGCCGCTCGCGGTAATCGTGACGCTGTTCGTCGTCACGTTCGCCGAGGTCGGGCACGAACTCGAAACGCCGGCCGGTGACTCCGTACAGACGAACGAACCCGACGAATCGCCCGATTTTGACGCCGACAGCGGCGGTGTCGCCGATGCACCGAGCAAGTCGCGCAACTTGATCGGGAGCGCGGTCGGAACGCCGGCGTTTGCGGCCGTGTTCGGCACGTAAGCGCCACCGCGCAGGAATGCCGACAGCGGCGCATTCGACGGCGCACCGAATTCGGTGCGGACTTGCGACAACGAAAGATTGCCGGATGACGGAAGCGCCATCGTCACGCCCTCGACAAGATCGCGGCCAACGCCAGCGCATACGCGCCACCGATCGCAATCCAGAACCGCAGGCGATCGCGCGCGGATTCAGCGGCCAGAACGGCGACGAGTTTCGGATAACTCACACGCTTGATTCCGTCCGCGTCGGTGAACACGCACTCGGGATAGTCCGGCTCGATGTCCTGCGCTCGGAAGCCGATGTCGTCGCTCCCGCATTTTTCGACCGGGAGCTTCGCGGACAATGCCCACCGGAAACGGATCGGGCGAAGGCGCCCGCGCGCGCGTAGCGGGCGAACCTGTTCCTTCAGCGATCCGTCGCTTGTGGACGTGAAGTCTGACGCGGTGACGACGCCGGCGTTCGAGATAGTGACGATATCGGCCGACCCATTCCAAAGCCGGACGGTATCGCTTGAGCCGTAAAATCCCCAGAATCGCGCCGACGTGCGATCGTCAAAAAAAACGCCGCCGGTTGTTCCCGCGTTGTGAAAATATCCGCGCGTTTGTTCGACCACGCCGTCGGCCCTGATTTTCATCGTCAGAGTGTCGTTCGCGCCAAACCAAATCGCACCATTGTTCCGGTTATAAATGAAGCAATCCGGGTCGCTTGCTCCGCTCACGCCTGCACCGAAATCGAACCAGCTCGCTTGTGATTGCTTGCATCGGAACAAGGTCGCGGAAACTACGCCGCTAAACGCTTGCCCACTTACGTTCGCTTTCGTCGTCGGGTCGAAGTTGGCCGAAGTCCACGGCAAACCGCCATTGATCGTCACCGCGCCGGTCGCGAGGTTGAATTGAAACGGCCGGAGCGAATTCCACGACCCGTATTTGTCGCCGCTGGCGGTGACGAGTAGATAAAAATCCGAGCCATCATTGCGAAGCATGACGCCATAGCTTCCGTAGGTCAGCCGGAAGCCGTTCGGTGACGACGCCTGAACCTCGCCGCCGGTGAATTCGTTCCCCTGATCCTTGCGTGCGTATGTCGCAGCCGCAACGCTTCCGAGTTGCGTCGAGTTCGTAACGGTGATCGCATAGGTCGCGGCAAGATCGGCCCACGATGCGCCGCCCCATTTTTCGAACTTGCTCCCGCCAGAATTCCAGCGGATCAGGTTCGTCGGCGGATTCGACCCCGCACCGTCCATCGTGCCGAGCGATGCGAACATTTCACGCACGCGAAGCAAAACGTCGGTATAGGTGTCGGAAATGACGGGTTTGTTAAAGTCTGCGGCCATTAGAACCCCCTCGCACTCCACGAAAACGGCCCGCTCACGCGCGCGCCGGATGAATCGAACAGTAGCACTTTGAACGATGTCGGGTTCGGCACGTCTGCGAAGTCGTAAATCGCATAACGCGCGGCCGTTCCGCTCGGCGTGACGCTGATCGATGTCACGTCGATGAACGCATAGCCGAACGATACCGTCGTTCCGCCAACGTCGGAAGCGTTCGCGGTTCCGGTTCCGGCATCGTTCCGCAGCTTCGTCGATAGCTTCACGTTCAAGCCGTTCAACTGAAGCAAATCGTCGCCGCCAGTCGCCGCAAAATCGAAGCGAACCTTCACGTATCGGAACGCGGACACCACGACTTGCGTTTGTCCGGGGTAATCCGTCCACGCATCGCCGGCCAATTTCTTGACGCTGATCGTCGGCGTGATCGTCACGGCCCCGGTGATCGTTTGTGACGACAGAGTGACCGCGATCCCGGTCGCCGGCAGTTCGGAACCGTAATCGATCGTCTCTTCGTAATACGCCGAGGCTGCGCTCGGCTGGAAATAGCGGGGATATCCCGCGACGATCTGATCGTTCGGCGAGCCCCAAGCGTTCGTCGTGAAGTGGGCCTGATAGGTTTCCGACACGATCGGCGCGAACAAACTCGCGCCATCGAACGCGAGCCCGGACTTCGTTCCCGAAAACGTCGAGTCGAAGTTCGATCGCAACACGTAATCCGGCGGCTGATTCACAAGCGCCGACACTTGAGCAGGCGTGCCCGCATTGCCTGCCGTATCGTAGCCCGTCACCCAATAGACGAACGTCCCGCCCACTTGCTCGAACAGCGCCGTGAAGCGCGCGTTTGATTCCTCGCCGATCACCGTCGCCGCCGCGTACACGCTGCCGCGCCGAATCTGATACCGCGCGATCGGAAGGCTTGCCGTCGGGTCTGTCCAGCGAAGCAACACATTGTTGTCGATCACTTCCGGGGTGATCGTCACCGCCGACGGGTTCGTGATCGTGATCGCGATCGAAACCGGCGTGCCTTCGTTCCCGGCGACATCGATTGCCGCGATCCAATACGTCGCGGCCCCGCCATAGGTGACGCGCTCGACGAACGCCGTCGACAACGGTTGCGCGAGTTCAACACCGCCAGCCCATGAACTGCCGCGCTTGATTCGATATCGGTCGATTGCAAAACTACCCGCCGCCGCGGCCCATTGCAGGCGCGTATCGGGGCCGATGATCGAGATCGAAGGCGACGCGACCGACGGTGCGGTGATCGTGAACGTCGTCGTCGCGGCTGTCGTCGAATAGTTCCCGAGCTTGTCGCGTGCCTTGACGCGGATCGTATAGTTTCCGGCCGCCTGAATCGCCCACAAATACGCCGACGAGTTTGATCGCGCGATGAACGTCGCCGCGTCCCAATCCGCGCCACCGACGCGGATTTCGTAATCGGCAAGATCGGGTTCGGTGTTCGGCGCCCAATTCAGGCGCACGCCGTAGCCCTCAAGCGATGCCGCAAGGCCGGCGACGTTCGTCGGCGGCAGACGCACCATGTCGCCGGTCACGGTGTAGGCGTATGGATCGACATCGGCGAGCCCTTGCTCGGCGCCGCCGTACACGTTGAACGATGTGAACTTGAACTGGATCGTTTTCCCGATGAAATCCAACGCGAGCGGGTCGCTTTTCGCGATCGCCTGATCGACACGCACGAACGACGAGCCCGCCGCCTTCGCGCCGCTCGGCGAGCCGTAAGCGCCGCGGCGAAGCCCCGTCAGCGTGTAGGCGTTGGCCGCGGTGAGCGTTGCGGTTTCGTAGGCGAAGAATTCGCCGCCGGCATAGCACAGCGTTTGCAGGTTGTCGGCATCGGTGGCCGAGCCCGAAAGCATCTGCCCGCCCTGCCCGGCCAGCGCGACCGCCGCCGATCCGCCCGGCCCGGCGGCCAACGTCGAAGACAACAGGCCGTAGCGGCTCCCGCCATCGATGACGCCGATCCGGCGATAGCTGTCGCCGTCGAGCGACGCCCACACCGTACACCCGCCCCAATTCGGCGACGCGCCGGACACCGCGGCCCATACCTCAAGCCCGGTGGTCGTCAACGCGACCGGCGGCTCGAGAAGCGTCGGCGCGGACACGTCGCCCGGATCGACTTCGAAGTTCGGCACATAGCCGGTGCCGATCTGCGACGGATAGAGCGGCACGTTCGCGACGCCTACGGGGAAATCCTCGGCTATGAACGTCAAGTCGCCGAACTCGTTTTCATAGATCGACACGATCCGCACCGGAATTTTCACGGGTGCGAGCGCTTCGTCGAACACGGTCACGATGTCCATCGGTTCGAGCAAGGCAAAACGCCAGCCGAGCCGGAACTCGTAATCGTTGCGGATGCCGAGCGAGCGTTGCACGGCAAGGTGCGCGACGTAATTCGCGACATTTGCGTCGGTGATCCAATGCGCGCGGATCGAGTCTTTCGTTCGAAGTCCGAACTCTTCGATGTTGGCCTGATCTTCGGCCGGCATCGGTTCGATGTTGTAATCGTTCGCGCGATTGATAAATTCGATCGATGTCGCGTTGAACGCATCAGCCGGCGTTTTGCGCCGGCACTTCACCGGGTCGTCGCCTTGCGCGCGAAGAAAATCGTCGTCGGTGAGGTCGTAAATCGGCTGCAGGTTCGGGATATAGGTCGCCCCATTCGCCGAAATCGCCGCGTCACCGTATGGCACCAGCTTTAGCAAGCCCTCCGACCATATCGCGGCGCTGTTGGTCATTTCCGCGCAAGCGGTGATCACCTGATGCGCTTCGCTTTGCTCCGTCAACGCCGGCGAGATGAAGATTCCAGACGCGCGGCAGAACGTCGAATAGGGCGAAAGGTCGCCCACGCGATGACCGGGGAACGATGCGCCGAACGTCGGATGGGTCAGAATGTCGCCGACAAAATCCGCGGGATCGCAGTCGCGGCGGCCGGGATATTGAAATCGCCCGTTTACTTCGAAGTTGTGATTCTCGACTTCGGCCGCGCTCGTCAGTTCATATTTCGGTGTTGCCACGTAAGCGAAATCGCTATACGGGTCGGCTTGTTCCGGGTGTTTCGTCGTCAAGTGATCCCACGGCGCTTGCCCGCGCGAACCGCGGAACAGCGTCAAGCCTGCCGCCGCTTCAGCGCTGAGCATGCCGAGCGGCGGCGTCCACGTGTAGGCGATCACCACTTGACGGCCAGCGAGCGCGGTCGCGAACTGATACACGCCGCCGGCGACGGTGTAATCGGTGCCCGAGGTCAGCGGCGTGTCGGCGCCTTCGTCGTTCGACGCCGCCAGCGTCACGCCGGTGTTCGCGGTCCAATACGCGAACATCGACACTTTCGCTTTGCCGTTGGCGTGAATCGTGGCGACTTCCGAGACGGCGATCGGGACTTGCGCCATCTGCGCACCGTCGAGGCGTTTCTTCCCGCGCCACACGGTCGCGATCGAGGCGATCGGACCTTCACCGATTCCCATCATCACGGCCGCGTAATAGCGGTAGGTCGTCGATTGTTGTCGCACCTTCCCGCCACCGCCCTTGCCGCCCGATGTCGTGGTCGTCGTGACGGCGACCGTCGTAAAGTCGCCGTACCATTGCAGATTGCCGGCGATGCGGTTCGCGCCATAGACGACGGGGCACGTCAGACCGTAGGACGACTGCTGGATTCGGATCGCGCCGATCCTCGGCTCGCTCGTCGAGATTGTCGTCGTCTTACCGCCCATCGGTCCCCCAAGGTGACTGGCACACGACTTCGCGATCGATCATTTCGGAATCGTTGACCGTAGTCACTTCGCAGCCGCGGTCGATATAGGCGTGAACGATCCGCCCGTCGCCGATGTAAATCGCGCCGTGAGAGAAACAGCGGCCGAATTTCCAAACCGGGATATCGCCCGGCTGCATCGCCTCGAACGGGATCACGTGCGGCGCATAGCGCCGAACCTCGGCGAGATACCGCTCGGCGGCCCGGTGAAGGTGCCAGTCGGGCGGATACGGCGCCGGCTCGATCGGCCCGGTGACGCCTGCGGCTGGATAGACGGCCGCGAGGATCATCCCGCAATCGACGCCAGCGCCCTTCACGCGCGCGCGGTGGTGGTACGGCGTGCCGACCCACGTCAACGCCTCGGCGACGACGGCGGCGCGCTGCGCAGCGATTCCGGCGGTGTCTGTGGCGATCATGCCGCGACCTCGGGCTTCGGCACGAACCGAAAGCCGCGAAAGTTGGCGCCGTTGCCGAACTCGACGCATCGGTCGCGACGCTTGCCGCACACCGGATAGACCGTGAACGCATCGCCAACGCCCGGAACGGACGGAAGCGGTAGCGCGAACGTGAACACGCCGCCGGCGTAAGCCTTCACCGTGCGCCGGTACCCTGCGTTCGGGCCGGTGGTGAACGCGAACACACCCTTGTCGAAATACCCCGACGCCGGCGCGGTCAGATTCGTGGCGATCGCCGTTGTCGTCTGCGCGCCGCCGGATACCACGCCGGATTGTGTCAGAACCGCACGCTGAAGCCCGCACGGTGCCGAGTATGGGGTTTTGATGCATGGCGGTTGGTAGGCGTTGCGCGGAACCTTGACGTTCAGCAGTTCGACATCGGACTTCACGATGACTTCGGTTTCGGTGCGCGCCGGGTTCACGTCCGAAACGCGGCCAGAGAACCGCAGCAGCGCGCCTACGGCGGGCGCCTGCCAATCCGTCAAGAATGCCCGGAGAAGCTCGACGACCGCGCCGTCGAGCGCCCCAGCGCGCGCCGCTTGCGCGAACGGAAGCCCTTCGATCGTGTCGGCACCGGCGCCGAGCCGCGGGGCGAACTTCAGCGTTAGCGAATCGACCTCAAGGCCGACCGATGTCCGGGTCGAACTGCGCGAGATCAGCGGGCCGTCGGCGGTGTAGGTGTCGGCATCGATCACGATCGGCACGTCGGCCGAGCCGAAGCGGTACACGCCCGACGCGGTGCGGATCAGGTAGGCATCGGCGAGCATGAACTCGACCGACGAGTTCAGCAGGGCGACGAGCGCGGGGGATGCGGAAATCATCGGTTAGCCTTCCTTCGACGTGACGAATTCGATCTTGCGAAGCTCCCATAGATCGCGCAGGAATTCCGCGAACTCGGCCTCGTCTTTCGTGAACCGGACGCGATGATAAAACAGCCCCGACCACTTCAGGACGCCACCGGGCGCGGGCGTCGAGTTGAAAATGATCGCGCCGTTATCGTCGATCGTGTACGTCGACGGGGATTGCAGGATTTCGTTCAAATACACCGACGGCGATCCGTTGACGGCGCCGATCGGTGCGACGTGCCCGGCATAGGTGCGGACGAGCCGATATTTCGACACGCCGGCGACAGTGGTCGCGAAGACTTGCGACGCCGCAGCGCGATCGCTCGGGCAATCGTAAAGAAACGACTCGAACGAACCACTTCGCGCAAGAAAGAAACCGATCAGGGTGTCGAGTTCGACCTTCCCCGGCCGCTGCCGCAAGAATTCGTAGCTGAGCGCGAACTTCCAGCGCGGGTACGCTTGAAAGCGCGCGCGCGATTCTCGACCGCTCACGGCGGTCTGAATCTTCGTCTCGAACATGGGCGTTTTCGAGTGCCCCCACTTCAGCCCCGGAAGCGTCGGAAATACGGCCTGCGACACGTTCGCCCCCTGTTATCGTTTGAAGTCGCGAGCGGCGGCTTTCAACGCATCCGCGACCGCGCTTTTGTTTTGTAGCAGGAACCGCCGAACGTCGCCGGAGTCCATCGCGTGAACGTGTAGGTGAACAGCACCGCCGCCACCGCTTCCGCCGCCGGCTATATCGCGGATTATGTTCGACTCCTCTTTCGGCAGAATCATTTCCTCTTCGTGCGCTTGAACAACGGGGTCGATCCCCGACGGGATGCTCCACCCGCCTTTTGCGCTCGGAAGCGTTGTCGTCGTGGTCGTCGTCTTCGATCCGCCAGAACCGCCGCCAAGCGCCGAGACGGCCGCAAACACGGCCGCCATCGCGGCCAGCGCCAACACCGGGCCGACGAAGGGGATCGAGGCTTGCGACGCCGCCGCGCCGGCGCCGGCCTGCGCGGCATTCATGCCGACGACGGCCGTCGTCTCGGCTGATTTCGTGCCGATCGTCGCCGCACTCGCGGCGGCCTGTTGCGCGATCTGTTGGCCGAATAGCAGCTTGCCGAGCGCGGTTTCTTTGATGACGCGAATCCCGTACTGAATCAGCGGCTTCACCACCATTTCTTGCACGAACGACGCATAGACCGACTGCCACAGGCTGCGCATAACTTGGCTCGCCGACTGTTGGCGGGTAATGATGCCCGTCATCGCATTGTTAAATTGCGACTCCATCGTTCCGAAGAAATTCGTCGTTCCGCCCGCAGCGTCCACCGTCGCACGGTTGCGCAATTCGCCGATGCGCTGTTGGTGCTGTTGCTCGATCTCGATCAGCTCGGCTTTGATCCGCGCGAATTCGACCGGATTCATATCCGGGTCGAGTTGCATCATCGCGAGACGTTCCTCGAACGCCTGCCGCTGAATCGCGAACCGCTCCGCTTCGAACTGCATCTGCGCCGCGGTGCGCTGTTGAAAACTCATCAGCCCGATTTGATAGTCGCGATCGGCTTCCATTTCCGCCGCGTCGATCGCAGCCATCGCCGAGGCCATGCGCGCGGATTTTTCGACTTCCGCGATCTGCCGAATCTGTTCGGCCTTTTCGCGCTCAAGTTCGAGAATTGTCCGCTGCGCTTTTTTGAACTCGGCCGAATTCTCGCCGTATTGTTTCTTGACCTCTTCGGCCATCGCGCGCGCGATGCGAATGCGCTCGTCGTAATTGTTACGCCATTCGTCAAGCTCTTGGCGTAGCGTCTCCATCGCCGCTTGAAACGCTTCCTTGCGGGCGCGCTCGGCCTCGCGCTCGGCCTCTTTCGCCGCCTGAGCGCGTGCGCGTGCCGCGCCCTTGTCTTCGCCCGTCGCGGCGCCGTCGCCGCCCTGCCGGTATCCGGCCAGCTTGTCGCCCTTGTCGCCGGCGCGCGCTGCGCGCTCCCGTTCGTAGGCTTCCCGGCGTGCGTTCGCGCCATCGATCGCCGCTTTCGTGCCCGCGATCGTCTCGCTTCGTTCCTGAACGATGGCGCGAATCGAATCCTCGAACGCGGTCTGGTTCGCCTTGACTTGCGCGATGCCGCGCGCGCGTGCGTCGGCGATCGTGTCGTCGGTGAATATGGCCTTGATCGTGGCGACGTTCGCCTCGACGATCGTCACCATCTGTTGCATGCCGTTTGCGACGTACACCGTCGCGAGTTGGATAACGGCGCGCACGTTGGCCGGGAAATCGCGCCACGGCGCGAACAACGCCTCGGCGAAACCGGGCGAAAAGTCGTCAAGCCATGCGCCGAATCCGGCCAAATCGTTGCGCACGATGTCGATCGCTTCGCGCGCGTCCTCGAACCACGGCCCCCACGCGGCGGCCATCGCTTCGATGTGGCCCTCGAACTGCCCGCTCGCGACGTATGCGTTCAACTCGGCGAGCAAGTCTATGGCAAGGCGAACGCTATCCTCGATCGCTTCGCCCAAGCCGGACGCGCTGAGGTTTAAAATCAGCTTGTCCCACTCGTCGGACAAGTTCGACATCGCGCCGTCGAGCGTGTCCATGCGCGCTTCCATCGCGCCGCCGAAGTTCGTCTCGCCGAGCTTGAGCAGATATTCTTCGATCGCGCCCGCTTCATTGCGCACGGTTTCCGAAACGCCGCGGAACCGAAACGTGATCTTGTCGCCTTCGGTCGAGGCTTTAATTCCGAATTCCTTCAGGCGTTCGAATTCGCCCGTCGAAGCGTCGGCGACCGCTTCGATCATCTGATTCAGGCTTTTACCCATCGCCGACGCGGTGTTGCCGTAGGACGTGAGCGCTCGCTCGGATGGTGTCAGCCCGAGATTGACGAGCTTCACGAACGATTCGGAAACCTCCTGCAGCGAGTACGGCGTTTTCGTCGCGAAATCTTGCAGCGCGCCGAAGGCTTCGGTCGCCTTTTCAGCCGATCCGGTGGCCGTAATCAGCCCCGCGTTCACTTTGTCGAATTCGCGCTGGACCGCGACGACCTCTTTCAACACGAACACGGCCGCGCCGGCGACGGCCGCAACCGCAGTGATCGCCGCAGTGACGGCCGCAATCGGCCCGAGCATCTTTGTGAAGCCGCCAGCGAGCGCGGCATTTACGCCGCCAAGTTCAGCCGATGCGCCGCCCGCGCCTTTCGCGCCGGCGCCGAATTTCGACACTTCTTCGCGCGCACGTCCCATGTGCTTTGCGGATTCGCTCGACACCTTGCCAAGCTCGCGATTGATGTCGGCGACACTATCGCGAACGATGTCACGCGACGACGTGAACCCTTTTCGGAGCCCGTCGTTTGTCGCGGTGATATCTACTTTGACCGACATCGCTCCCCCGTGCGCTTAATGCTGATCGAATGCCGTCATGAACGCGGCCATTTCCGCATCATCCCCGTTTTGTTCCGGCGTTTTCGCCGTTTCTATCTTGAGCGCGCGCCGCACCATGACGTGCAACGGCGGGAAATCTTTCCAGTAACGATTCAGCGCTTCCAGCCGGGGTAGATCGATTTCATCGAGGACCGTTTGCCACGACATCCCGGTCGCGGCGATGACGTGGCAAACGATGGCATCCCAATCGGTCAGCCCGGCGTCGTTTCCCCCGCGGCGTCATCGGCCCCCGCTTGATTCTCTGCCGCTTCCAACGCCTTGCGGCGCAAGCCCGACACGTCCATCGCCGCGGCATAGATGTCGAGCATGTTTTCGAGGCCGACGAGTTCCCCGCAATCCTCGCGGGTGATCTCGGGATAATTGCGCTTCAGCGAAGCGTGACAGACATCGATCGCGGTCGAGATCGTTTTCGGGTCGGTGATCTCGCCGGTGAACGATGCGATGCGCTCCTGAAGCTGTTCGAGCGCGCCAAGCGCAAGCGGCGGGAACACGTAGGTGTTCCCATCGCTGAGCGGAAGCGGGATGCCTTTCACGCGGACAACGGGGGTATTCATGGCGGTATTACTCCGAAGTGTTCCAAGTCAACGCCTGTCCGGCGTCGTTCGTGAATGCCTCGAAATCCATTTCGGGAACGGTGAAGTCGTCGTTTTTGCCACCGACGGCGAGCTTCGTCGAAACGCATGCGTAGAGCTTCAGGCTGTTGATCTTGCCGCGGAACGGGTTCGCCAGATAGAGCGAGAACTCGGGCGCGTAACCCATCGGCAGATTCACCACGTCGATTTTGTTCGCCGTGGTCGAGACGGCCGAGTATTCGAACGTGATGTAGACCTTTTTCGCAGTGTCCGCAGCCGCGAAGGTGTAGACGCCGGCGGCGACGGAATACTGACCCGTTGCCGGTGCCGAAGCGACGCGCGTCATCGGCTTTCCGTTGGCATCCACGACACCCAAGTCGGTCTGCCACGTGCCGGAGAACGGCGGCGCTGGCGTGATCGTATACGGCGATGCGGGAATGACCGCGCCCACAAAATCCGACTGCACGGCGAGGATCGACTTCGACAGCGTTTGGCCGAAGAAAATCGAATTGTAGAGCGCGCCGTTGATCTGCGCGAACTTCGCCTTGCCGCCGATCTTGCCCTTGCCGCGTCCAACCGCGACGGGTAGCTGTCCCTGCCCGTGGAGCATCTTGTTTTCGAACTGGATGTCTACGCTCACTTCCTGCAAAACGCCGAACTGTACCGGCGTCGGTGTCGTGATGTCGTGGCCGTTCCCATCCTTCAGGGGAACGGCAAACATGAGGCCAGAGCCGAAGGTAACTTGCATGGTGAACCCCCTAAACGATGGTGAAGCGGTTAATCGGATTGCGACGATTGGGAACTCACGATCTCGCCGTCGTCGGCCGTCAAGATCGCAATCGGAATGATGGCGACCTCAAGATCGCCGAGCGTGCCTTCGAAGGTCTGAATCGCCCCATCGATGCGCGCCCATTCTACCCCCGGCACGCCGCCGAGGTTATTCACCCGCAACACCGGGTGCCGTTGGTTCACGACGTTTTGAATCGCGTCGAGGATCGGATTCAACACCGTGCCCGGCGCGATGTCGCCCGTCGTGTGAACGTAGAGATAGAGCTTCGGCATGAGGTACACGCGCGAACCGGCGCCGAGGTGTGGTTCGTCGATTCGCTCGTCGCCCTGCGCGAGATAAAGCGCGGGCATCTGTTCCGAAGGAACGTCGACCCAATGCTTCAGCTTGCGGCTGAACGTCGTCAAGCCCGGAATCGCCGCCAGTTGCGCAGCGAGCCCCGCATAAATCGGTTCGCGGACGGTGGTCATAGGTTCACCCCAACGTCGGCGGCGCGCTGCAGGTCGGCTTCGATGGCCGCCTTCCGGTCTTCGAGCGCTGAGCGGAGAAACGACCGCTCGGGCATTTTGACCGCTGGAATCGACACCGCGCGACGAAACAGCGTCTTCCCGCCGACGCTGAACTTCAGCGCTTGCGCGCGCTTGGCCGCGATGATGCGGGCGGGAATCGTGCCGCCGAATTCGTGAATCGGCGCATAGACGAGCGGCGTCGAGACGGTGCCAGTCACCGACGACGACGACGACGAGATCGTGTGCGCCACCGAACGGCGAAGCGTGCCGGTGCGAACCTTCAGCACTTGCCCGGTCAGCTTGTTTTCCTTGACGTGCCGGACAAGCTCAAGCGTTTGTCGCGCGATGCTGTCATGCACGCGCGAGATCGCGTCGCCTTCGGCCCGCACAAGGCCGGCTAGAACTTGCCCGTCGCCGCTGATGGTGAACTCAATCACAAGGCCACCGTCGCGCGTAGTCGGCGACGATGCGCTTCGCCGAGTTTGGGAAGCCTTCACGGGCGAACGTCACTGTCTCGCCGGCGAGCGCCTTCGAAATGAAGCCGATCCAGTCCTTTTCCTTCCATGCCTGCGCGGACACTTCGACGATCGCATGACCAACGTCGGCGGGCACGGGATCGAACCCGGCCGTATACGCGATCGCGATGTTTTTCACGCCGAGCGTGAAGCGATAGCCGCGCAGATAGATCGCGGCCTCTTCGTTCCCGGTGGTGAACACATAGCCGTTCCCGATGCCGACAGCAGCCGGCACCGGAAGGCCGTCGATCGTGAGCGATTCGATCGAAACGATCGGGAAATCGCGTAGAAGCATCCGATCCGACCCGTTGCCGGATCGCAACTCGGAACGCGCGCCGCGCGCGATGCTGCGCTGAACCGAATTCTCGAACGCCGTCGAGGCGTATTCGAGGACGTTCGTCAGAATGACATCGGCCGACGTGTCGTCGGCTTTCAATCCGACGTAGAGCTTCAGGTCGGCGAGCGTGGCGAGTGGCATCTTCGCGATTCCCGATCAGGTGGCAGGGATCAGCCGGCCGCGGTTGCGGCGCGGCGCACGCGCTCGGCTTCGATGGCCGCGACCACGTCTTCGCGGGCCTGTCCGTTGATTTCGGCCGCTTCCGCTTCCGTCAAGGCAACGTCGGGCAAGCCGCCGAGGTCGGCGATCACGGCCGCGGCATCGCGTGCGAGGAATGCCGCCAGCGCTTCGCCTTCGCTCGCGAACTTTTCGCCCGCTTCCGCTTCCGCGGCGGCGTTTGCGGCGTCCATGTCCGCTTGCGCAGCGCGCACGCGATCGGCTTCCGCTTCGATCGCAGCGGTGTCGAGCGGCTTGTTCGTGTAGCCGAAGGCGTAGGCGTGATGAACGACTTCGCGCGGGATGGTGACTTCGCCGCCTTTCACGGCGTAATTGACGCCGCCGATCGTGATGTCGGTCGCGCCGTCGGGTGCGACGAGCGTCACGTTGTCTTTGTTCTGATCCATTGCGGGTTCCTCGGTGATGGTGATTTGAAAAACACAAAGCGCCCGGCAGTTGCCGGCCGGGCGCCACGCTGCGAACGCCGCGACCGATTAGACCGCGATGTTATTGATGACGCCGAACGCCGGCGGGAAATAGTTCTGCAGCAAGCCGTCAGCGTAAACGCCGAATTCATGCTTGCGGGTGCGGTACGGCCACTCGATCGCGTAATACTCGGCGCGCATTTTCATCTGAATGATGTTCGTCACGCCGGACAGCGAATAGGGAAGCCGCGCCGTGCTGAACAAGATCAGGCCGTCGGGAATGTCGGGATGCACTTCGACTTTCACGCGGGTGTTCGTGATCGGGTTCAGCACCGAACCGACCACGGTGCCGGCGTCGATCGTCACGCCGCCCTGATCGGCGTTGTAACGGATCAGCGGCGCACCGCCGTTGGCGATCACGATCGCGTTCACCTTCCCCAGCGTGCGGCCCGAGACGCGCATCTTGTCCGGGGACAGCTTGTAGTTATCCCAGAACGACGCGAACGCCGTGTCGAGTTGCGTGATACCGCCGGCGCCGTTGCTCGTCAACGCGGTGCCCGTGCCAGCGGTGCCGGTTGCCAACGTCTGCACGCAAGCACCGGAACCGGGCGTGAGGATTTGCGTCAACAGGCCGTCGAACGCGAGCGGTTCGCGCGAATCGTCGGCGGTGAACTTGCCGGCGATGGCTTGCGAGCCGGTGGCCGCAGCGGTGATCACGATGCTATTGATCGTGGTCACGGCGCCCAGCACTTCGGAACCGGCAGCGCCCCAGAACCACGCATAGCCGAGCGCGCCGTTCACCGCCGTGACGGTAGCGGCGATCGAGCCGGTCGGGCCGGTGACGGCCGCGGTCGCATTCGTGGATTTCTGCGCGGCGCCGGACTTGACCGGATCGGTCGAGCCGTCGGCATTCGTGCGGGTGAAACTTTCCGGCACGCCAGCGACGACGCTCGACTCGCGCATCGCGATATGCGACAGCGCGACGCAAATCACCGAATAGGTCGCCGAAGCGAGCGAGCCATTCGACGCGGAAGCTGCGAGCGAAGGCGTCGGCGTGATGCCGAGCGCGAGCGAGTTGTTGCCGCCGATCATGAGACGCTCTTCCTGAATCATCGTCGCCGAGAGCGTGTTCATCATCGCGAGCGCGCGCGCATCGTCGAAGTTTTTGCCGGCCCACTGGCCTTCGAACGTCACGAAGTCTTCCAAGCCGAAGCCCTTGTAAGCCGCGGTCTTGTTGGTGACGGTCGTCGCCAGCACGCCGCCGCGGTTGCCTTCCGACACGCTCGCACGCTGGCGGCTGGTATTGATCGCGGTGATCTGTTTCCAGTTCGTTGCGTTGCCACCGTCGGCCGGTACGCGCGCCGTTTCGTTGCGGAACGGCGTCAGCACCGGGAACAGCAGCTTCGCGCCCGGTTCGAGGTCGTAATGCACAAGCCCGGTGGCTTGCGTGATGCCCTTTTCGATCAGGTGCGCCGGCAGGTTTCCGGTAGGCGCGGCGGCTTTGATGGCATCGAGTGTTGCCTGAGTCTGGTTCATGGGATACCCCCGGTTGAAGTGTGTGGATTGGTGCGGTTTATCCGCCGCGCCGGCGGAATCTTGCGGAAGTTATCGGCCGACCCGTGTGCCGCCTGATGCGAGCGCTTTCTTAATCGCGCTGAGCGGCGTTTCCGGTTCGTCGGTGCCTTCGGTTTTCGTGGCGAGCGTGTCGTCGCCGGTCTTTTCGACTTTCGTCAGCGATCCTTTCGCCGCTGCGGGCGCATCCTTCCACGCCTGTTCGATCTTGCGCAGACGCGCGAGTTCGGCCGCGGCTTTTTCGATCGTGTCGATCGCATCGTCTTCGACGCCGGCCGCCTTCAGCACCGCCGGAACGTCGACGGGAGTTGCCGCCGGTGCCGCCGGCTTGATCTTCGCGAGCGCGCCTTCCAACACGACGGACAGCGACGCTGTTTTCGCCTCGGCGAGTGCGGCCTGAAGCCGCTCGCGCGCGCGGGAAACGTCCGCATTGACGAGTTTCAACAGCAGCCCATAGAGCTTGACGGCGATCGCGCGCGCTTCGTTCGCGATGTCTTCGGAACCGGCATCGAATGACGCCTCGAACGCCTGATAATTGCCGAAATCTTCGAGCCGTTCGCACAGTTGCGCGAGGTCGGAAATCGCATAGCAGCCCTTCGCGAGATCGCCAGCGCCGATCGCTTTGTCGGTGTCTTCGCCCTGATCGTCGTCTTCGCTTCCGGCCGATTCGTCATCGCCGGCGGCATCCTTGCCGTCTTTTTTCTTGTCTTTGTCGTCGGTTTTGGGCGGATCGTCCCCGCCTTCGCCGGACTCGGTTTTCTCGCCGTCGCCGGTGCCGCCGTCGTTTTCGTTTTCGCCGTCCACGCCTTCGGCTTTGTAGCAGGCGAACACGGCGTCGGGGTTGCAAGGCCGATCGACGAGCGAAACCTCGACGAGGCGAAGTTTCGTGATGATCGCTTTGTTTGCTTCGTCGCGACCTTCGACATATCCGCCGATGCTGAAGCCTTTATAGGTGCCGGTGCGAACCTTCAGCACCGCCACGGGATCGACCACGTGTGCGCGCAGGAACGTCCGGCCGTCGTCTTGCACTTCCGCGTGCAAAGCGACGCCGGCGGCGTTCGACTTGTGCATTTCGCGGATGTTCGCGAACTTCATGTAGTCGGGGAGCGCCGACTTCATCGCGTCGGGCGTGATCGTCTCGCCTTCGGCATCCACTGCGCCCGACGACGCATAGCCTTCGACGATCACGGTCCCGTCGGATTGATCGAGCGACTTCGCGATCGTGCCGAAGATGATCGTCTTTTTCAGCGCGCCTTTTTCGATTTTGTCGCTCATATCAAACCCCCAAGGATTGCGGATGCGGTGGCCGCTGGCATTTCGTCGGCGAACACGGGAAGGATGTCGCAGCGGCAGTTCGGGTGATTTGGCGGCGCGTCTCGTCCCGTGACGAATTTCGCGTCGAACGCAATCGCGCCTTGTGATTCGCACGCGGCGCACTGCGCGGAGACTTTCTCGTCTTTCGCCGTGAGCCATCGCTTCCCGTGAACGATTCCCGTCTCGCGATACCCGTGCATCGTGCCGGCCACGTCGGCGGCGGCGACTTCGGTGCGCGCGATCATTTCCGCGCGGTTCCCGCTGAACGCAAAATCCCCCTCGATCGAATCCGCTAGCGCCCCCGTACTCTGCCCCGTGTCAATAGCTTGGCGCACTCTGTCCGCCAACGCAACGCGAACCGCGTCGGTGATACGCCAGACGGCGTTCGGGTTGGGGACAAGCTGGCCGGCGACGACGCGCATCCCGACCATTTCGGCCGCGCGCTCTTCGGCCCACGCGCGGGCGCGCTCGCGCACCCGGCGCGATATGGCCTTGTCGAAGAGGCCAAGTTGTCGAAGTCCGGCATCGCCGCCCGAGCCGAAAATCGCCTCGAATATCGGCGCCAACAGTGGCGGGAGATCGCGCTCCCAGCGGGACAGGTCAAGGCCGGGGATACCTGCAAGAATCCCGACCGGAATGGTGCGATCGCCTTCGGCTTTGCCGACATCCGGCACAAGGGCGACGACTTCGGCCGCCAGCCGGACGGCTTCGGCTCGAAACCAGCGCTTCAGGGCCGCGCGCATGCGTGTCCGACACTGGCGGGCGATCGGGCGATCGCGATCGATCGGCTCGAGCCCGGCTTTGCGGATCAGGTGGCCGACGGGCGAACAAGCGGGCGCATGGTCGTAACGGAAGGCGATCCCGGTCATGCGGCCTCCAATAGCAAGTCGAAGAATTCGGCGAGTCCGGGGTCGGTCCATTCGCCCGCGCCGGCCGCGTGCGCAGCGCCACGCGAGGCGCCGACGGCTTCGGCGACCATTGGCGCGGCAGAATGCCCGCGCGCGCCTGAGCGGCCCGCAGCGTAGCCGCTGGCCTCGACGATGACAGGCGGCGGGCGTTCCGGTACAGGGGCTTTCTTCGGCTCTTCGCGCGCAGCCGGACGGGGCGCCGGCGCCTTGGGCTTGTCGGGGATGTAGGTTTCGAAGATGGGCACCGCCAACCCCGGCGGCCGGGCGACGACGCCAGCCGCCGTCGAAGTGCCGGCGGCCGTGCCATACGCCGAAATAACGGTCCCGCCGCTGGCCGCCGATAACGCCGAGACGGTGGCCGTACCGGACGCCGATCCGCTCGATTCGAGAATTGAAGGGCCGCCCGTTACGGGATCAAGTTCGCGATCGAACCAACCCGCGGCCGATAGCGTCGCGCCGAACCAGCCGATCGGCTGCGGCCCGTTGCCATAGAACCAGCCGAGCGGCGCGGCCATGTTACGAAACTGCGGCGTAAATCGAAGCCGTGCCGCCGGTGATCGCTGCGGCAGGGTTCGGAAGCGTGGTCGTCAAGCCCGTTGACGAGTTTCCGTGGAGCGTCGGCGTAGCTGCCGCAAGTTGGCCGCCTGTCTTCGACGTGCCGCCCTTGATTGTTGCGATCGTGGTCGCAGCCTGCATCACGCCGATGTAATAAAGGCCTGAAGTCGGCACACGGTAAGGCGTCGTCATCGCCAGCGTTTTGACTGAGTTCGCGGCCCAAGCATTAGCGCCGTCGTTCGCCGATTGCGCGAGCAGGTTTCGATTCTTATCGTAAAGCGCGAAGAAACGGTTTGTCGGTGTCGCCGCGGCCGTGGTCGCCGACCATATCGTGATATTAGCGACGAGCGTTCCGGCCCTGAGATAGATCGCCTGAAGGAACAGCGTTCCGCTTGCGCCGACCGTGGTGTTCACTTCTTGGCATAGGTGGCGCGGAATTGTTTCGGCAATCGTGCCCGTCTGCCCTAAATTGGCATCTGGCGGCGGTGAGTATGCGTAGGGCGCCCCTTGCGCGTCGTGATGCTGCCACGCGCCGGCCTCAGAGTAGGTCAGATTCTCGCCCGGTAGCAGCGTCACCCCCATGATGTCACTCGCGACCGTTCCGTCGGTGTGCAGAACCGTAACCTGAGTCGAAGCGGATGCGTGCGTGTTCGTGATGCAAATACCGCGGACGTTTCGCTGAACACCAGCCCCCGGCGCCCCGACAACATCCGTCGTCGTTGCGGTGGTGATCGCCGCCGTGTTCGTCCGCCCCGGCGTGATCGTTCCGCTTGCGTTATCCACGAATGACGCATGGACTTCGACGGACGAAGCCGAGCCCGTCACCACTTGGATTTTGTCGCTCGTCGAAGTGAGTAGAAGCATCGAATCAGTCCTCGGTGACGCGCGTCCCGGCCTTCAGGCGCGGGATCGTGCCGATCGCGATCGCGATCGGCTGCGGCGTGGTGAACGTGGGGTCCATGAGTTGCCCGGAATAGAGCAGTTTCCCGGCACCGCTCGACGCCGTGCCGATGCCGTAATAGGTCGCCGGCGATCCGGGCGATGCGGTGCATTCGCCGAAATCGTTATCGGCCGCAGTTGATGCGACGTTGCCGGCGACGTTGAACCCGGCACCGCGCGCGACGGCTTTCCGCGCGTAGCCGGTGTAGGCGACCTCGCTCGTCGCTTGCGTCGCTGCATCGCCGGGGTCGGCCGTGTGCAATGACAGGTACAGGCTCCCCGCAGCCGCGGACGGCTGAAGCCCCGACGCATCGCCGATACCGGCGAGCGCGGTGTTTTTGAATAGCAGATTCAGGAGATCGGTTTCGAACGTGTCGGATTTGCCGGCCATTGCTTATTCCTCGGCGGTTGGCGTTTCGGTGATAACGGCGGACATGGTGCCGTCGTCTTTTCTTTCGGCGGTGATGGTCTTTGTGACTGCGAAACTTTCGCGGCCCGCGATGGTTTCGGTGATCGTGCCGGACATGCTTCCGGTGATCGGGTCGCGCTTCGCGACCACGGTTTTCTGTGTCGCCTTGCCGCCGGGTGAAGCGTCGATATTCGCGTGAACGGTGGTCGGCCCGACTTCGACGAATAGATCGGGCTGGCGTAGCTCGATCGGCGGGAGCGTGACGTTCAGGATAAAAGGCGGCGCGGCTTTTTCTTTCGTCGCTTTCGTTTCGTCGTCACTTGGCGCCGGTAGTGCCGGTGTTGGTTTCGTTGCGACACCGGGCTTCGGCGGGATCGGCTTCCCGTCCGGCCCGACTTCCGGCTCGATCGGCAGTCCGGTTTCGGGATCGATCTCGCCGGCGATCGGCGGGGGCTCTTCTGGCAACGGATCGCGGCCCATGCGTTGACGCACTTCGTCTTTCAACAAAATGCCCGCGTTCACGTAAGCGACATCGATGTCGGCCTGAGTCTTCGGATCGACCGATTCGTCGGTGATCCACTTGAACCGAAGATCGTCGCGCTTCCAATGGCGGCGGATCATCGTTTCGATGATGCCGGCGACCCATTTCTGAAGCGGCGCGAGCCCTTCGGTCAATGCTTGGTCGCGATTGGTTTCGGCGACGGCGCGATTCACTTGCGCGACGAACGGCGTCGCCTCAAGCGAGAACGCATACATGACGACGCGCGCGATCCATTCGTCGAACACGGACTTTTCCGGCGGCTGTTTCGTTTCCTTGTATCCCTTCGCCATGTCACCGGGAACGAAGCGCATGCGGCGTTTGTTCGTCGGGTCGCCGGTTAGCAGCGCGTCCCAATAGGTCTGGAACGCTTTGATCTGATCGACCGTCCAGCCTTCCGGCACGCCGCAAAGCGCGTCGGGAATCGTGCCGGCCGTGAAATAGTCGAGCATCCCAAGGGATCGCCGGATGCCGATGTTTATGATCATGACGATTTGTTCCACGGGGCTGAACCCGTAGAACTTGTGCGCGCGTGGATTGCGCGGGCGGTAGAGCAATTCCTCGACGGTGTAATTCGTCGCCGGGACGCCTTTCAAAATCTGCTGATAGGCGGGCAAGGGCGGGATCGGTGTCCGTCCTGTTGAATCGACAACGCGCTTGATCGTCGCGCCGTCGATCAGTTCGAGCGCGTAGAGTTTCCCGCCGTTGGTCATGCGCGAATAGATGGACGCGGCATCGATGACGAGCATTTCCTCGACCAGCATCCGAAGCCATTGGTCCCAATCGTGCTCGCGGTCTGGCGACTGTAAAAACGTCTCGATCTCGCGACAGGTGTCGTCGGGTTTCTTGCCGTCTTCTTTGAACACGACAGCGAACCCGAACTTGCAAAGCTGATCTTTGCGCGTCTCGATCGCGAGCCGTGTCAGTTCGTGATGATCGGCCAGCGCGCGCAGTTGTGCGAAGCTAATCGGTTCGTTCGCGCGCGGCGTGTTCGTCATGTTGACGCCGACGGGGTAATCGAACGCGCGCCCCGCTTCGGCGACCGGCGCCATAGGCTGCATCGGCTGGCCGGGTCCGAACCATCCCTGCATCGATTCCAATGCGCCCGCGACGCGCGCGGAAATCGCCGACAGGTCGAACACGCTCGCCGCTCCCGCTGCCCGGTCTTTCATTGCGCATTGCCCCCGTTGGCCGCCGCGAGCTTCGCAGCTTCAGCCGCATAGAAGTCTAGCAGACCCGTTCCGTCGGGTTCCATAAGGGCGGTGATCGCCCAGACGAGCGCATCCATCCGGTCGGGGGACCGCTCCGGGTCGCGATCGACGGTGGGGTCGAAGTCGGTCATCTGCGTTTCGAGGCTGGCGAAAAAGCCGACGTGGTGAACCCGGCCCTGTTCGTACAGGGCGGCCACGGGCTCGGCGCGGATTGCCTTCCCGCGGGTCGCCCGGACGGCGGTGTATGGAATGTTCGGGTCGGCGGTGCGGACGGCCATTTCGACGAGATCACCGCCTTGATTGACCTCGGCGACCACGCGATCGGCCATGTGCAGGCGGAAGGCGTCGCGCACCGCGGCGGCCCATTCGTGGGGCTTTGCCGACAGCGAGTGATCGCCGAAGACGTAAAAGTGATCCCCGCAGCGGGCGACGACGACGATACCCGTCTCATTCGACGAAGCGTTCGAGGAAACGGCAGGATCGACGCCGACGACGATGCGATTGAACGACAGGCCGAGGATCGACTCGCGCCCCACGCGGTCGCGCTCGATCGTGGCGCGCTGAAATAGCGCGTTCGGGTTGTCGTCGAGGATGTTCGCGTAGAGTTCCTGCAGGCCAACGCGGGTGCCTTCGTATTTCCGCCGGAACGTTCGCAGCGCTGAAGCCGCCAGATTCGCGGCGTTGTCGAAGGTCGAGCCGCGCGTTAGGACGAAATCGGGGTCGGCGACGAGCGCTCGAACCATCGGCGTCGGCTTGGGCGTCGAGGTGACGAACTTCAGCGGTTTGTTCCCAAGGCGAAGCCCGAACGTCGCGTTGTCCCATGCTTCCATTGCGTAGCGCCACGCGGCGAACTCGTCGGCCCATATCACGTCGTATTGCGGGCCGCGCAGGCGTTCCGGCTCGTCGGCCGAAAACAGGGTGCCGACGGCACCATTCGGCCACGTGAGGCGGCGCTTCGAAGGCTCGTAGACGGGCATCATCCACGGCGGCGAGACGGCCAGCAGCCCGGATTCGCCCTCGACCATGACATCGCGCGCGTCCGCGGCCGTGGGGGCGATCAGGCCGACGCGCCGATAGCCGTGCCGCTCGACGCACTCCCGCACCGCTTCGGCGCCGACGCGGGTCTTCCCCCAGCCGCGACCCGCGCAGGCGAACCAGCCGTCCTTGTCGCCCTTCAGCAGCGCGTCGGGGATGACCTGATCGGGCCGGGCGAAAGTGCCCCGCCAGTCGAAGGCCAGCGCGACAAGCTCCCGCCGGGATAGGCTGTTCAGGTTCACGCCGGGGGATCGCCTTCGGGCGCCGCGGCCACCGGCGCGGGCTCAAACGCCGGCGCGGGCTGAACCACTTCCCCGGCCTCGGCCTCTTTCCGCTTGGCCAGCATCTTTTCCAGCTTGGCGCGCGCGCGCTCGACGAGCTCGTCGGGCACGCCCTCTTCGTCCGCCGGCGGCGGCTCCGTCTTCGATTGCTTCCACGTCGGGCCGCCGCGCCGGTCGAGCCAATACTCGATCGCACGCTGATCGCCCTTGGCCGCCTTGCGGAACAGAACGCCGCCGATGATCGCGTTCGCCTTCAGCAGCCCCATTTCGAGTTCCTGATCGAAATGCTTCGCCAGCGTCGCCGGGTCGATCGGCTTGCCCGTGCCGGGGTTCAGGATGAACAGGCAGATTTGCTCCCGCGAGTAGCCCAGCGCGGCCAACTCTTCGACGACCTTCCGATCGCGCTCCGACGGCTCGAACTCGACCCCGCCGCGTTGGTAGTAGCGGCGCGGCTCGTCGTGCGGGACAAGTTCGCCGCCCACTGCGTCGCTGTCGGTGCCGTCGGTCATCTGTCCCCCTGCGATCCTTGTGCGATCCTTGTGCGATCGCTAAGGCATTCAGCATTGTGAAAGTTCAAACGCCCGCAGTATCGCATTCTGAGCGGCGAGCAGCGCATCGCCGTCGCCGTAGAACTCGCGGAATGCGTTCGGCGTCACAGCCCACGACGGGCCGAAGTGAAGCGTCGAGGTGTCGGCGGTGTAGCCGTCGGGGGCGTAGCCCTGATGGTGCCAAGCACACAGGCACACGGTTTCGTCGTGGCCGAGGCGTCGGCCGCCGTGGTGATCGCCTTCGTTCAGGTGATGGGCGGTCGGGTAGGACGGCGCGGCGCGCAGGCGGTGGCGCGGGTTGCGGATGTTCCGCAGGCACGCGATGCAGCCTATGGCCTTGATCTTGGCGATCCGGGCCGACTGGCGAGCGTTGGGGGCTGGGGCCGATCTTGATCGCATCGCGAGCGTTTCACATGGAACAAAAAGCCCCGGACGTGCCGGGGCTTCGCGGTTATGGTTCCGGTTATAAATTGCGGCCGGATTAGAACAATCCCTCGGGCTTGGCGACTGAGCGGATCAGCCACATCGCGGCCTCTTGGAACTTCGTCTGGGCGAGCGCCAACGCGCGCGGGTCGGCGCCGAGGTCGCGGGCATCCTGAAGCATCTGCGCGACCACATCGCCGGTTTCCTTCACGGCGTTGATGTAGTTGGCCGTCCCGGCGTCGAACTGGCGATATCCCCGGATCGATTCCGCCATCGGGTTTTGCGGGGTGGTCGCTTCGCCCGGCTGTTCGGCTGCGGCGGTCACGGCGACGGCTGGCGCCTCGGCGCGGGTGAAATCGACGTGGAACTTCTGGCCGAGTGCAAACTCGCCGAAGAGCGCCGGGTTCGCGATGGTGATCGAGCAATCGGCCTGCGGGGTGAACTTGGCGAAGGTGTTGTCTTCGTCCGAGCCGTCGGCCGGGTATGCGCCGGACTTCGCGACCGCGTGGAACCGGACCTTTTCGGCGGTCACGGTGCCGTCGTGTTCGACCTGTTCGACGCCTGCGACTTGGAACTTCGCGCGCATGGTGCGGGCGGTGTTGGGGTTCATGGTGCTTTGTCTCCGATGATCCGCCGAAGGCGCCCGGCGGCGTGGCGGGGCCAGTGTAGCGCCCGGATTCAGTTCGTCGGCAGGGATGCGCGCAGCGCGGCGAGCCATGCGTTCCGCTCGGCGACACGCTCGCATTCCTCCCGGTGGGCGGTGGTGTGGTAGTCGCGATCCTTCACAAGCTGGCCGAGGATGCGCGCGCGCCACGCCGCGCCGGACTCTTCGACCGGGCTTTCCAAAGCAGCGGCGGCCAATACGGGCGATTCTTCCGGGCAATCGAAGGCGATCGAGTCTTTGATCTGCTGCCCCATGTACGCCTTCAGGTTCGAGAGTCCCGCCGGGGCGTCCCATGCTTCGACCTCGCGCAGAACGCGGGTGTAATTCTCGCGGGTTGCGTCCTGTTCGGCCCGGCGCTTCCGCTCCGAAGCGGCCCGGCGCTCGGCGTTTTTCTTGGCCGCGGCGTCCGTCTGGTCGCTGGTCATGGCCTGAACCTCGGCGATCTCGGCTTCGATTTCCTTCAGTCGGTCGGTGTGGTAGGGGTCGGCCTCGAACTTTTCGGGGATCGCCGCATTCGCCGGATCGTCGCGCATGGTGATCGTTGCCCCGAAGGCTCGGGCGCAAATCATGGCGAAGTCGCGAAGCGTGGTCGTGCTGGTGATCTGTGCGGTGTATCCGGTCGGCATGGTGGCGGTTCCTTGATGGTGATCGCGAAGCCCCGGCGGTGGGCCGGGGCCGGTTGTGCGTTGGTCAGTTGGCCGAGCCCGCAGTCGGGCCGATGGTCGTCACGGTGGCGACGACGACGATCTCGGCCGAGCCGTCGGGGTTGACGGCCGCGGCGACATGATCGGCGGGGCCTGCGGTGACGGGGGAGAACAGGCCGGCGCGGGTAGCGTTGACGAGCGCGGCGGCAGTGTCGCCCGGCGCGGACTGCGCAGCGTTTTCGACTTCGGCGGCGTCGAGCGAAACCGACGAGAACGTCGTCGCGGTGGTGATCGTATGGCTTGCGGTTTTCATGGTGCGGGGTTCCTTGTGTGTGGGCCTGAGATTGGCCGGCGGGCGACCCGTTGCCGCCGGCGGTGTATTCGGGCGCGGCGTGCGCGTTCGATGTCGCCGCAGCATTCGTCGCAAAGCAGCGCCCACGCGCGCCAACGCCAGAACAGGAACCGGCGCAAGATGCGGACGCGGAACATGCACGCGGCCCACGGATGGCCGGGCTCGCCGCAGCGTTCGCAGGTTCCGACGTGCCACGTCATCGGGCGGCCCCGGAATGCAGGTCGCGCAGTCGGCGGGCGGTGCGCCGGGCTTCGCAAAGCTCCCGCGCGATGACGCCGCGCCATTGCGGCCCGACGAGCGGCCCGAGCCGATCGCGGTCGACGCGGGTTTCGACCTCGATCTCAGCCTTCTCCGAATCGACCCGGACGATCAGGCCAAGCCCGATCCGGTGGTCGTTCGTCATAACGGCAGAACCGACGCGGTAGCCGCGGTGCTTGGCGTAGGCCAGCCATTCGGGGCGGCTCATGCGGTTGAATGGTGCCGTGGGCGTCATGGCGTCGATTCCAGCGCTTCCCGCGGCACGTCGAACCACCCAAGCTGGCCGCGGTAGGGGACGAAGCGCGGGGCCGGGGCGGCGTTTTCCAGAACGAACCCGAACGGGCCGTAGAACCATCGCGAAGGGTGATCGATCACGCACCCGACACAATCGACGGCGCCGATGACGCCGCCGAGATCGAACTCGTCGGGGATCACAAGGCCGGGGAACTCTTCGCGGACGAACGCCAAGTCGTCGCGCTGTTCGCGGCCCCATTTCTTGCCGGCGTGGACAAGGAACCGGCCGCGGAAGCCTGTCCCCCACTTCCGGTTTTCGATGTCCTTCACGTGGCCGGCGGCGACAGCGGCGGCGCGCGCTTGCGGTGTCGTCAAGTCGGGGCGGACGATCAGCCACGCCCAAGGCTGCAGGATCGATAGCGCTTTCATCCGAGGCGCCCACCATCTTCGGCTTCCCTGTCGGGGTTGGCGTTCAAAAATGCGCGAACTTCGCCTTGATTGTCCGGGTTCCCTGTGAAAGAACGAGCGCCTTCGGATTGCGCACCGTGTTCGCCCTGCAGCGCGGCTTGATGATGTTGCGGCCCGCGGTCCCAACAGTAAGCGTCGAGCGAGATCAGGAAGCGGATCGCCATCGCGGCCGTTTGGATCGCTTCGGCGCGCACGTCGGCGGGCGTCGCCTTGTGCGGTTCGTACATCGCCTGAACTGCGGCTTTCGTCGTCTCGCCGAACTCTTCGCCGAGAACGGCGAGCGCGTGGAGCGGGTCGGTCGGCCACGTGGGGAACTTCGCAACGGCGCGGCGAAGCTCGGCGAGAATGGCGTCGATTTCTTTGTTCATTGGTCAGCCCTTCGGGGTAACAGGAACGTCAATGTCGTCGGGCTCAAGATCAAGCCCGGCCAGCGCGCGCAGGTTGGCGGCGATTTCGCGCAAGCGGTCACGCTGTTGAACCGTCGCCTCGCCACTGCGCGCGGCTATCTGCAAAACCTCGGCGTCGATTCGGTCGGCGATCATGCCAAGCTCGGCGGCTTCAGGCGTGACCAACGCGGCGGCGAAGTCTTCGGCGCGCGCCCTGAGCTTGTAAGGCGGATAGGCGCGCACGTTGCCGCCGCGCTTTTCGCGCGCTGCGTTCTTTCGGCACACGTGAACGCCGACACCGTGCGAAAACGCCGCCGTCGTCATGCCCGGCGGCAATGGACGCATGCCGCGGTAGAAACTGCCGCGGCGGCACGGCTCGCCCGTGATCGCGCCGCAAAGCGGACACCCGACCTCGACGACGCAACGGTCGGTGATAAGCCACCGACCGCGCTCCGTCGGCACCTTCACGAATACGGACGACGGATTGATGTTGTACGCGACGAGCGAAATCGTTAGGCCGGACATGGTTCAGTTCTTCCCTTGTTCGATTTCAGCACGCGCCCGCTTACACTGCGCGCGCATGCGTTGGCGGGCGGACTTTTCGGCCTTGACTGCGGCCATGTACGCGGCGTGTTCGTCGGCGGTTGCTTCGGTCAAGTCCCCATCGTCGCCGAACTCTTCGGCGGCTTTTGAGAACGCGGAAGCGCGCACTCGTCGCGCTTTGATACGGTCGGCGCGGCGGTCCTCCCAATCGATGGCCGCCGCTGCGACCGCGTAGGCGGTCGCGGGCTTCACGGTTGGCCGCCGTCGTATTCGCTCGCAGCGTTCCCGGTCGCGCCTTCGATGGGCTCGACGATCTGAGCGCGAGCCGCGTCGATCTTGCGATAGGGATAGTGGTCGGCGTGCGGTTTGATGCTGCGGATGAAATACGACCCGACCGACTCGGCGCCGACCAACGCGGCGTGAACCTCCGGCGGAATGCGGTCGTATTGGTAAAGCGAGCCGGTCGAACCATCACGATTCTTGAACAGAATCGACATCGTGTTCGCATCGGCATCGTATCCGACCGCCACGATCTGCGACGACTTGACTGGGGTCAAACTGACGTGGGTTTCTTCGTTCACGGTGTCGATTCCTGCGGTTGTGTTGCGTTGTTTTCGATGGCGGCCATGTATTCGATGTAGCCGATTGCCGTTTCTTGCTTGATGGCCGACGTGTCCTGCGGCGGGAAGTCGGGATGAACCGCTGCATGCAACATTGCATAGGCCAAATCCCACCCGTGCGCCTCTCTGAGCGACCAGCCCTCTTCGCCAGCCATGCTCACAAAATGCCCGGCGGTACACATTGGCATCCCGCAGACGTTGCTACCTTTTCCGGGCGTCCAATCGCCGTAGGTGCTCTGATCGTGCGTTCTGTTTTTTTCATTGATTGCGTTCAGGAGCTTTGTGTATGGCTTTTCGAGGACAGGAACAGCGAGTGCGTCGCGGAGCGAGTAGCCGGCAGCGCGTGCGTCGCTGAGCGAGTAGCCGGCAGCGCGTGCGTCGCTGAGCGAGTAGCCGGCAGCGAGTGCGTCGCGGAGCGAGTAGCCGGCAGCGCGTGCGTCGCTGAGCGAGTAGCCGGCAGCGAGTGCGTCGCTGAGCGAGTAGCCGGCAGCGCGTGCGTCGCTGAGCGAGTAGCCGGCAGCGCGTGCGTCGCGGAGCGAGTAGCCGGCAGCGAGTGCGTCGCTGAGCGAGTAGCCGGCAGCGCGTGCGTCGCGGAGCGAGTAGCCGGCAGCGAGTGCGTCGCGGAGCGAGTAGCCGGCAGCGAGTGCGTCGCTGAGCGAGTAGCCGGCAGCGCGTGCGTCGCTGAGCGAGTAGCCGGCAGCGAGTGCGTCGCTGAGCGAGTAGCCGGCAGCGCGTGCGTCGCGGAGCGAGTAGCCGGCAGCGAGTGCGTCGCTGAGCGAGTAGCCGGCAGCGCGTGCGTAGCTGAGCGAGTAGCCGGCAGCGCGTGCGTCGCGGAGCGAGTAGCCGGCAGCGAGTGCGTCGCTGAGCGAGTAGCCGGCAGCGCGTGCGTCGCTGAGCGAGTAGCCGGCAGCGCGTGCGTCGCTGAGCGAGTAGCCGGC
>Ga0209174_10000224_pt1 | contig 43667 bp, 33 predicted proteins | sample JI91814BDNA_FD_187505 | JGI IMG/M metagenome (GOLD analysis project Ga0209174, IMG submission 187505) | Wastewater effluent complex algal communities from Wisconsin, to seasonally profile nutrient transformation and Carbon sequestration -... | ecosystem: Engineered > WWTP > Effluent > Algae...
TGATATTCTTGCTAAATACCAACGACTTGCAAAGCGAGATGTATTTGATGCTTATAATATCGCACCGGATAAGGGGATGTTGCTGCTACTTGTAAAACCGGAAGGCTCTTTTCTTGATTTGAACTTTACGCGTAACCTAGAAGTGAAAATTAAAAAAGTAGTCGCTGACATGAAGCTTGAAGAAAAAGGAATTCATGTTGCCTACAGTGGATCATACAAACTCAACCTGGATGATTATGATAGTTTAGTAGACGCATTAAAACCAATCTCTATTGCTTCCCTTGTAGGGATTACAATTTTACTTTTTGTTTTCTTTCGAAATCCTCTATTTATATTTGTTTTAGTTATATCACTGTTAACCGGTATTACTGTTACGTTTGGAGTTACCGGACTTGTAATCGGGCGGCTAAACACTGTTACTACCATCATGGCAGCGGTTCTCATGGGACTTGGGATTGATTATGGAATTCAATTCTTATATCGTTTCAGAGAAGAGTTTACACTTCGTGATGACTTCATGACTTCTGTTACAGAAACTATTTATCATACTGGAATTGCATCTTTAATTTCAGCACTTACAACAACTTCTGCTTTTATAGTATTGATGTTCTCTGACTTTAAAGGATTTAGCGAGTTTGGTTTAATTGCTTGCTATGGAATTATCATCATTGCCATCTCCATGTATTTTGTTACTGCTCTACAGATTGCGATTATTTTTAGAGTGGCTCCTTCTCTAAAAAAATATTTCTATATGAATCAAAGAGAAAGCGAAGAATCAAACTTTGCTCATAGATTTTTTGTAAAACCAAAGCGTGTTTTAATTGTGAGTGCCGTAATCATTCTCGGCATATCAGCATTTGCCCCTACTGTAAAATTCAATTATAGTGGACGTGATTTACTTTTAGAGAACCAAGAATCTCTATTAATTTACGATGAGATTGGAGATAGATTTGATGTAAGCTCAGATCCTCAGGCTATAGTAACCGATACTCTCGAAAAAAGTGAGGCTGTATTTGATTTCTTCACTCCGGTTCCGGAAGAAATGGCGAACTCTGTAGATCAAGTTGTTTCTATTTGGAATATCATCCCTCCTGAAAATCAACAAAAAGAAAATCTACATATATTAAGACAGATTAAAAATGATCTCAAGTATATGAAGCCGAGCATGCTCACAGAAGAGCAAAAAAAACATTTACCAACTGTTGATAAATACTTAGGTGTAAAAGATTTTTCTTATGCAGATGTTCCTGATCTATTCACAAAGCAATTTACGGAAGTGCCAACGAGTAAAATAAAAGGCCATATGCTTTTTATTTATCCAAAGGTTGCTCTCTGGCACGGAAAAGATTTGGAAAGCTTTTATAACAATGTGGCTAAGTTTGATTATCCTTTAATCAGCAAGCGCACATTAAACGCTATCCTCTATTCAACGGACATTGATCTGGACAAAAATAGCGAAGACCATGTGATTGGAAAATATACTTCCGAAGAAGAAGCTACAATATTAAAAATTGCCAACTCTGCTTCAAAAGAAGAATTAATGAAGATGAACATTTTACCATTAACAGCTCAATTGATTGTAGACAAACGACCATTTGAGTCCATTGCACAAATGCGAAGCTTCAAGGATACTGCCTACACAGCAGGTAGTGTAATTTTATTCGCCAAACTAGCAATGATCGTGAGAGGAGAAGCATATCCTGCTGTAGGATTTACTCTATTAATAGTTCTTCTCATTCTAGTTACATTCTATCGCGGGCTAATCCCTGCTATCCTCTCTTTATTTCCCCTCGTAGTCGGTCTTGCAGTCATGCTTGGAATAATGGGAATTTTTGGAGCTAAGATTAATTTCTTTAACGTTCTAGTATTTCCAATAGTAATAGGTTATGGAATTCAAAATGGAATCTATATCTACTATCGCTTTATGGAAGAGCGCAATGTTGGAAAAACAATCTCAAGAGTCGGACCGGCTATTATCGCATCTACTCTAACTACCCTCGTTGGCTGGGGTGTTTTATTGATTGCAGAGCATAGAGGATTACACTCAGTTGGCGTTACAGCAAGTATTGGAATTGGTTCTTCTCTTCTAGTAGCATTGACACTATTGCCTTCGATGTTAGCGCTAGTCTATGCACCTAAAAAGCAAGAAGAAGAAACGCAAGATGTAAGTGTTGGCTTAAACATAGACACATCAACCGAGGAAAAAGCTGTAGATGAAGTATCCGAAGAAGACACAATTGATTTAGATGCGGCTAATTCCGATTCTCCAAAAGAATCAATCAAAGATGCTCCAATTGATTTGGATAATATCTCAGAGGATGATTCTTCGATAGAAATATCTTCTAATGTAGATATGCATGTCAAAGAAGAGATCAGAGAAAAACTTGAAAACTTAAAAGATACTCCAATCGATTTAGACAAAGAATTAGACGACGATGCACCGGAAGTATCAACTCCAGTAAAAGTAGACTTGAATCTAAAGGAAGACTTAAAAGCTAAGCTACAAGAAACGGCAGCTAAGAAAAAGTCACCAAAGAAAAAGCCTTCAACAAAAAAGAAGGCTAATACTGATTTGTCTCAAGATGCCCCTTCAGAGGCAAAGCCAGTATCCAAAAAGAAACCCGCTTCTAAAAAGAAAAAATGAACAGGCTTGTTCATAGAACGCACAAGGCAGGCTCTCTCGATGATTTAAAATTAATCACAGAAGACCTGCCTGATCCAAAAGACGACGAAGTAACTATAGAAGTAAAAGCAGTTGGATTAAACTTTGCCGATGTATTTGCTCTCGTTGGTTTATACAGCGCAACACCAAAAGGAAGCTTTGTTCCTGGATTAGAATTTTCGGGTAATGTAGTAAAGCTCGGGAAAAATGTCACTCGTTTTAATGTTGGTGATAAGATAATGGGTGTTACCCGCTTTGGTGGATATGCCAGTCATTTAAATATTGGTTCGGCTTATATCTATAAGCTCCCTACTTCCTGGTCTTATTCAGAAGGAGCAGGATTTATTGCTCAATCGCTTACTGCCTATTATGCGCTTTTTCCTCTTGGAAATTTGCAAGAGGGGAAAACAGTTCTTATCCACAGTGCCGCGGGTGGAGTTGGTATCTATGCAAACAGAATTGCAAAAAAATACAAAGCCTACACAATCGGAAGCATTGGAAGTCCAGATAAAATTGAAACTTTAAAGAAAGAAGGGTATGACGACTATATTGTTCGTGATAAAAACTTTTATAAAAACTTACAAGAAAAACTAAAAGGCAGAAATCTAAACTTAGTTTTAGAATGCATCGGCGGAAAAATATTTGAAGATAGTTTTAAATCACTAGCACCTGCCGGAAGAATTGTAGTCTACGGTTCCGCAAACTTTGCACCCGAATCAGATTCTCCAAATATTTTTAAATTGGGATACCAATATTTGACTCGTCCCAAGATTGATCCTTTGTCGATGATTTCAAGTAACAAATCATTACTTGCTTTTAATCTCATCTGGTTATGGGACAAAATAGAAGAATTAAGTCTCATGCTAGAAAAAATTTTAGAAATGCAATTAAGTCCTCCACTCATTGGAAAGACTTTTCCATTTGCGAATGCTCTTGATGCACTTCATTTTTTCAAATCGGGTAAATCAGTCGGTAAAGTAATTTTGCTTACTTGACAGTTTTTATTGCTTCCAAATCAATGAAAGTAATTAGATTGAATTTGACTGTATACTGTCACCTCGAATATCCGTTCATGAGAGGTCTATCTTGCTTAAAGCGATAGTTTCATTGCCAGATAGATTTCTCACAAACGCATTGTTTCTGCCTAAAAGTCTATAGGCTAGGTTCGAAATGACAGTCTAATGCCTTACCTAAATTCAAGTGATATAAATTAAAGCCGAAACCAATGAATACTAAAAAAGAAAAAATATCCTTTAGCGTTTTTGCAAGCACGCCGGAAACAATTGACGAGATAGTATCCGCATCGAATCAAGCAGAGGATAATATACGGTCATTTCATCCAAAGGTTTTTTACGAATTTAACAATGCGTTAGACTACTTAACCTACGGACAAATAACTTCACGTCTCTTCGTCATTGAATATACAAATGACTTTGAATTTTTATGTAAAATAGTCGCACAGGTTCACAATGACCCATGGCTTCATGGAACTGTCATCGTTGTAATAGCAGATAAGTTAACCGAAACAGAAATTTTAAAACTCCTAAACATTGGTGTAATTGATTTTATGACAACCAATGAGATACGGGTAAAAGTTCCGACTATTTTAAAAATAGTAACATCCAACTTAGAACTATTTGAATCAGAGCAATTCCTTTTAGAAAATATCACACGCAAAAAAGGAAAAATTAAAATTAAAAATAATTTACGAGTAGTTCCAAAAGTAGCGAGTTTAATCATGAGTATCTGCTACGCTGCCGGTTTTAGAAACTACGAAGCCTTTTCTAGAATTTCTCTTTCTCTTCACGAGATGATTACAAATGCAATTGAGCATGGAAACTGTGGCGTTGGCTTTGAAATGAAATCAAAAATTCTTATGGATAGTATGGATATGTATGCCGCTATTGATGAGCGTGCATCACTTCCCGAGAATAAAGACAAACGGGTTACTATTTGCTATGAGATTAATAACGATCAGGCGACATTTACAATCAGGGATGAAGGACAGGGGTTTGAGATCAGTTCTATTCCAAGCCCGAGAAGTGAAGAGAATATCTTTTCTGTTCACGGTCGCGGTATTTTAATGACGAAGAATTTTGCCGATGAAATGCAATACAATGACAAAGGCAATATGGTTCGCCTTATCTTTTATAATAACAACGAAATCAAACGTAGAGCAAGTCATTTGATGCAATTCACAACTGGTGAAATTGTTTTTTTAAATCCAGACGATGTATTATTTGAAGCAGGCTCTGAAAGTGATTACTTTTATTATATCCTCACCGGTAAAATGGGAGTATACATAAAAGATAATCACCGAATAGCCGTTCTTACCCCCGAAGATATGTTCGTAGGGGAAATGTCCTTTTTACATCATAATAAACGAACTGGAACAGTAAAAGCTCTTACTAAAGCACAACTTCTTCCTATTTCGCGAAGCGGCTTTATAGACATGGTAAAAAAATATCCCTACTACGGTGTCTTTCTAGCTCGCCTTCTTACCAAGCGGTTAATACTTCGTAATCGTAGTATTTAATGCATTTTGGTTTCTATTAAAATACGAGTATTTTTGCGTTGACACGAAAATAATAGCGAGTATTTTTGCATAGTATGGAAAATACCCACAAAAGCTATTTACACGACCAAATACTAGAAGACCTACAACGAAAAATGGTATTTATTGCCGGTGCTCGCCAAACAGGAAAGACCTCGCTTGCTTTACGCATTGCTTCTAAAAAAAATTACTTAAATTGGGACATTGATGCAGACAGGGAGAAAATACTCAAAAGACAATGGCCTAGCGGCGGCAAGATTCTAGCGTTAGACGAAATACATAAATATAAAAATTGGCGTAATCTGCTTAAGGGATTATATGATGATTGGAAAAAAGAAAAACCAATTCTTGTTACAGGTAGCGCAAAATTAGACTATTATCGAAGAGGCGGTGATTCTTTGCAGGGGAGATATCACTTACTTAGAATGCATCCGCTTTCGGTTACTGAATTAAAGATTTCCAAAGAAAGTGAATGGAAAAGTCTTTTACTACTCGGTGGATTCCCTGAACCTTTTTTCTCCCAATCAGAAACACAAACAAAACGCTGGAGAAGAGAATACAGGGCAAGACTAATCAAAGAAGAAATTTCGAGTTTAGAGAATATCCAGGATTACGGAAATATGGAATTACTTTCCATTCGTCTTCCTGAATTAGTCGCAAGTCCTTTATCGATAAATTCTCTCAGAGAAGATTTACAAACAAGTCATCGAACTGTTGCACATTATCTTGATATTTTAGAAAGACTTTATTTCATTTTTAGAATTTCTCCCTTTGGAGCACCTAAAATCAGAGCTGTTAAAAAAGAACAAAAGCATTATCACCTAGATTGGGGGCTAATCGAAGATTCCGCTAAACGCTTTGAAAACTTAGTAGCCTGTCATCTATTAAAATGGGTCAACTGGGAAGAAGATGTGAAAGGAGAAGACATGGAACTCCGCTACTTCCGCGACATTGACGGAAGAGAAGTAGACTTTGTAATTTTAAAAAACAGAAAGCCAATTCTATGCGTAGAATGTAAATGGGATGACAGAGACATTGATCCTTCACTCAATTATTTTAAAAAGAAATTTCCTGAAGTAGAAGCATGGCAGGTTTCCGCAGTAGGAAAAAAAGACTACGAAGCAACAAACGGCATACGAGTATCACCCGCTAGAACTTTTTTACAGAGATTTATTTGAATTAGATTCTCTTTAATCCCAATAAATTCTGCAATTAGGCATTAGCTTTTTTATTTTATCCTGTTCCGGTTTTGAAAATGGATTTCTCTTAAGGTAAAATGTTGTTAGCTTTTTAAGATCACCTATAGATTCGGGAAGAGATGTAATCTTATTAGAGCTAAGATTGAGTATCTGCAATCTTAGCATGGAGCCAATGGAGTCTGTGACTGTAGATATGCGATTATTACTTAGTTCAATCGATTGCAGTTCATTTAAAGAAGTAAATCCTTCTGGAAAAGTATCTAAGCTGTTCTGATTTAAATAAACTCTCTGGAGATTTTTGAGATTAGAGACTTCACGCGGAATAGAGATAAGTGAGTTTTTATCTAGATTCAATTTTTTTAATTCAGATAAATTTCCAAAAGAAGTTGGTAATAGTCCTAAATGATTTGAACTTATATTCAAATCTTCTAGATTATTTAGGCTACCAAAAGATTCAGGAAGCATTGTCAAGCGGTTAGAGGTTAAGTCCAGGTAACGAAGTGCGGATAATCCCCCGAATCCGTTTGGAAGTTTTGTAATTTGATTTGATGCAAGATTAAGAGTCTGTAGATTTTTTAATTCTCCGATTTGCTCTGGCAATTCTTTTAACCTATTTTTTCTAATATCCAGATTTTGTAAGTTAATAAGCTTACCAATTTCTTTTGGAATTTCAGCTAAGGTATTTTCGAACAGAAAAAGACTTTCCAACATCTTTAGGCTTCCAATTTCAGGGGGAAGCGCCATCATCTCATTAGCCGTTAAGTTTAATTCCTGTAAATGAACTAGATTAGAAATACAATTTGGTAGAAATTTTAATTTATTATAACTGAGATTTATTTTTTGTAATTTCTTTAATTTACAAATTTCATCCGGAATGAATTCGATTTTATTTGATGATAAACTCAGTTCCTGTAGGTTTTGAAATTTTTCAATTTCTTTTGGAACTTCATTCAACCTCGTATTACTTAAATTGAGCCGGTAAACTTTTTCAGAACTTCGTAGAGCCTCCTCTAAAGAGGAAAATAGTTTTTCTTTTTTTAATTCGTTTGCCTCGAAAACTTGAGATTCAGAGAATAAGTATGTGTTTGCGCTAAAAGCGAATAAGAATACTAATATATATTTCATATTTCCTCGTTTCAGGAAATAATTTGACAAATATTGAAATCTGTAAAGCATATTTGTTTTTATTCTAAGTTACAAATTTTTTTATTTACTTTTTATCTGACGCGGTATATAATTTAAAGATTAATTTATGAAATCCTTTTATCTAATTATAGTTCTACTTTTCATAACCTGCTCCTCGGAAGAGACAAGAGATAACTCTTTGTTAAGCGATACTTCCTACGAAGTAAAATTCTCTCCCTGCGTATGCAGAAGGGAAGAAATGATTGTTCATGCAAAAAAAACAATCGTAAAGGAAGGAATAAAAGACTATGAACAAATTAAATCCAAAGACGTAGAACCAGAATTGGAAACACAGATTTTAGAAAAGGACTATGAACAATTTCTTTATGACTTCTCTTTGGATACAAAACCAAAAGAGGATTTAGAAACTGGCAAAGAAATCATAAATGCAACTGGAAAAATTAGACAAAATCAACTGGATCAATTCGTAGAAAAAAACTCCGTTTCAAACCAACCTAAAAACTATAATATCAAATCCGAAGAATATCATTCAAAGGGACTTGAAGTAATAAAAGGATTCAAGTCAGATAGAAAAAAGCGTCAGACGGTAGATGAAATTAGCAAATCTCGTCCAATAATCCTCTATGAAATTAAAAGAAGATAAAAAATGCGCTTGTTCTTTAAACAAAATGCCATACAGAAAGATATATTGAAATAGATTCCCACTTTCAAAGCAAAAAATTTATGCGTTTTTCCCAAAATTGCTTCAGATTATAACAAAGAAAAATAAAATGATTTCCCCTTCTAGTATTCTTTTTGAAAATAAATTGCCTTTTTTTTAATAGCTTAATTGCTAAAACTGGTTTGGAAATTATTTTACTAATCAATGTAGGCAAATTTGCAGTAACCCCAACCATATCATATTAAAACATAAAAAATATATGAATGGTGATTTTTATTCTTAAAAGTTGGTATTCCTATGAGCTATATTTTTTCTAGAAAGGCATTTGTATTTACTCTCTGTTTTATTGTTTTAAATTTATGTCCTTCTCTTTTTTCCCAAGAAATGAATCCTCCAAAGCCAAAAGAAAACGTTACCTCTGAAGAAAAAAATCCTTCAAAAACAGCGGAGCCAGTTAGCACGAAAGAAGTTAAGCCGAATGTAGATGCAGACGTTGTAAACCCAAAAGATAAAGAGCAAGAAATTAAAATTGATCCTAGTAAATTGAATACAAAGCTTCCTATTGACTTAGGTGTTTTTGTTGATGGATATTACAATATGAATTTTAATCGACCGACAGCGACTTCACAAAATTATACAACACAAGCAATTCAAAATGACACATTTGCCATTAACCTCGCTCATATAGAAGGAAAGTTGGATGCAGAAAAGTTTCGAGCTAGACTTGCTTTGCAAACTGGAACTTCTGTTAATGCAAATTACAGCAATGAAACAACGAACCAAAAGTATTCCAATCAAAACTCAGTTCGAAATATCCAAGAAGCATATGTAGGAATCAAGCTCGGAAAACGAACCTGGTTAGATGCCGGAATCTACATGGGAAATATCGGATTCGAAGCCTGGGTGTCAGCGTATAATTGGGTGTATACCCGCGCAATAGTTCTAGATAATGTTCCTTACTATTCAACGGGAGTTCGCCTATCGCATGAATTTACAGACAAACTTTCTGTTCAACTTCACATAATGAATGGATGGCAAAATATCACGGATAACAATAAAGACAAAGCTCTCGGCATGCAAGTCGCCTACAAGATTTCTGACAAAATGAAATTTACCTATAATAATTTCATCGGCAATGAAACAACTGCTCCAACCAGGACTGACACAATTGGGACAGTCTATATGTATTCAAATGAACAACTAAAAAATTATACAACTCCCTACACTCCTTATACTCGCAATACCCGTTACTACCAAAACTTTATTTATCATTATGATGTAACAGATAGATTTTCTTTTGCTACATCTTTTGATATTGGTTATCAGATTAGAGGAACATCAGATGTTTACAATCCATTCATTCCATCGGATGTAAATAAAACATATCCATATTACAATAAACATTCAGGGGCTTACAAGCATTGGTATGATGGAACACTCTGGGTTGTTTATAAACTCGCGAGCGAATGGAGAATTGCAGGAAGAATTGAACGATATGTTGATAGAGAAGGAGCTAACGTTCCGATTGTAAAGCAAAGCACTGTCTTTGAAAAGCATCCAGGAAAAAAACCAAATGGCTTTCAAGTAAATGGTCTTTCCCTTAACCTAGATTATATTCCAAATGAGTATGCGATGTTGCGATTTGAATTGAAATACAGGCGGTCAATGGATCCTATCTTTGACTTTGCGGATAGTTCCGATTTGTCCCGCCATGAAAAAATGTTCATCTCAGCGATGACATTTAAGTATTAAACTAAACTTTCTGTATCGAAAGGCTTAACGATTGGGCGAGATAAATACATAGAAGAATCAAGTAGCTCTTGTAAATCTACACGAAGGCGAGCCATCATAGAATCTATCGCTGCACGTTTTTTAGTTTTGTATTCGCCATAGTATTCAGAAAGATGAAATGGTTTCTTAAATGTAATATATGCTTTACGCGGCAAATGCGCAGCTTCCCCACCTAGAGCACGTGGAACTTTTCCAAAAATATAGGACTCGTATCGAGCTAACCATTCATAGAAACGTTCCGGTGTTGGATTCGATGCAAGATAATCACCTTTAATCACAATAAAGTCAAATGCTTTTACACATTCACGTTTAAACCATTCAATCTCTTGATTAGAAAGTCTTGGAAGAGTTTCGTCTGGATATTTAATCATAACCATTTCCATCACTGCAAATAAATGACGGAGCTTATGAATCGCATCATCGTCTCTCTTATACCCTTTAATCTGAAATCTATCTGCACAATTGTCCAAGATAGCATGGCGAATTCGACCAACGCGATAATCAAAATCATGTTTGTCCCCGTCTTTAATTCCATATTCTTTTTCTGCTTCTTCTACCATATAGCGGCCAATGGTGAGAAACCTACGCAATATATTTTTGCGACCTGGATCAATGCCATAGTGCTTCTCAATTTTTCTAACCGAATCTTCTAAATCACTTCTAATTTCTTTTTCTGTTGCATCTACAATGTATTTCATGAATCCTGGAAGAACTGTTACATCTGCATTCGGGTCTATTTTTTTTGCATCTTCGTATCCCCAAAATCCTAACTGAGCAAGACCGGGTTGAAATGGCATTAAGTTATCATTTTCTCCACTTGTTGGCTCTCCTTCCGGGAATAATACCAATTTGCCTTCACGAGCGGCTAATGCACTTCTTGCCGCTTTGAGAGATTCCCTATCAGGAATTCCAGCGATTACAGAAAACGCTCCAATTCCAGAAATAACTTTTCCAACCATTCCACCGTTCCATTCAAAAACTTGTCTGGAAGCCATGAATTTAAAACGAGTTCCCATTAAGTTCGCAATATGGTATGCGATAGGCGGTTCAGCCGTAGTCGGGTGATTTGTAAAAAAAAGTAGTCTGTCTTTTTTTAGGCTACGAAGCATTGCTTTGTCTTCGTCAGTGATAACTACTTCATTGATATTTTGAACAGCTCGAAGTAGAACAGGAAATAATAAATCAGCAGTCCAATTGAGAGCGAGATTAAAACTTGCGGGTATGAATGGTTCCATTTAGTGATCCTCTTGTAAATACTACATTGTCTATGCAATTTTTTTTAGAACTTCGAGTCAACTTTAATTTTTAATTAACCTTGGTGTAAGGAAGCTGAATTTTAAATATCGTTTCACCGTGCTTGGATGTGGCTGAAATTTTGCCTTTATGCTTTTCAATAATTCCTTTAACAATTCCTAAGCCGAGTCCCGACCCTTCCCCTTGATCTTTAGTAGTAAAAAAAGGATCCCAAATTCTATCTAAAATCTCTGGCTTAATTCCAGAGCCACTGTCTTGAATTTCAATACAAACAAAAGGCTCCTCTAAATAGGAAGACACTTTTAAAATTCCTTTTCCCTTCATTGCATGAATTGCATTCTGAATAATGTTTGTCCAAACCTGGTTTAATTCATCAAGATTGCAGGGAACCAATGGAATCGGCTTTAAATCCCGCTCAATCGTTATTCCCATTTTTAGTTGGTTGTGAAAAATAATAAGAGTATTCTCAATTCCTTCGATTAGATCTGCTTCGGCATGGCTTGCTTGATCTAAATGAGAATAATATTTTAGAGCGCGAACAATTCTTACAATATTTTTTATGGCATATTTAATATTGCGCAAGTTGCGGTTAATACCCGTTGTGTGCTTAAGTAAATCTAAAATTTTCAATCCACCGATCTTTACAATATCAAGAAGTTGGTCTTCTATTTTAAAAAAGTTTTTTTCTACAATAAAAGTTGCCAGGTCATCTGAGAGTAATGAGCTTAAACCGCCTTTGGCTAGCCTTTCTCTTATCTCTCTCTTTTTTTTGAATCTCTCTGTGGGGTCTAACGTATCGCGACCATTGTCTGAAAGGATTGCATCGAGGATGGCTACATATTTTTGAGCAAACTCTACATCATTAAAAAATTCTATTGCAGTTGGGAAGTGTAAAATTAAATGATGAAGGTTTACTTCCATATTATCCGCTGCACCGTTAATTACTCCCGTTGGAGTATTTATCTCGTGTGCAATTCCAGCAACCATTACACCAAGAGAGGCCATTTTTTCAGACATGATAAGTTGTGATTGTGCTTCTTCCAATGCTTTTGTTCTTTCTTTTACCTTGTTTTCTAGATTTTCAGTAAGCGCAGTAGACCTTGCATAAAAAATTGCATTTGATAAAGACATTACAGAAGTTGATTTTATTTCATACAATCGATCCAATTCTTCTGGTTTCATTTTTGAGCCATCTTTCTTTTTTCCTAAAAATAAAACTCCAAGAAGACTCGCATTTAAAGTGAGGGGAATTACTGTTTCTGCGTTAACAGAATCTAATATTCGAATTGCATCTAACTTTATATTTGCATAGCCGGGTGCTTTTTGAAAGTGATCCAATGTTAATACTTGATCGTTATCCGTTAGCCAGAGCATGAATGGATCATACACTGCAAAACGATTTTGATTGCCTTCCATTGGATGAGGCAGAAAAGCTCCCTCTTCATCCGACCAGAGGTAAATCGTAGAATGCTCCACATTGAAAATCTCGACAAGAAACTCATTTAATGTTTCGCTGATTCTTTGTGTTTGATTCATTCTGAATAAATGATTTTTTAACTCACCGAGTGCAGTGATATAGGCAATCTCTTTGATTCTTTCTCTTTCTTCGCGTAAAATGATTTCGAATCTTTTCTTTTCTGCTTTTCGACGATAAAGTTGGGTTATTGAATAACCAATGAGATTGAGGAAAAATATGATAGAAATTTCAATACCAGATTGAATAAAGGTAGGATGAAATCCCAAATAGCCGGTATAAAAAACCAAAAGCAGGTATTGGATCGTTGTTATAAATATAAGAGTAAAAAAAGTAACGATAATCGGACTATTTATTTTATCTTTGAATTTCATAGGATAATGCAGGCTGTATGAATTTAGAAAATCCAAGTTCTATTGTCAAAGAAAATTTTATTGTCTCTAAAATTTATGGAGCTTATTACGAAATTTATTCTCCTACGCTGGGATTTAAACGGGCAACTCTAAAAGGTAAACTACGTTTAAACAAATCAGAGGATCGACACCCCTTTGTGGTGGGAGATAGAATCCAAGCCGAAAATGAAGCCATTGAAAGAGGCGATTGGGTAATAATATCAAAAGAAGAAAGAACTAGCTCCCTCACAAGACAAAGCAGCAATTCAGACAAACATATCTTATGCGCAAATGTAGATTATATCGCAATCATTGCTTCCCTTGCTTCACCTGAAACAAAAGATGGTTTTATCGACAGGAGCATAACTGCTTGTTTTCACTCAAATGTAATTCCCATTATAATTTTTAATAAATCTGACTTAGTCACAAAAGAAGAGCTTTCGATTCGAGTAGAAAAATACGAGTCGCTCGGTTACAAAGTCTTTCCAATTTCATGCACAAATCTAGAAAGCATTCAAAATTTACTTTCTGCATTGCAGGGCAAGACAACTTACCTCGTTGGAAATTCGGGTGTTGGAAAATCCAGCTTGATTAATTTGATTACAAATAAGTCAGAGCAGAAGACAAACACTATTAGCCAATCAACACAAAAAGGAAAACATACAACGACCAATTCAAGCGTAATCGTTGTTAACCCGACGACAATCTTAATTGACTCACCGGGTATAAAAGAATGGGGACTATTACATCTCACTAAAGGTGAAATTCTTTCTACTTTCCCTGAAATAAGTAAATACAAAAAAAAATGCAAAGTCGGCGATTGCTGCAATGCGGGTAATGACTGTATTATGCTAGAAAAATTAAATAAACTTGATGAGGAAAGATTAAAGAGTCTAGAATCAATGTTTGAAGGATTGGAAATTCCCTACCGCATTCGAGTTGGAAATTTAAAAAGCGGAAAACTCCGTAGACAAAAAAACAATCGCAGATGGGACTAAGTATTCCTAAGATTTCTTGTCTAATAAATACATGAATACACTTGCTTCCCTTAATGATCTAAACGAAGAATTAAACGACCAGACTCTGAGAGAAATGGTCTTTAAAAGACTGATGAAAGAGTATGGAAGAGTCATTGAGCGAGAACTCCAGAAAAATCCACAGACCTTAACACGAAAGATGGCAGAGGGTAATACCTACAAAGACTTTTTATTAGATCAATTACAAGATGTCCATGATGAGATTGGGGAATTTACACAGGGTCCTTCCTTCTTTGAAAAATTATACAAAGAGCATTTAGATGATGGAGAATTTGAAAATACAACTGCAAAAAATTTAATTCTTACTTATCGATATAGAATCGAAAGTTTTTTACGTTCACAAAATTTTGAATTGGATACAAAACTACGCTCAACAATTGAAAAAGTTGTTTCACGACTCATTGAGATTCCTGATTACATTGGAAACTTTAACTTACAAGAAAAATACATTCGAACAGAAATGATAACTGCTGTTTTAAAAGATGGCAATGATGAATTCAAAAGAAAAGCAAGTGCATTAATCGAAAAACAATCTCTCATTGTAATGAACACAATGAATGAAATTTTTGTGAAGCGGCTAACGGATACGCTAATCGAAGAACAAGAACTAAAACGTGAATTATTAACACGACAAAAAGCGATGGACGAAGAATTAAACCGGGCGCGAAAAATTCAACAAAATCTTCTTCCAAAAAGTTTTCCTTCAAACATGGGACTCAAATTTTATGCGAGCTACATTCCAATGGAAAGTGTAGGTGGTGATTTTTATGATGTGCAAGTATTTCCAAATCCAGACGAACTTCCTCTTGATAAAATTGGAGTTTTAATTGCAGATGTATCCGGACATGGAGTTCCCGCAGCCTTCATTGCGTCGATGGCGAAAATTAGTTGGCAAAATAATTTTGAACAATACAAAACTCCGTCTGCGATTTTGCATAGATTAAATCTTCAGATGGTAGAAAATACGGCAGGGAACTTCTTAACTGCTTTTCTAGGTGTATTTGAAACAACGGTGCGTCATGATAGAAGCAATCAAGCTCCAGAAATTTCTAATCTAAGAGGATTGTTTCGCTATGCTTCAGCGGGACATTTTTCTCCTTATATCATTCGAAAAGATATGGATTCCATAACTTTGAAAGTAAAAGGTCAATTGATTGGAGTTTTTCAAAATATTCGAATTGAAGAATATGCCATAGATTATTATCAAGGTGATAGGTTTATCTTCTTCACAGATGGTCTTTTGGAATTAAAAAATGAAAAAGGCGAAATGCTTGGAGAAGAAAAATTATTTAAAATTTTCGATGCAACGAGAAATTTAAAAGGCGAAGTAAGCTGCGAATTTATCCTAGAAAAATTATGGGATTTTTCAGACGGCAAAACAGTAGAAGACGATATTACTCTTTTAATTATTGATGTGGACTAAAGGATTTTTATGAAAAAACGAAGACTCGGCAAATCAGCAATGGTAGTTTCTGAAATAGGAATGGGGACAATGACATTTGGTTCAAGTTGTGATGAACCAACTAGTTTTAAAATTCTAGATAAGGCATACGATGCAGGAATAGATTTTTATGATACAGCAGAAATTTATCCAGTTCCACCGGAAGACAAATGGGTTCATAGAACAGAAGAAATTGTTGGCAAATGGCTCAAAACAAAACCGAGAGATTCCGTTCTCATTGCTACGAAAGTTTGTGGTCCCGGTCATGGTTGGTTTACACCGCCTGTTCGCAGCGGCAAAACAGCGTTAGACCGTCATCATATTATTAGAGCAATCGAAGGCAGCTTACGCCGATTAGGCACTGACTATATCGATCTTTACCAGTCTCACTGGCCTGATCCTGATATGATGTATGAAGAGACCATGTATGCATTGTCTGAACTTGTAAGTAGCGGCAAAGTGCGATATGTCGGTTGTAGCAACGAAACCCCATGGGGATTAATGAAAAGCTTATGGGCGTCCGAGAAAAACCGCCTCATTCGCTACGAAAGCATTCAAAATAATTTCAGTATGTTAAATCGTCGTTTTGAAGATTCTCTTTCAGAAGTTTGTAAAAAAGAAAATATCAGTCTACTTCCTTATTCGCCCTTAGCCGGTGGAGTTCTTTCTGGAAAATACAATGGTGGGAAAGTTCCTGAAAATGCTCGCTTTAGCAGATACGCAAAATTAGGCGATAGACAAAAGAAAATGTCTAACCGCTTCTTGAATGATTTTACAGTGAAGGCAACAGATGAATTTTTAAAAATTGCAAAAGAGGCCAATATGAGTTTGGTGACGATGGCAGTTGCCTGGAGCAAGCAACATGACTTTGTAGCATCAACATTGATCGGTGCAAACACTGTCGAACAATTGACAGATTCTCTAAAGGCAACGGACGTTATCCTCTCGCAAGATATTTTAAACAAGATCAACGAGGTTTCGAAAAATATTCCTTATCCGATGGGATAAAATTTTAGGAATACCACGGATGAACACAGATGAACACGGATAAAGAATAAAGGATTCAAGGTCACCTCGAACTGCTTCATCGTGAGAGGTCTATTTTGCTTAATGCGATAGTGCTAAGAGGTCTAAACCTTGCGAAGGGAAGGGCGCGACTGAGCGCAGGGCGGACGATGAAGCTGTTCGAGGTGGCAGGGGTAGCAATCCCTTCTTAGTTTGACATTTATTTATGAAACCAAAATACGATAACCCAATCCTTTTAAAGACTAAGATTAACAGTATTAATCCCCTATTGCAAGGAGTGAGTCCTGATACAAACTTAACTTTCCGCTATACTAATATCGGCGATGAAGTAACCTATGAACAAAGAGGAAAAGGTAAAAATAAATTTGCGAAGGTAGATTCTATTCTTAGGGCTAATCCTTATAATCCAAAGTGTAGTCACTTTGCTGATTGCGGAGGATGCAGCGGGCAACATTTAGATTATCAAACTCAGTTTACTACTAAGACTTCTCTCGTTTTTGAAAAATTTAAAAATCTCTTTCATTTTCAGCCTAACCTAATTCCATCAGAAAGACATTACGAATATAGAAATAGAATGGACTTTGCCGTGTTTCCCGGATTCATAGGACTCAGGCAAGCAGAGAATTTTCGTCGAATCATTGATATCAAAAAATGTGAACTTCAATCAGATTGGGCTAATGAAGAGTTAACTCAATTGAGAAGTTTATTACTAGATGAATACCAGAATCTTCCACTCGACAGGCGCTCGGGAAATGGATATCTAAAATACATTACACTTAGAACAAATATTAAATCTTCCGATACCATTACAATTTTAACATTTACAGAAGATTTTCAATCAACCGAATTAGAGAGTAAATTAGCAAATGATTTATTGAAATTTTCAACTTCTAACAATATTGTTTTTTGTTACAACAGAAAACAGTCAGAAGTATCCGCCGACGGAATTTTTAAAGTCATTCGGGGTAAATCTTATTATACCGAAGATTTCTTTGGAAAAATAATTCAAGTTCCCTTTAATTCTTTTTTTCAACCAAATCCAAACGGGTTTATGCCTATTATTCGCTTTATTGAAGATAAATTAAAAGCCATAGAATCAAATACCCTAATAGATTTATTTTGCGGAAATGGTTTTTTTAGTATTTTATTTGGAGATAGCTTTCAAAATATAATTGGTTATGATTGGGTAGAAAGCTCCATTCAAACAGCAACAGAAAATTTGAATCGTTTATTTCCAGGTAAGAAAATCATTTTCGAGAAAAAAGATTTGCTGCAATTTAAAGATGTATTCTCCGATTCAAAAAGTATTCCAGAAGACTCTATTCTCATTCTTGACCCGCCTAGAAATGGAATTGGAATCAAGCTAAGCGAATATATTTTAAATTCTTCTATAAAAAATATACTCTATGTTTCCTGTAATCCAAACTCACAAATCGATGACTTAAAAATTCTATCTGAGAATTATGAAATTCTATCAGGATTAATTACCGATCCCTATCCGCACACTCCGCATCTGGAATCAGTCTTGCATTTAAAACGAAAAGAAATGGAACCAGTGCAGGTCTAATGAATAGCCTGTCATTCCAAGGAATTAATTATGAAAATTAAAAAACACAATTTAAAAAAAACAAAATCCAATCTTATTTTATTTTCCATTTGGCTAATTACCATTATCTGCCTGGAGGCATGTTTCGTGAAGAATACAAATCATAGTAGTTTTTGGGAAAGTTTCTTTTCGAATCAACAACTTCTAATTGATAAATATGCAGATACAGATTTATATCCAATCCTATTTGGCTCCTTAAGACCTGAAGAAGAAAAGTTATTATATAAAAAAGGAGACAATCTCTATTTATCGGGATATGTTACGAAGCAGGGAAATAATTTAACTCCCAAAATTGACAATAAAGATCTACCTGCAGCTAATGATGAATATTTTACAAATATAGAATATACAAAATCTGAATTTAAAGGAAGACCGACTTATAAAATTAAACGTAAGACTAGTTTTAAATATCCAACGTATACAATGAAAGATTTTTTTCATTGGTTAGAAGTATTTTCTAGTTCAGTCAATAACGAAGAACAACTTTCCATTTTAGATAAATCAATCGTTTATCAATTTCTATGCTCCGAATTTAAATGTCAAAGTGAACTAGCGGATAATCATGCCTTGCTTACATTTACCCTGGATGAAAGAATGAAAATACAATACAAAACATTCTATTCAAAATTGTATGAGACTTTATCTAAAGTTAAGTTTAAAGTAAAATTTTTTTCCAAATCACAAAAGATTGGAGAGTTTTATTCTGAGGGTAAATCACTGTATGCCAATATTTTACACCTCAAAAAAGGTGAATTGGATCATTTAGAAAATTTATATTTATACATAGAAGTAGATATGAATTTTTATGGACTTAGAATTCAAGTTCAAAACTTAGAATACCATATAACGGTAAAACATACTGAGTCTGAAGAAATTATGACCGGAAGATTTCCGATTTATCCCAAGTATAAAGTCAGCGGCAAATTATTTTATATTCTTCCGCCTGGCTTAATTAATTTTTTTATTCCACAGGATATTGAATCTTATATGTCTGATTACTTTGATTTATTAACTCGCTCTTCCGACTCGCAGGGCGCAAACTTTACAACTAAAATTAAAAAACTAGAAAACAATCAAGTGAGTGTAAATTTTGAATCCTTCACGGAAGTTTTTCAAAAACCATTTCGTCCACTTGCCAGCACTAAAAAAGAAAAACGAGAAGGAAGAGATTTTTATCTTGATTTTAGGAATAAAATCGTGGAAGACTTGAGGCCTTGAATTTTTTTTTGCTTGCTTTAAGTGAATGACTAAATACTTTTAGCACTCTGTTATGAAAGAAATGTCTACTGAGACAAAAATAAAACCAGTTGAATCGAAGCAAATTCAATTCTCCATTCGTTACAAACTTTTATTGATTGTATCCTTTATAATTATCCTAGGTTTATCAACTATGATTTATTTAGTTACTTTTTTTTACAAAAGTAACAGCGAAGTTTTAATCCAGGAATACAATTTGAGTCTTGCACGCTTAGCAAGCATTCAAGTAGAATCAAATTTAAAAAATACAAGCTATAGAATGCAGGCTTTTCATGCATCTCTACAACAAAAAAATATTTCAGAAAAAGAACTTCAAGAAAAAGCTAATCAATTCTTTCTAAAAAATCCGCATTTTATTTTTATTGGAATCGCTAAAAAAAATGAAAGTGATTTTAAATTTCTATATGAATTTACACAGGAAAAAATTCTCACAGAAAACAAAATAGAAAAGAGTCTAATGCCGATTATCCACGAAATTACAAAAGAAGATATTCTTCGCGGGTTTAATGGTTCCGTCTCAGTAGTCAATGCATCTTCCAAGTTTAACTTTCCAGTTCTTGCACTTATAGTTCCTTCTGAAATAAATCCAGAAGAAGTTTTATTACTCTATTTGGAGCCAACAGAAATCATTGGAACGTTTCAATCTGCACTTCAAACAGATATATTTGAAGTTTTTATGGTAAACCAAAAGGGAGAAGTGATAGCTCACTCGGATGATAGCCAGACAATTTCTAAAGGCAATAAATCAGAAATTCCAATCGTAAAAAAAATGCTTGGAAGCAATGTAGACAATGGCTCCCAAAAATACATGGTCGATCAAAAAGAATATTTAGGTTCTTTTCGATTACTTGACTTTAGCGGATTAGGAATAGTATCCACAGTCGAATCAGACAAAGTCTTCGAAGCCATCTACCAAATTCAAAGAAGAAATATAGTTATAACAATTATCATTTTAACAATTAGTTTTATTATTGTTTATCTTTTTGCAAATACTTTGACTGTCCCCTTAACAAATTTAGTATTAGCAAGTCGTTATATAGAAGAAGGTATTTACAAAGTAGAAATAAAACCAACGACAAGAGATGAAGTTGGACTTCTTACACAATCTTTTCTTCAAATGGCGAAAGGACTGCAAGAAAGAGAAAATATTAAAAATACTTTTGGGAAATTTGTAAATCGAGACATTGCAGAGAAAGCATTACACGGCGAATTACAATTAGGCGGTGTAAAAAGAAATTGCGCAATCTTCTTCTCCGATTTAAGAAATTTCACAGGCATGTCTGAAAAAATGGAAGCAGAGCAAGTTGTCGAATTCTTGAATCAATACTTTACTGAAATGGTGGAATGTATTTACAATACGAATGGAATTGTAGATAAATTTATCGGAGATGCCATCATGGCTCATTGGGGAGCATTGTATACTGATGGAAATGATACAGGCAATGCCATTGACGCAGCACTTCTGATGCGGCAAGCATTGATTAACTTCAATAGAGATATTGAACACAGCAACCGACCTAAATTTAGGTTTGGATGTGGAATTAATACAGGGGAAGTTGTCGCAGGACAAATCGGCTCCCCGAAAAAATTAGAGTATACAGTGATTGGAGATGCAGTTAATTTAGCTTCCCGAATCGAATACATGAATAAAGAATTTGGAACCGATATACTTATTTCAGAGGACTCTTACAATAAAGTTGTTGGCAAATATAAAGTAGTCGCTATGCCTCCAATAGAAATTCGAGGAAAATCAAAGCCACAACTAATGTATGCTGTGCTTGGGAAAGAAGATGATCCAACCTGTCCAAAGTCATTAATAGAATTACGGCAAATAGTCGGTATCCCCTTTCAGGAAAAACTGTGAAATTTAAACTAAGAGACTATATAGTTTTTTTAATTTGCATTGTAATACTTGCAGCTTCTTCGTATTACCTCTACTTAGATTTTAATACAAAGCCAAGCCAAAAAGGTGCAGAAAAACAGGGATACATTACCTTTAAATACAAAGTTGCTCAGAGAAAATTTCCATCTAGAATGATTTGGGAAGATGTAGAACAAATGCTTCCCATTTACAACAAAGATTCGATCCGCACTGATTTTTTATCAGAAGCGATTGTTACTCTAAACAATGGAGTCAAAATAGAATTAGACCCCGACAGTATGTTCGTTTTAAATATTCAAGAAAAAATTGTCGATGTAAAACTCGAGAAAGGAGCAATTTCACTTTCAACAACGAAGAATCTGATAAATCCAAATGACTTTTCTTTAAGTTATAAGGATACAAAATTAAAATTTCAAGATAATAACGGGCAATTCAAAGTTTTAGAAAACACAGACTCAATAGAAGTTGTATCGAATAAAGGAAGCATCACTATTCAAACTGGATCAAATTCAGAAAGTATATTTGAAAAACAAAAAGCAAAATTAGATTTTACAACACAAAAGCTAGACAAGGTAGACTTAAATAACTTTGATATGCAACCAGCGCATAATGCTCGTTATTTTGTAGATACTGATTCAAAAGAAATTCAATTCGAATGGAAGTCTAAACCTGATGAAGTGATTCAAATCGAAGTTTCTCCGGATAGGCAGTTTAAGGAGAAAGGAATCCTTCTACAATCAAAAGAAAACAAAATTGCTAAGGATTTTCTGGAAGGTATCTACTACTGGAGACTCAAATCAGGCAGTGGCGAATTAAGTGAGATTAGAAAATTTCGAATCATAAAAAATCCACCGCTACGATTACTATCTCCAAATGAAAACAAACAAATTAAAACCAAGACAGGAGAAAGTCTTGTAAACTTTATCTGGAGCAAACGGGAATTAGCCTTATCTTACCATTTAGATATTGCAAATGATAATTCTTTTAAGAATTTAATTTACTCCAGAAATGTTTTTAAAACTAGAATTACTATTCCTTTAGATTTAGGACAATACTACTGGAGAGTTCGTTCTGTTGATTCAATTACAGGAGCAAATTCAAAAACTCCAATACAAACATTTTCAATCGAAAAAGATACAAGTATTGAAAATGCCGACGTTGCAGCAGTCGAAGAAGAGAAAGAAAAAGAAGATCCCGAACCCATTAGAGCAGATAATACTAATAAACCCACAAATGAGAATCCATTAAAATCAAAGGAAAGTCCACCAAATAAACTTGCAAATCCTATTCTTTTATATCCAAAACTAAATTCAATAGTCGATATGAATAAATTTGATTCCATTCCATTCAAATGGGGAGCAGTAGCCGGTGCAAAATCATATAATTTAAAGTTTACTCAACTTCCAAATGGAGAAGTAATTTTACAAACTGAAACCACAGCGCCTAATTATAATTTTACCCAACTTGATAAACTCGATGTAGGAAATTTCTCCTGGACGGTCGAAGCAATTCCAGGATTAGAAACAGCAGAAAGAGGAACCTCCACCGGGAAATTCTCTATTACCCTCGGCGAACAACCAGCAGCACCAGAAACTATTTCGAAGGGAAAGAAAGAAGAGTAGTCCTTTAAATACTTTTATCAAAATAATCATACAAACTTGCTGTGAGCAGCAGCCTCCGACTTTGTGTGTCGAACCGTCAAAGTTCAGACAACCCCACCCGTCAATACAAACAATTCCTTCAACTCTTCATTAGAAAGTTCAGTAATCCATTTCTCGCCTTTGATGAGAGTGAGATCGGTTAATGAGCGTTTGCCCTGGATGATCGAGTTTATTTTTTCTTCGAAGGTGCCGAGTGTGATGAGGCGGTGGACTTGGACGTTTTTGGTTTGACCGATGCGATAGGCTCTATCAGTAGCCTGGTCTTCTACGGCTGGATTCCACCAGAGGTCATAGTGGATAACGTTTGTTGCCTCTACTAAGTTTAGTCCTGTTCCTCCTGCTTTGAGAGAAATAAGAATTAGCTGCTTTGTAGGATCTTTTTGGAAATTGAAAATTATCTTCTCTCGCTCTTTACGCATAAGTCCTCCGTGAAAGAAATCTGGCTGAATTCCTAAGTGCTTGTCCAAAATATCTAATAGAATTTCTGCCATCTCCGTGTATTGCGTGAATAGAATAGTCTTTTCGCCCGTCGGGAGGATATTCTCGAGTAGACTCACAAGTCTTTGCGATTTACCGGAAAGATTGGGATGATAGGCTTTCTTTTTTGTGAAATGAGAAGGATGATTGCAAATCTGTTTTAAAGCATTGATCATTTGAAATACTTTTCCGCGTCTTGCAGTTCCTTTTAGTTTTTCAATAATGTCTAGGTCATCTTTTAATATCTTCTGGTAAATAACAATTTGCTCCTTCGATAGATAACAAAACTCATCCTTTACAATTTTATCAGGGAGATCAGCAATGATAGACTTATCTGATTTTAGTCTACGAATCATAAAAGGAGAAGTAATCTTTTTAAACTCCTCTACCTTGTGCTCGATTTGATACGATTCAATCGGCATTGCATATTCAGAACGAAACCATTTGAGTGTTCCAAAAAAATCTGGATTTAAAAAATCAAAAATACTCCATAGCTCTGTGAGTCGATTCTCTACTGGTGTCCCAGTCATGGCTATTCGGTATTTGCCAGTAAGTTCTTTGATAGATTTTGTTTGATAGGTTGACGGATTCTTAATATTTTGCGCTTCATCAATTACGAGCAAAGTCCATTCTCGACTTGCAAAGTATTCATCGTAGAGCCGAACCAAATTGTAAGTAGTAATTACAATATCAACAGACTCAGTAAAATGTCTATCATCACCGTGATAAATTTTTGCATTAAGACCGGGAGCAAATTTCTCTACTTCACGAAGCCAATTTCCAAGTAGAGTCGTGGGACAAATGACTAGAACTTGATTTGTTAGTTTCTTTTCTTCCTTTAGTTTAAGAATAACGGCTATTACCTGTAGAGTCTTGCCAAGTCCCATATCGTCAGCAATGCAGACTCCAAGTCCACTTTGAATTGTGGAATAAATCCATTCAAATCCTTTCAGTTGATAGGGACGCATAATTGCATTTATCCCTTTTGGAAGTAAAATATCTTCAGGATTGTAAAGCTTATTTATAAATGCAGTCAGATTTTTATCCAACTTTAATTCTTTGTCTTTGTATCTTCCTTTCATTGCGAAGTATAAGCATTGAGCGTTAGAGTGTCTTTCTTTTGAAGGATCTAGACTCGATAAGACAGAAGTAATAATTTCAGGAGTCATTAGAACAAATCTATCTCTAAAATATACTAATTTCCCCGCATTCTTAGAAAGCTCTTCAAACTCTTGTGGGCTAATCACCATATTCCCCAATGAAATAACAGGATCAAATACAAATAAATCAGAAGCGTCCATGTATTGAATTGTCTTCGGAGTATTTCCAAAATAGCTGAGAGAGGGCTGTAATATTTCCTTTAGATCGTAGGGAAGGCTAAAACAGATTCCCATTTCTTCTAAAGTATCCCTTTCTTGAATCAGAATTTGACTCATTCGATCCAATTCTATGACAACTTCTTCTTTTCCCCTCTTATGTAAAAGTTGCACAAGCTCCGGAAGCTTCATCCCAATTTGAATTAGCTTTCGAAGTAAATCTATTTTAACTTCATTCTTTGCTAGCCCAAGAATGGATTTAGAATTTGTCTCATAAATTTCAGAAAAAGGAACGGGAACAGACAGCGGGTCCTTTTTATTTTCAAGGAATAATTTTAAACTAAACTTTAAGCCTTCTAATATTTCTACAAGGATAATTGGCATTATCCCGTATTCACTTTCAATGGACGAAGGATAAAACTTCCGATCTTTTCTTGTTTTTCCTTTGAATAGAGACTTTTTTCTTTTCTTAGTGGAAGGCTTTGGATTAAAAATCGGATCCCTATATCCACGGAGTTTGAGTAGACCAAGTGGATTTTTATCAATAAATTTGGATAACTGAAATAGAACAGCAAAATGGTGATTGCAAATAGTCTCTGTTCTTGAGCAGGAGCAAGTAGAGGATAATTCTTCTTTGTCGGGCAATACAGGAAAACCCCTTTGTGTAAGTGTCTGGGTAATTCGAATTTGACTCTGTGATAGATCTGTATTTACACCTTCTTCTACTAGGCTCTCTACAACTCTTTGGATCGTTAGAATTTCTTCTTCGGAATATCTCTTGATCTCAAAGAATATTTCATGCGGCGAATGATTATAAGCCTGTAAAAGAGCAAAGATTTTTTTTCCCGTAAAATCAATCCGAATGATAAACTCATCTCGATACTTGGGTCGATCAATCTGAACTATTTTATCTCCATAGTAAAGGGACTCAATGAGAGAGTTCCAGAGCTTACCCCAATATGTGTTAGGAAAATTTTCTTCCATGAGAAAAATTTTTCTTATGGAGTGGAACTGTCAATAGTCGAGAAATGTTTTTTTGGTAAAATTACGCAGTTAAGCCGAATTTAGACGAGCAAACTTTATTTAAAAAATTAAAATCAAAATAATTACTTCTTTAATCCCGGTAAAAAGGCATTAGCCGCAATATTCATTAAAAAGTCTACTGGCTTTGGAAATAACTTGTAAGTAAAGGCTGCTGCATTGTATAAAATCCCCGGAATAACAACTACTTCCTTTTTTTCAATACAGTCATAAATACATTGAGCAATTTCAGAAGGATCATCAAAAGGAACAAAGGGTGTATCATGAAACTGCTTCGTCATTTCTGTTTTTGTAACACCTGGCAAGACACAACCTACATGAATATTGTATGGATCTAATTCCATCTTTAAGCTAGTGCACAGAGAATAAAGAGCAGCCTTTGATGCCGCATAACTTGAATTACCCGGGAAAGGCACAATAGCAGAAAAGGAGCTAACACAGATTATACTCCCGCCATTTGCCTTTTTTAAAACAGGAATGTATTCTTTGATAATAGTTGCAGGAGCCAGGTAATTAATATCGAGCTCACGCTTAATACTTTCCATAGAATTGTCTTCGAATGTAACACTAGTCGAAATTCCAGCATTTAAAATGAGAGAGTTAATATCGGGAAAACGATTTTGCAAATGGGCAACTAATTCTTTTATTTTATCTACTTCCGATAAATCAGCTATCACATAATCAACTTTAGCCCCGAGAGATTTACACTCCAAAGCAACTGCTTTTAAGTCAGATTCAGTTCTTGAAACTAAGACTAAATCATATCCTTTATTAGCAAAATGAATCGCCGTAGCTTTTCCAATTCCACGAGACGCACCAGTAATTAATATTTTTTTATTCATAACATTCTCCTGTCACCTCGAACAGCGTTATCGTGAGAGGTCTATTTAGCTTAAAACTATCGTATTTTTGTCAGATAGATTTCTCACATTCGTTCGAAATGACTGTGTAATTCCTTAACTTATTGACATTGAGTGCTCTCAGTGGTAAAATCTTGCCGTCTAACTCTTCAATACCGCTACATGTGCCTCTACTGATTCAGCAAGGGCTTCTAGATCATAACCGCCTTCGAGAAAAGAAATTATTCTCCCCTGGCATACTTCTTTTGCTTTCTTCAGGATAATATCTGTAAACTGCTCATAGGCATGAGTAGATAAATCCATACCACCCAGAGGGTCTTCTCTATGTGCATCAAATCCAGCTGATATTAATATAAACTCAGGCTGAAATTTATCAATAGCAGGAATAATTTTCTCGTTAAATGCATTTAAATAATCCTGGTTAATTGATCCTCTTCTAAGCGGTATATTTAGATTATACCCTAAACCTTTCCCACTACCTTGATCTTTTTCTGCTCCACTTCCTGGATAAAATGGGTATTGATGGGTAGAAATAAAAAAAACAGAATCATCTGAATAAAAACTATTCTCGGTTCCATTTCCATGGTGAACATCCCAATCCAAAATTAAAACTTTTTTAATTCCTTTCGACTGTAAATATTTCGCTGTTATAGCAACATTATTGAACATACAAAAACCCATAGCGTGATGTTTCTCTGCATGATGCCCGGGAGGTCTTACAAGCGCAATACCATTATTTGCCTCTCCGTTTAAAATCATATCAGACAGGACAATTCCAGAGCCACTAGCAAGTGCAGCAGCTTTATAAGATCCGGGTGAATAGGGAGTATCCCCATCAAAGAATCCCGCCCCTGCCTTTACTCGCTTCTGAAAATCTTTTATATAGGATAAAGTATGAATTGTAGAAATTTCTTCTTCCGTTGCTTCTCTAATTTCAGGTCTTAGAAAGTCTTTGAAATAGGACTTGGATTGAAGTTTATTTATAATTGAAGTTAATCTTTTGTAAGTCTCCGGATGATTCCCGGTTTCATGATCGAGAAATTCCTCTTTGTAGACTAGTGCCGTTTTACTCATCTTTCTAACTTTTCATTTAAAAAAATATATTTTGTCCAATTATAAATCCAGGAAAAGGCAAGTATCACAATTACAACATTTGCATCAGTCTTCAGAAAGAACGTTAGTCCCCAAAAGAAAGGAAGTAGCATGAATAATAAATAAGCGGTGAGTAGATAAAGGGATCCCGCACTTTTCCAATCAGCAACTGCATTTCTAAGTGCATTCGCAATGGAAGAATAGGTCAATTCAAACCCAATCGATTTATGGGCTAATTGAAAGAAGGCAACAAATAAAATTGTGATTAGGATTGAGTATATCATATTTTTTAGTAAAGGCAGACTTGACCTAACCCCAGACTATAACTTCTTGTAGAATCCTAATAAGGCGCCCCTTCCCTTAAGGGAAGGGGATTTTATCGGTCATACAATGCAATAAATACCAAGTCGGGGTTAGGTCAGAATTTCTAAAGGTCTACAGCATATCCTTTACATCATTTCTTTCAGCAACTAATTCATCATGTGTGATTTTGAATTTTTCTTTGCCGAAATCATTTAAAGGAACGCCTTGAACGATTTTGTAATCTTTTCCATCAGAAGAGATTGGGTAACCAAAGATTAGCCCCTTCTCAACTCCGTAGCTTCCATCAGAGCAAGTTGCTACACTAAACCAATCTCCTGATTTTGTAGGAGTTGTTAGGTTTACAACTGTGTCTACTACTGCGTTAGCCGCAGAAGCAGCACTGGAAGAACCGCGAGCAGCGATAATAGCCGCACCACGTTTTTGCACTGTGGAAATAAAATCTCCTTTTAACCATGCTTCGTCTTTGATTAAATCTGTAGCTGGTTTTCCATCAATTTTTGCATTGTAGAAATCTGGATACTGGGTTGCAGAGTGATTTCCCCAAATTGCTAAATTAGTAACTTTAGATACCGGATAACCAGCCTTTTGCGCTAATTGAGTTTTTGCACGGTTTTCATCTAACTTGGTTAAAGCAAACCATCTGTTAGAAGGAATTCCCTTTGCATTGTTCATAGCAATTAAGCAGTTGGTATTACAAGGATTACCCACAACTAGAACTCTTACATCGCTATTTGCTTTTGCTTCGAGAGATTTTCCTTGCTTGGTAAAAATTCCACCGTTGATTTTTAAAAGATCTCCTCTTTCCATTCCAGCTTTTCTAGGAACTGATCCTACGAGAAGAGCCCAATTTACGTCATTAAATGCTACGTCTAATTCAGAAGTAACTGTAACTTTTTGTAAAAGTGGAAATGCGCAATCATCTAATTCCATAACAACGCCTTTAAGCGCAGGAAGTGCTGCTTCTAATTCTAATAATTGTAATTCTACAGCAGTGTCAGGACCAAACATTTGTCCTGATGCTATTCTAAATAATAGGGAATATCCTATTTGCCCTGCTGCTCCTGTTACCGCGACCTTTACTGTTTTACTCATATGTTCTCCTTATTTACTTAATTCTTCGTCGATAATTTTTTGAAAAGCTCCAATTGGCTGAGCTCCTTCTACAAAAATTCCATTTATAAAAAATGCAGGTGTTCCATTTACTCCAACTGCCTGTCCATCTGCAATGTCAGCTTCAATCTCAGATGAAATTTTTCCTGAGTCCGCCAAACACGCGTTAAACTTTGTTTTGTCTAATCCAGCTTTTTCAGCTAATAAAATAACATTTTCTTTTACGAGGTTTTCAGAATTTTCAAACAAAAGATTAAAATAATCCCAATACTTATTTTGTTCAATCGCACAGTTAGCCGCTATATGAGCAAACATTGCATTGCGGTGAAAAGGTAGCGGATAATCACGAAATACCCATCTAATTTTATCTTTGTATTGTTCTCTGAGTTGTTTGGTTGTTGCTTGGCTTCTTTTGCAATATGGACATTCAAAATCGGAAAATTCAATAACTGTAACTTTTGCTTTTTCAGGCCCAAGAGAAGGATTACCCTTTTCAGCAACATCTTGTTTTACATTTTTAACTTCTTCCATAAAAAAATCTACGCGGTATCTTTTGGTTAACTCACCGTAGTATTCTTGTTCTTTCAAATTTTTTAAATAGCCAACAATTCTATCTTGCACTGTTTCTAGTTTAGCTCCACCGAATTGATCTTTGTATTGCTCATAGATAGCCTGGATTTCAGTAGCTGATGGAGTATAAGAACCAATACCGTTTGCGACTACTTCGTTAGGCTTGATGTTTTTTTCCTTTGCTTCTAGTTCAAGAATCTTGTCGTTTGCAAATTGCTCAAATCCTCTTCTCATTCCTTCTACATAGTCTTTCTTTAACTTTACGACTATAGCTGGTCTTTCTTTTTCTAAATCTGACTCGGTGTATTTTTTACCGTTGATCTCGATGTAACTTTTTGGTTTAAAATAATTGATAAGTGCCGGTATACTGAAGGCAACGTAAAGAATTGTAAATGCTGATAGAGCCAAAAGCCCCTTTTTTCCATTTTCCATAAACTAGAATATTTCTCCTATTTAACCAAAATCATTGTAAATCCTTAATAGGCAAATCAAATAATCACTAGTCTTAAACCTGCCCAAAGTGGCTTTTTAATGATAGTTTTAAGGCAAACCAATCTTCGAAGTTCATTTTCTTGTAACCGAAAATATATCCGTGCATCAGATGTTTATCACTTAATTTCGTTCTGTCTTTGTTTTTTTACATACTCAAATCGAACTCAGATCGAAGGCTAATCGAAGGCAGACCGAAGGCTGGAAAAGAAACACAATCCGTTTTTGTTTTAAGCTTTTAATCTGTGGGATAGAATAAGATAGAATTATCGAGAAGTTGGATGCAGATTACTAGGAAGAGAAAACTTTTTTCTGTAATACTTTTTCTATATCATAGAATTCGGCTTTTCCTTTAGATTTTGCATAAATGGATTCCAAAGAAATCCCTGTTTCCCTAGAATAATTTTCCAGAAGAGGAAATATTTCTTTCTCTAAAAACTTTTTTGAAGCAGAGTATCCAAACCAATGAAATACATAGCTTGTCTTCCCGCTTAATTCTAGAATCATAAAAATAAAAGTAGGCACAAGGAAGACAAATGGAATCCAAAGTGGAACCTGGAAAACAAACAGTGGAACGGCAGCGAGTGAGAGGGCAAATCCATAGTATGTCCAAAAAATTCCTTCTTTTTTTTGACTGCTGCTATAAATCCCATTTCTGATTTTACCTTCCAAATGAAGCAAAACTCTAGACAGGTTATCCTTCATTTCAATGTCTACTGGTAAAGGAATGATAAATTTTTTTATATACAAAAGTTCATTTTTTTCAAGAGAGTATGCAACTCTTTCCAAATCACCTGGATAATAGTTATAACCCGACATGAACTCATCTAAAACCGGTCTTATTCTTTTGTTATAAACCTTTTGCTTTGATTCTATATCCAGCCAGCTTTTATAGTTAACATGAAATCCTAAGTAGGCAGGTGTAGCGCAAACTACTAGTAATAAAAAGGAAATGATTTCTGATTGTGTGATATAATAAAATAAATTTATAAATACAATGAATGCAAATATTAGCCCTAGCATAAATCGGAGAATAGATTTAAACAAATAGCTGAATGACTCTCTCCAAATCCTTGCATCTAATAGTTTTAGCATCCATCTAAGTCGAACTAAATCTTCTTCTTCCAATTGGTTAGAAAATAAAGTCCTTGCTCCACAATACTCGCATTCAACAAGCTCATTGTGAATAAGTCCACCGCACGATAAACAGTTTAAGTTATTTATTTTCATAGTAAATCAAGTTAGCAATGGTTGAATGAGAGCCTACTTCCGATTTCATTGCTTCTCGGGATGCTACTTCATCAAAATCATACCATTCTAAATTTTTCTCTTTCAAAAAATTGTCTACGTCCGGAATTATTTTAGTGCGAATATAATTATTCATCGAATCAGAATTATAAAATTCTTTCTCCCAGTAATTCTTTGCAATGAAAAATAATCCCGGTATTGTAGTTAAGCAAAGACCTAATGCAAGATAAATATTATGCGTTATATAATAAGTCAGAAAAAATATCGGGAAGAAAAGTAGCGGATAACGCGAAGTATATACTCCCATCCGCAAAGGGACATTTGTATAAATACTATAATAGCCAAATTTTCCTTGAATATCCTTACTTATTTTTTGAATCATTTCCTGTATTTCGGTAACGGTATCAGGCGAAAGCTCACTTCTAAACGGCTGAACCGTTCCACAATAACCACATTTTTTAGAACTTGCAATTATTCCAGAGCTACAATTGGGACAAGTTTTCTGACGAAAATAATTCTTATTCTGGTTCATTTTCTTTCTAGGAATTTGCATCTTCCTTCTCTCAATATTATCTCCATTCTTACTGCATAAATTCAAATACGGATTGTTTTTCTCTCATAAAAAGATGTTTTGAACTAAACGGGGGAAATTTATAAATTTTAAAAAGCTTCGAATCATATTACTCATACTTAATTTTAAAACTGAAAATACTTGAACTCGCCTTTTCGAAAGTATTCACTGCTAGACCAAACAAATATAGCAGTTTTAGTAATTGGATCACTAATTCCATATATTACACGAAAATGATCACCATCTCTAGAAATAAAAGGCTTATCAATATTTCCCAAAGCAAACTCATCGAAATATAATTCTTCCTCTTTTGTTGGAGAGTAGAAACGAAAATACTTTGAATTAATATCGTAAAAGTTAGCATAGGCTTCAAATTCCGTTGGCACCGGTAGCTTTTTTCCTTTATCGTCGTATTCAACGGGAATATTGAGATCATCTAAAAACCGATATACTTTTTTTCCAAATTCATTGGATAACGGGACAATGATTCTTAGACGAGAGGAATTTTCCAATAGAGGCTTAGTTAAATTAGCCATACCAAAGGCATTTTTTTTATTGGATGTATTTTGGAGAACCAGTTGAAGTAAATTTTTATTCGATTTTATCGAATTAACCATATCGTCATGGTATTTATTTTCATACTTGGAGAGATTTGACATGTGAACAAAAAAAAGAATAATTAAAAAAATAAGTGAAATTGAACTAACAAAAGTAATTGTTCTTATAATAAACTTATTATTATCCACGACCAAAGGGGGAAACTCATAGTTAGCCATTTGATAAACACGCGCCTGTAAATACATTAAGAAATTTAATAATACATTTACTAGAAGGAGAGGAAGCGCTGATGCTCCAAGATAACCTAAGATTCTAAAATAAAAAGTATCCGCAACATTTTCAAATACTAGCCAACTTAAAGAAAAGCGAACAAATAACATTAACCCTACAAAGAAGGCGAGAAGTGCAATAATGCAGAGTAGCATTAGAGTTAGATTTTCAAGTTGCATTTTAAATCGCATAGTCTTATTTCCCCTAAATAAATTTATGTCTATCAGGATGATTCTTTTTCAAATAATCTTCGAATTCACCGAGTTTAAATCCACATGCGAATCAATCGCGTCCCCAATAATTAATCGGATATATATTCATTGCCTTTATCTTTCTAGGAATTTGCATCTTTCTTCTCCCATTCTAATTTTACAAATTAAAAACTTAGAGCAAAAATGGATGTGATATTAAAGACTTACACTTACTACAGATATTCACCATCTAGCGAGTTTCTATTTCCTCAATTGTAAAAGATAAGCCTCTAATTTACGAAAAGATTCTGGTGCTGATTCAAAGGACGGATTACTTCTATATACCACTTCTTTTTCATTTCCATGCATTTTAATAGAAATGGTAGTCGGGTAACTTCTTTCGCCTATCGGTGCGCCGTAAGAGGAGTTAAGAGAAAAGAATTGATTGTCTTCTATGAATTTGATTAAATTATAAACTTCTTTTTTTGTAAGGGTATAATTTTTATCTTCAAAGCTAGAACTTGATGGAATGCTACTTACCGGGTTATCAAACACATCTTTCTTTTCGGTGATTGTTAAATTTGTATCTTTAATCTCTAAAGTTTTATTCGGACTTTTATATTCTAGATGAATTTGTTTAACTTTTAACTTTGGTGCAACCTGAGAGGAAAGAGTCATCGCAATAAAAAGACTCAATACTAAAAAAATAATCCATGACTTCATAACCACTCCTTGGTTAATAAAATTTGTCTTTCGAATGAGTTTATAATAACTCCACTTTTTAACATTTTTCATCGGTCAAAGCAAGTATTTTATTGCAAAGTTAAGAATTTAAATTGAATTAGAAAAGAATTGCCTTCAGGAAACGTTAAATGAATACTCAGACCCCTAAAAATATCTTTTGGAATTTATCCATTCGTTTAGAATTATTTACCAGTTTCATTCCGATTCCAACTTTTGTATATTTCATTGCTGTCGTTGGTGCATTTAAAACACAAGACGATTTAAAAGCAGTAGCAATCTCAGGACTTATTTGTGGTTTTTTAACGGTATCATGGGGACTTCTTTATCGTTATTTCAAGATTAAATATATTTTGAGAGATGTAAATTTTTTACAGGAAGGAAAAATTTCCTCTGACAAAAGAAAAGAAAAAATCATACTGAGCATTCTCCATTACCCTTACAACGAAGGAAGAACAATTATCGCAAGATGGGCGTTAGGCGCAACAGTTGGATTGATTCTATTCGGAATATTAACAGGTCAATGGTTTCCTGTTATTCCAACCATATCACTCTATTTGGGGTTACTCTTTGTTTTACCCATCTCCTATGTTATATTCTTGTTTACTTCAGAAAGCCATATTAGGAGCTTACTCTTATTACCCGAAGTATCCAATATACCCGTTAACAAAGAAAATATTTTATACATGGGTTACTTTCGCAGGATATTACTTGCTATATCTGCTGTCTCTATTGCACCAATTACAATCTTCGGATATTTTATTTATGCAATCGTCGCGGGGAATTTAAGTTTTAAAGATCCAATTTTACATATCGTTCTACTTTCCCTACAATGCATTACTTCTGTAATCATTGTTGCCTTTGTAGTAGCAAAGTCATTAAAAGATGGACTTTCTGTTACAAATAATGCCCTCCTTGAACTTGGAAACGGTAACTTTGAAGTAACCAGTGGAAGAACTTCTGCTGATGATTTTGGTGAACAAGCTCATCTACTGAGTGTAATCATCTCGAAATTGAAAAATCTTTACACGGAGATAACAGACCTTAACCTCAACCTAGAAAACAAAGTAGAAGAGCGAACCAAAGAACTAAATGCAAGCTTTACCGAAATTAAAAAATTAAAAATACAACAAGACGGAGATTATTTTTTAACTTCCCTACTCGCTAAACCTTTATTTATCAACGCAAATAAATCTAAATTAGTTAAAACTGATTTTATCATTCGTCAAAAAAAAACTTTTGAGTTTCATAATCGAAAGGCAGATTTAGGAGGCGATCTTTGTATCACCGGAAATTTAAAGCTTGGAACTTTAGACGACCACTCTACATATACAATGGTTCTCAATGGTGATGCAATGGGTAAATCCATGCAGGGTGCCGGCGGCTCTTTAATTATGGGTGTCGTAATGAATTCTATAATGGCAAGATCAGCAGCTAAAAAAAGAATTCTAAATACAACTCCTATCAAGTGGCTAACAGATCTTTACCACGAGTTAAACTCTGTTTTTTTAACATTCAATGGATCCATGCTTTTATCTGCTACTGTAATTCTAATCAAGGATGAAACAGGGGAAATGTTTTACTGGAACGCAGAACATCCATTTACCGTTATTCTGCGGGATGAAAAAGCAGACTTTCTAGAGAGTGGTCTTGAACTCCGAAAACTTGGATGTGAATCTGAATTCGATTTTAAAGTATTGGAATTTCAATTAAAGCCAAATGATGTTTTAATTCTTGGTTCCGATGGAAGAGATGACCTTCTTATAAATACGGAAGACGGTATCAGGGAAATAAATTACAATGAAAAACTTTTTCTTAGGTTTGTGGAAAAATCAAAAGGAAATTTAGAGAAACTAGAAGAAATTATAAAAGAATTTGGAGAGTTAACTGACGATTTGTCTCTACTTAGACTTGGATTTCAAGAAAATGCAGCACAACCAACAAAGTCAGAATCAATTAAAGAAATTAATATTGCCTATGCAGAAGCAAAACAATATTATAAAAGTGGGGAGTCCAAAAAAGCACACGAGACTTTACTTAAAGCATACAAACCAAATATATCTCTGTCAAAATTCAACCGCTTACTTGGTATTTTGAGCTATAAAAATAAAGACTTTGCAACTACCGTCGATGTTCTTTCCAAATATTTAAATGAAAATCCGAATAACACCAATTTATTGTATTATTTATCTATTTCATTTCGTAAAATAGGTAACTTTGAAAAATCCATCGAAGCAGCGAAGAGGCTTTCTATACTGCGACCTGATCATTTAGGAAACCTAATCAATTTAGCCGATTTATTTCGCTTGAATAGAGATTTAGACACAGCTAGCCATTACCTTAAACAAGCCCTTCAAATATCTCCCGAAAATCCAAATGTATTAAAACTGGAAAAATTAATTAAAAGCTAAACAGCTTTCCCTTTTAAAGATTCAAAGTGCAATTCTTTTAGAACAGCTTCTAGCATTATGATTACCAAGAATCGAATTTGTTTTTTTTGTAAATCTAGGTAAAAGAATCTTTTTTTTTGATTTACTGATTCTATTTAATTTGCTTTTGTTACTCAAAAGATATTATTATTAATCTAAATTTGAAATTTTAAAAAGGGTCTTAAGATGAATGTAACAATCAGGGAAAATCAATCTATACCAGTAATTGATATTCAGGGTGAAATCACTATGTATGACATAGAGCCTATTAGTGAGGCTATAAACAAACTCATTCAGGAAAAAAAATATAGAGTCGTTTTTAATCTTGCCTCAGTTCCTTTTATAGACTCATCCGGTGTTGGAATTATTCTTCGATCATTGGTAAGTCTCTATAAATATGGAGGAATTATTCATATTTGTTCTTGTGTAAGTGCCGTTGAAAATATTATTAAAGTATCAGTAAAAAACACCACCGCTAAGCTTTTTCCAACAGAAGAAGAAGCTGTCGAAGCTTGCCTGAATCAAAAGTAGAGTTATAAAAGAAAAAATCAATGGAACAATTGAACGAAAAAGACTTTTACTTCATCTATGAAGATGAAAAATTTGATGAAGCAAAAGAGCGAGTCTGTATAAATGAACAAGTAACCAATAAAAAAGGTCTTGTCATTATAGTTTATTCGTTCTCTCCAGAGATTGAAGAAACAATCAAGTATGGTCTAAGCACCATTCTAGAAACTTACGGAAAATCAACACTTGTCAATACAGTGTATAATGTTTTATTTGAATCAGTATTAAACGGTCTCAAAGCCAATGCAAAAAAACTTTTCTTTTTAGAAAATTCGCTTAACATCGATAATCCCGAAGACTATGCAAAGGGAATTTTACTCTTTAAAAAAGATATTAATAAATCCAATCTTCGTCAATCAGGAGAACGTAACCGTGCAAGAAATATTTTTGTTCGTGTGAAGTTTGCTTATGATGACAATGGATTAGAAATTGAAGTATTAAACAATACCGAGCTTCTTCCGGCAGAAGAAACCCGTATAAGAGAAAAACTCGCGTTAGGCGAAAAATACGATGACTTAATGAGCTACTATATGGATAATTCTGATTCAACTGAAGGAGAAGGTCTTGGACTTGTTCTAAGTCTCATTCTTTTAAAGGCAGAAAACCTCGATCCATCCTTATTTAGAATTGGAACAAAAAATGGACTTACATTTGCGCGCATAGAAATTCCATTTAATGCACAATTTATCAGCAAAAGAAATCATATACTTTAAAGTAAGATGAAAACTGCTGTGGTAATCCTACCTACACTTCTTTTAATTTTACTTTCCATCTTATATTATAATCAAGAAGCTCTAATTTTTAGTCCTTATCCTCTTGCGCCTAATTATAATTATTCGTTCCCTTTTAATTTCGAAGAATTGAATTGGCAAGTCGAAGAAGATGTAACAATCAATGCTTTGCATTTTCGTGTAAAGGATTCAAAAGGAGTAGTCCTATATTTCCATGGCAATGGAGGAAACCTTGCAGGCTGGGGAGGAATTGCCGAAGACTTTTTAAATCGAAAACAGGATTTGATCATTTTAGATTACAGAGGATATGGAAAAAGCACGGGTAAAATTCGCTCGGAAGAAGATTTAATAAAAGATGCAAACTATGCCTATGAGTATACTAAAAGCATTTATCCCGAAAATCAAATCACAGTCTATGGACGCTCTCTCGGTTCAGGGCTTGCAGTCTACCTGGCAAAAGAAAAAAAACCAAAAAGACTAATTCTTGAAACTCCTTATAATAATTTAGCCGATGTAGCTAAGTATCATTATCCTTACCTACCGATTTTTCTAATGAAGTATAAATTAAACTCGGAAGATTTAATCGGCTCCGTTAAATGTCCAATCTATATTTTTCATGGAACTGAGGACTTAGTTATTCCTCTAGAGTTTGCTAAGAAACTTGATTCTAGAATTACGAAAGATCATAAATTTTTTATTATCACAAATGCAGGACATAACGATGTTTCTGAGACGAAGGAATATTTTTCTGAATTAACGAAAATTTTTTGGTAAACTTTACTTTCCTCCATTTGTATATTCTACAAGTAAAAGTGTTGAGTCATCGTTAATTTTTTTACTACCTCTAAATTTTACCCATTCTGACTTAATAAACTCCAATGCTTCTTCTAAAGGTAATCCGTTCGACCTTGCAAATACTGCTTGTAATTCATCAGAACTCCAACGATCTTCCTTCTCATTAAAAGCGTCAATAATTCCATCTGTAAAAAGTAAAATTCGATCCCCTACATCAATGCGTCCTTCCTTCTCTTCAAAAGTATCACCTGCATAACTCAGCATTCCAATAAATAATCCTTTCGTAGAAAGAACTTCTATTTTCTTAGATTTTTTTCTGTATAAAAATGCAGGACGATGTGCGGCAGAGCTAAATCTAAATTTGCCACCTGGTTCGATTACAATAATCAAAGCGGTCAGATAATCGTGAGTCGTCATAATACTAGAAATACTTTTATTGACCTCTTGAAATATTTTTACAGGAGAACTTGTCCTGCGGGAAGCATTCATAAAGCTAATCTTATACATTGTAGAAAGAAGTGCTGCCGGAATTCCATGACCTGACACATCCGCAATTAGGATACCGACTGAATTATTTTGTAGTGGAACTATATCATAAAAATCCCCACCTACTTTCATCAGATAATCATAATAGCCTACAAATTTAATATGCGGATAAGGCAAATCATTCGATGGGAAAATACATTTTTGTAAATCAGAAGCTAAATCCAATTCGGAATCAATCGTTAACTCCTTCGCCTGCAACATACCCAATACTCTGCTTAGTTCCTTAGTTCTCTCTTCTACTTTTTCTTCTAGCTTTGTATTTAGAATTGCTAGCTCTTTTTTCATCGTGTTGATTCGATCTGTAAGAGCCAAAGAAAGTAGAAGCATTTCTATTGTGCTACCAATTTGCAGACTGTAGGTTGTTAAAAAATTCTGCGGTAATATATTAAAATTGCGTAGTGTTAAAATAATTCCACCTGCTAAAAAAGTAATCCAGGTTATCAAAAAGAAAATTGCAGTTCTATTTCCATGAATCACTGCGCGAACAACAATCAATATCGACGTGATCATGTAGATAAATCCAAGCACATTCATCGGAACAATGACCGTTGCATAATCAATTGTCAAAACAAGAATGATGGAAATAAAACTCAGCACAGTGAGGATAAATAGAGTTTTGCGCTCCCATGAATATTTCTCTTCTATGTTTAAAAGATTTTTAAATAGAATAATTAATATGAACTGTAAAATGGCAGAGGAAAGAGGCAGAAAAAGTTTATTCCAATTTGGATATTCAGGCCAATACGAATAGATAATCCCATTCATTGAAAGTTGATAAAGCCCAAGTGCAATTACATAAAAAAGATAAATAAAATAGTTTTTATCTCTCAGGGAAAGATAAATGAAGAGATTGTAAAAAAACATGATAATTACTACGCCATAGTAAATACCAAATACAAACTCCTCGCTCTGATCTTTCTTGAAAAATTTCATTTCATCATAAAGATAAACCGGGAAGATAATTGTTTCATCCGAAACAACTCTCATATATATAACAAGTTCGTCTCCATTTGGAATATTAGGAAGTTTGAATATAAAATTACGATGCTCGTATCCGCGTTTATTATAAGGAATGAGTCGCCCGCTATTATAAGATATAAACACATCGTCTGCTTCTTCATCCCCGTTGTTTTTATTACTCAACATATAAACGTCGAGGTTATCAATATGAGGCCAGGGAATTTCAATTAAAGTAGGCTTTGAACGATTTTTGTTAAATAGTTTTAAACGAAACCAATAGGCTGAGCGAGTATAACCCAGATTAACCGTATTATCATCAATGGGCTTAAAAAAAAGATTTTTCTCAGAATTGATGATAGTGCTAAGAGTAAGAGACTTATCTTTGTCCTCCAGCATTTCTAGATATGGAGTGACATTATAGATTCCTTTTTTATTTGTAAGCCTGACTGCTTCATCAGAAAAAAGAAGCCCCTGGCAAAAAAATAGTATGAATACTAATAAGTGTCTCATGTGCTACGGTATTTATATAGAGCATTAATTTATTTACAAGAAAAAAAAGCAGACTTCCTCTAAAACTAACCTCTAAACAGAAAAGTTTTTAAAGACTAATTCAAAATACCTATCGATGATTCGAAATTTTTAAAATTAAAACGAGACAGGATTCTTTTATCACTCCTATTTTGGTGTATATATTTCTTTTTCTACACTATTCTAAGGGTATATCCTTTAACTTCCAAGTTTCAGTTCCATCTCCAGTGATTGGATAAAGTCTTCCTGTATACTTTATATCAGACATTAAGTTCATATCAATCCAGGCAAGGTTTCTTGCAAAGAATTCTCTGAATCGGTTTTTAGTTTCATCTTTGTATTCACCTGAATCGGATTCGTAACAGGCAACTTGAATTCCTATTTTTTCTGCAATGAACGCAGCCCTCGGTTGATGAAATCTTTGAGTGACTATAATTGCATCGTTGATTTGAAAAATATATTTTGCTCTAAGCAAAGTGTCTAGAGTTCTAAACCCGGAATTATCTACAAAGATATCCTCTTTCTTTACTTTGTTCTTGAGCATATAATTTAGCATTGGCTTTAATTCATTGTAGGAGCGGGTTCCATTGTCACCTGAAAGTAGAATTTTTTTTACTTTTCTTTTTTTATAAAGTATAAGAGCAGATTTTAATCGATCATTTAGAACCGGTGACGGCTTATTGCCATATACCGCTGCACCTAAAACTATAGCGACAGTAGAATCTTTTAATTTTTTATAATCATCACCCGAGTTTATCGAAATATAATTTATTTCAAAACTCAAATCAATGCATACACTAAAAAAAAGAAATAAGCCAAATGTATAGAGCAAGGCCTGTGAATATTTTTTTAGCTTTTTCATTTTATATATACAACTTCAAATAAGTTTCAATCAATTGGTATATGTATAAAAAGTATATTGTAATAGTAAACAAGATTTATAATACAAATGATAGGTAAATGGACCTTCTACCATTTCATAAGGATCTGATTTTGAGAAAGACCAATAGTGCTCATTATTAAAAAAATCCTCTCCTACTTGTTTAAAAATACTAAAAGGAACCTGGTAGAAAGTAAATTTTTCACCGCTGGGATTTACCATTTCAGGAAAAGTAAGAAGGATTTTAAACCCATCAATTTGTGGATTGTCCTTTGGTAAATTTTGTATTTGATAGGAAAAATAGATAATATTTCCATCTTCGAGTGGAACCCTATTTCCACTTTTTACGATGTAAATATTTTTAAAATTGGAATATGTCTTAGTTGGAGAAGTTTCCTCAGGACCTTTACTTTCTAATTCTCCACGTGCATGTCCATGCTCTCTCAAAACCGCTTTTACTTTTTTACAGTCTTCTTGTTTGCCCTTAGCCGCTTTAGATTGAGGAGTTTTAATTCCATTTATAAAACAAAAAAAGAAAATACAAACCATTAGAATAATCTGGTTTCGCTTTAGACTTTTAATTCTTTTTTTCATTCTTCACTTTGAATTCGATTTTCTGAAATATTTTATATAAAAAATTTAGATCTTCTTTTGAAATAGAACTTGAATCAATGATTTTCTGAAATCGTTTTATGGCAAGATTTTCCCTTCCATGAAATTGATTCATTTCTATAAGCTCAAATACTTCTTTTACATATTTGTAAAAATTTGATCTATCAAAACTTTCAGGTTTTATTAAATCATTTGTATGTTCTTTTTTACTTTGAATGATACCCAGCACAAAACTCACCGATTGTGATAAATTCATAGAAGGCTGTCTATCGGATAATTCAAAATCAACTAAAAAATCACACTCATCAATCATGCGATTCGAAAGTCCCCTATCTTCTCTACCAAATACAATTCCTATTTTTTTATCTAAATTTGATTCTATTTTTTCTCGCAAACTAGAAAGAGGAATAAACCCGACTCTATCTTTTCCCTGAATCATGGCCGTGCCGATTAATAAATCCAAGTCTTTACGGGATTCTTTTTGATCTCCAAAATATTGAATTTTATCTAACTCTTCTTTTGAATTATATGCCATCCATTCCATTTCAAAATGAAGTTCTTTTTGTTCTCCAATAATTCTAAGTGGCGGCAAATCGAAGTTTGCGATGAGTCGACAAACCATCCCAATGTTTCCAGCATACTTGGGATTTTCTAGGAGTATAAAGAGATTTTTCAAGATTGCCACCTATGTTATTTTTTAGTAAATGAATAGAAATTTTAATTGCAATAAAAATCTTAGTAAGGGTGAGTAAAAAAATTGTTTTTGTTATAATTTTCTTCCTTCATTTCAATTGTGTAACTCTAATGGGAATTAAAATTGGAAACGCACTCGATGGAAAATCCAAGAATGCTGAATCTCTTATTCAAGCAACCGGTCTTATTGGATTATTTGGAGATGCTTATTTAGGCGCAATGGTCATTCAACCTCATTCAGTTGGGGTCGGCTATGCTGTATTAGCCGCTCTTTTTTATTTGGCGACTGACGGTGGAATCAGTGACCGAATTGGTAGAGACGAAAACATACAAGAGTAGGAGTAACTATGAATCAAAATATTGTTGCAATGGACGGACCTGCTGGCTCGGGAAAGAGCACTGTCGCTAGAGAAATCGCTTCCAAAATAGGATATAACTACCTCGACACTGGATCTTATTATAGAGCACTTACCCTTTTTTTTCATCGAATTTATAAAAAAGAAAATTCAGCTCTTCCTTTTTCTGAATGGATAAATTCCCAAAATCTAGAAAAAGAATTTTCCAAAATTTCCTTACAAACTGAGTTTCTTGGCTCTGGAATTAATAAAACAATTCTAAACCAGGAAGATGTTTCAGAAGAAATTCGCCTACCAGAATTAACGGAAGAAATTAAATATCTAGCTCCTCTTCGTAATGTAAGGGACTTTGTAAACCAATGCCTGCATGACTTAGGTAGTAAATATAAATTAATTATGGATGGCAGGGATATAGGCACAGAAGTTTTTCCAGACGCAAAATTTAAATTTTTTGTCACAGCTTCTATTGAAGTTAGAGCCGAAAGACGCTATAAGGAATTATTAGAAAAAGGCATTTCAGTCAATCTAGAACAACTCAAAGAAGACATCGAAAAAAGAGATAAATCTGATATGATGAGAAAAATCGCCCCTTTACGAATGGCAGATGATGCAATCCTAATTGACACTACTCAACTATCGAAAAATGTTGTTATTAATATGATCCTGTCC
>Ga0209174_10000226_pt1 | contig 43543 bp, 37 predicted proteins | sample JI91814BDNA_FD_187505 | JGI IMG/M metagenome (GOLD analysis project Ga0209174, IMG submission 187505) | Wastewater effluent complex algal communities from Wisconsin, to seasonally profile nutrient transformation and Carbon sequestration -... | ecosystem: Engineered > WWTP > Effluent > Algae...
CCATTGCCTTGAAGGTTAACGTAGTTGTTTTCGGCCATGTGTTGGACGTTACCGTGATCGTCTTATTCTGCGCATTCGGCTTTCCGTTGCTGTCAAACTCGGCCTTTACAAAACCTTCTCCACCCGGGGGGATCGGAGTTTTGGTCCAATCCGGAGCTGTACAACCACAGGAAGGTTTTGCATCCTGAATGATGAGCGGCACTTCGCCCGTATTCTTTAATTTGTAGATATGTGATACTTTATCGCCTTCTTTAATCACACCAAAATCGTGTGAAGTTTCATCAAACTGAAGTACGGGCAGCGGACCCTCCGGCTTTACTTCGGGTACTGCCGAAACTGGATTTGGAGTTGCAGTTGCCGGTGTGGGGGCGCCAGGATTTTTTCCCTCTAACGAGTTAATCCTTGCTTCCAACGCGGCAATCTTCTTTTCTGCATCACGATCTTTACACGCTGTGAGTGAAACTGCGGCAATCAATACTAAAATCAATCTTGCTTTCATATTCGTTTTAACTAATAGTCATTAACCTTTTTTTCCTTTTATCTGTTCCAATAGTTCATCTACATCTTCCAAAAGTTTTTCGGCTTTTAGCTTGGCCTCATCTACAACTTTTTGTCCCTGCGATTTTGCTTCCGATGTTAACGGTGTTTCCTTTCCGTCCATCATATCTTTCAGGAAGGTCTGAAGCATGTCTTTATACTTCTCTAACTGAAAAGAAAGCTTCTGACGGGTGTTAACACCTTTGTCAGGAGCATATAAAATACCAAGTGCCGCACCAGCTGCTGCTCCGATCAGGAAGGCAAGCAATGCATTTCCGCTTTTTTTACCCATAGGACTTCAAATTTCTGCAGGATTTTTGGGATTTACACGCTTTTTCAGGAAGAAATCAGACCCTTTCCCTGATTTAACACCTTTTTAACAGCCTATTTATTATCGATAAGCCCCCGACCACTTTTCTTAACACTTCCGGCCGACTTAAGTTCTTTGGAAATAACGTCCAGGATACCGTTTATAAACTGGCGGCTTTTAGGCGTACTGTAGTTTTTTGCGAGCTCAATGTATTCGTTAATGGTAACTTTCACAGGAATGTTCGGAAAAGAGATAAGCTCTGCAATGGCCATCTCAATAATAACCCGATCTGTAAGCGGAAGTCTGTCCACTTCCCAGTTACGGGTGTTGCTTGCAATTAATGCTTTATGTTTTTCACTAAGGTTCGCGCCTTCGGTGAAAAGCTTCTCAATAAAATTCCTGTCGTCTTCCCAATTGAGTGATAACACGGGCAGTTGAATGGCTTTATCTTTTTCAGGATTGAACGATTTAATCGTTTTTTCAACCATGCCCTTCACGATATCATGATCTTCTGCCCAATATAAAACCTCCCCTTCAAAGAACTCATTAATTGAAGTCTTGCCCAAAATTATTCTTCTGAACAAGTGGTTCATGATCTTCTTCTGATCTTCGAGCGATGGTGATTTTTTATCCAGGTAATGCATGTATTCATTATCCTGCTTCAGCACATCTTTCAGCCACTGGCGCACGCGATCAAAATTCTTGTCCCATGCCATGCCCTGCTTAAGCGATTCCTTTTTAAGCTCATCACTTTTACTCAACGCCTTGATCCAGCTGTTCTTGACAAAATTTCCATGATTGATTTTTTTATCAGCCTCCGCTGCTGCTGCAAGCGAAAGTGCCAGGGTTAACACGGAAATGTAGTGATCGTAAATTTTTTCGGATTGAAGAACGAGGTTCTTCTTAATAAAATCGAAATCCTTTTTAACGCCTTTTGTGTAAAGCGAAAATGCTGACTGTAATGCTTTTTGAATTTTCGGGTCATCATGCTCAGCGCTGGTCTCAAGCTGGTCAAAAGCTTTTTCAAACGCTTTCAGCGCCTGAGACTTTTGCTTACTAAGTTCTTTTTTGTCCTGAACTTCCATGGAATTTAAATCAGGAGCGAAGGTTGCTTCGATGGAATCGGTGGCAAGCGTAAGGTTAGCATCCTTGCATTGCTGGTAAGCAAACAAGCTTTGCATGACTTTTACGCGAAGGCTTCTACGGTTGAGCATGTGTCAAAGAACAAAATCCTACAAAGATAATCAGGATTAGAGGATTTTAGGATTTTGCAGGATTTAAAAATGCCGGCCTTAATGCTGTAAACAAAAATACCTGCCGTGTAATCAGCAGGTATTTTACCTTAAAACAACTTGGAGCACTATCTCCTTGCTCTTACAAGCGCCATATCAGAGATGCGTTTTTCGGCAATCCGGATGGCAGCTTCCTGCGTGTTTATTTTCTCTTCCTCCGCAAGCTTGAAGATGTTCATACAGGTCGTATAAATACCTTCTGCCTGCTCGAATACCCGTGCGCGGTTATAGTTACCTAAAAACTCATTGTATACATTGATCAATCCCCCGGCATTGATGAGGAAGTCAGGCGCGTACGTGATGCCCTTATCGATAAGCATGTAACCGTGCTTCACTTCATCTTTCAGCTGGTTGTTGGCGGCACCCGCTACTACACGGCAGTTCAGTTTTGGAATGGTATCGTCATTCAATGTTGCACCCAATGCACATGGAGCGTAAATGTCCATATCCAGGTCATAAATTTTATCCTGCGCAACAGTTTTAACACTTAGCCGCTGTGCCAGCGCTTTAACTTTCTCTTCAGCAATATCTGTGATGAAAACATTTGCATTCTCTTTTACAAGGTGCTCAACTAAATAGGTACCCACCTGGCCAATACCTTGTACAGCAATTGTTTTTCCGGTAAGGCTATCATTACCATATGCTTTTTTTGTTGCAGCTTTCATTCCAAGATAAACTCCGTAAGCCGTTACGGGTGATGGATCACCACCGCCCTTCATCGACTCTGGTAGGCCCGTAACATGCTTTGTTTCCATGCCGATATACTCCATATCGGCAGTTTTCATGTTCACGTCTTCTGCTGTGATATATTTTCCGTTGAGACTGTCAACAAACTTTCCAAACCTACGCATGAAGGCTTCGGTCTTCATGGTTTTTGCATCACCAATAATTACTGCTTTGCCTCCACCAAGATTTAATCCGCTGATAGATGCTTTGAACGTCATGCCGCGTGAAAGTCTGAGCACATCGGTTAATGCTTCCTGCTCATTTGCATAGTTCCACATGCGGGTTCCACCTAGCGCGGGACCTAACACTGTATTATGAATCGCTATAATTGCTTTAAGACCTGTAGCTTCATCATGACAAAACACTACCTGCTCGTGCCCCAGCTGCGAAAGCTTGCCGAAAATTCCGGCTTGCTCTACCTTTTCAAGTTCTTTAATCTCCATCGGATTTGTTTTAGATTTGATTCTATTACTTTTAAAGCATTAAAAGTCCTCAGTAAGGACACGCAAAATTACCCGGAAAAGTTCGTTTTTACATGTGTTAAATCGTTTGCACTGAAAATAGAGGGATTCTTCTGAGGCCGTTGGATATGACAGAATTTTATTAAATAATTTATCCGATTGTCAAAACTTTGTGTGTGCCCGATCAGTTGAATGAAATGCTGTGTTAACAGTATGGGTGCGGCTCATTATGTATGAAAGAACTTAAGTATCTCAACAAATATCTTTTCAAATACAAGAAACATCTCTTTTGGGGTGTTGTGTTTGTAATCTTCTCCACATTCTTTCAGATCATTCCCGCTGAGCTTGTTCGTCATTCAATCGATCTGGTAACCGATAATATTCTTCTCTACCGTTCTTTTGAAGGACTAACCCTACAAGATGATTTTTTCAGTGTGTTTGCACTGAGTCTGTTGATCTATGCGGCATTAATTTTATTGATGGCATTGCTTCGCGGGTTTTTTCTCTACCTCGTGCGGCAGACCTTGATTGTAATGTCACGGCACATTGAGTACGATCTTAAGAATGAGATCTTCGATCATTACCAGACACTTCCGTTAAGCTTTTATCGCAGGAACAACACCGGTGATTTGATGAATCGCATTTCTGAAGATGTGGGTCGTGTTCGCATGTACCTCGGCCCCGTTATTATGTATGGCCTGCAACTCATTTCATTGTTTGTTATTCTGATCCCCTACATGTTCAGGATCAATCCTACATTAACGTGGTATGCGATTATACCGCTTCCGTTTCTTTCGATAAGCATCTATTTAGTAAACAACATCGTTGAAAAACGGTCGGAAGAAATTCAGAAAAGCCAGTCTAAGCTCTCCACGTTCGTTCAGGAGGCCTTCAGTGGGATTCGTGTATTGAAATCTTTTAACCGTGAAACCGAGTCGATCAAAAATTTCACTGCGGAAAGCGACAATTATAAAAAAGAATCACTCAAGCTTACACGAATTCAATCGTTGTTCTTTCCGCTGATGACCGGACTGATTGGATTAAGTGTGATTCTGACTGTGTATGCCGGTAGCGCAGAGGTTATCACCAGCGGTCTAAAAGTAAGTTACATTGCTGAATTCATCATCTACGTAAACATGCTCACCTGGCCGGTTGCTTCTTTGGGCTGGACCAGCAGCTTGCTGCAACGGGCGGAGGCTTCTCAAAAAAGAATCAACGAGTTTTTGAAAACACGGAATACGATTATCTCGGAGAAAGACCTGGACCGCAATATCCAGGGGAAAATCGAATTCAAAAATGTGAGCTTCACCTATCCGGAAACCGGAATTCAAGCGTTGAAAAATGTTTCTTTTGTTGTGAACCCGGGAGAATCCTTGGCTATTATTGGCACCACAGGATCGGGCAAAAGCACGATTTCCACGCTGATTGCACGGTTATATGATGCGCGGGAAGGCGAAGTGCTGGTGGATGACATTCCCATTGAACAGTATAATCTGCACGCATTGCGCACCCAGATCGGGTACGTGCCCCAGGAAGTATTTCTCTTCAGCGATACCATTTATAACAACATCGCTTTTGGCCTGACCGATTCGCATCATGAGAAAATAATGGGTGCTGCAAAAGATGCCGATGTGTACGACAACATTATTGCATTTCCGCAAGGGTTTGAAACCCGGATCGGAGAGCGAGGCATAACATTATCGGGAGGCCAAAAGCAGCGGGTATCCATCGCGCGTGCCATTGTGCGCGAGCCAAAAATATTAATGCTTGATGACGCGCTGTCCGCAGTAGATACAAAAACAGAGAATACCATTCTGAATAGCATGAAGCGGATTATGCAGAACCGAACTACTGTAATTATCTCACACCGGGTTTCATCTGCCAAGCTTGCCAACAAAATTATTGTGTTGATGGATGGGCAAATCGTGGAAGAGGGTACGCACATCGGATTGATTCGCAAAGGAGGAGTTTACAAAGATCTGTACCGGAAGCAGATCGAAACAGAAAAAGAATCAGCGTTAGAAAACGTAACGTAAGCCTACCCCGCCTTGAATTTTTGTATAGCCGGGATCTTTTACAAGGTCGTAATAATACTCAAGCTCCATAAAAGCAGAAATCGGAAGCTTGAAGTATGAATACTCAATTCCAAATACGCCCTGCGCTCCTTGCGTAAGGCGGGTATATTCGTCCTGGAAATTTTTAGAGAGCCCGTCATCGGTTGCAAAGTAATCGTATTGAATTTTCAGGTTTCTCACTTCCCAGCCAAGACCAACATAAAGCTGTAAACCAGGGGAAATTTCATCGATTCCGATTTGATACAAAACCTTTGCTTCTCCGACCCAATCGGCTTTCACATCATGCGAATAGTAGTCGGAAGTTTCCGGTTGAAACTCATAAAAAATTTCGCTGTAGTATTTACTGTAGAGACCGCTGGCTGAGTGACCAATGTCCGCGGCCATTGCAAAATGCTTACTGAAATAATACTTATAGGTAAGCGCAAACGGATCACCCACCTTGATCCCTATACCGTGATACGGAAACCCGCTGTCTTCGAAAATCGGACATACCACTTTCCGTTTGTTATGCGACATACGGATGGGATTATGCTTATTAACCGTTCTTGATTTAGTATACGTCTTTTGAGAACCGCTGGATGACCGCTGGGAATAGGCTTCAAATGCCGTGAAGAGGCACAGAATTAGAGGTAAAGCGATTTTTATAAAGCGCATTAAAGCAAATATAGTCCTTTTGTCTATACCTGCTTAGGCATCAGGCATTTTAGGCGGTAGGTGTCAAACAAACTCTTTATACTGCATTTTGTATAGTTGAGTATAGAATCCCTCTTTTTTAAGCAAATTCTCATGAGTGCCCGATTCTTTGATCTCCCCTTTGTCGAGCACGACAATGGTATCCGCCCGTTGAATGGTTGAAAGGCGATGCGCAATGACAATGGATGTTCTTCCCTGCATCATCTTTTCAATAGCGTTCTGGATCATGTGCTCGGTCTCCGTATCCACGGATGAGGTAGCCTCATCGAGCACAAGAATTTTCGGATCATAGACCATTGCCCGAATAAATGAGATCAGCTGACGCTGCCCGACTGATAACGTTGAGCCGCGTTCCATCACATTGTACGAGAGCTGGCCGGGAAGTCGTTCAATAAACTTTCTGGCGCCCACCAGGTCGGCCGCGTGCCACACCATATCTTCCGTAACGTCCGGATTGCCGAGCGTAATATTTTTATAGATCGAATCAGAGAACAGGAAAACATCCTGTAAGACCACGCCAATATTTCTTCTCAATAACCCCAGATCATATTCCCGGATATCGACATTATCAACTTTTATTGACCCGTGACTGATTTCATAGAATCGGCTTAGTAGATTTATAATAGACGATTTACCCGCTCCGGTCGCTCCTACTAACGCAAACGTTTCACCGACTTTAATATCCAGGTTAATGTTTTTCAACACATACTCCTCAGCGTTGTACGCAAACGAAACGTTCTCAAATTTTACTTCACCTTGAATTGTTTCCGGCTGATGCATTCCGTTTTGCTGAACATCTTCCTGGCTGTCCAGCAAATTGATAATGCGTGATGAACTGACAATTCCCATCTGCAAGGTGTTATACCGGTCTGCAATCATCCGGATCGGTCTGAAAAACTGCTGAATGAGCATTATAAATGCTACCAGTTTACCGATCGTCATGCCGGTAGTTTCAGCGTGGATAATACTTTGGGCGCCATACCACACCAGCAATCCAATTCCGGCTGCCGCGATAATCTCTGCTACCGGAAAGTAGATTGAATAATAAAGTACAGAACGCAGGTTAGACTGACGATGCTCTTCATTGATGACCTTAAACTTTTCAAATTCTCGTTTTTCACTCCCGAAGATCTGGACAATGTTCATTCCGGTAATGTGCTCCTGCACAAAGGTGTTCAGGCTTGCGACTGCGTTTCTGACATCGTTAAACGCAACCTTTATTTTTTCCTTAAAGATGTAGGTGGAAATCAGCAACAAAGGCAGTGTGGCCAAGCTCAACAACGCCATCCGCCAATCGATGTAAAACATAACTCCTACGATGAAGATGATTTGCAGCAAATCGCTTATGATGGCTGCAAGCCCCTCGCTAAACACATCCGCGAGTGTTTCAACATCGGATATGGTTCGGGTAACCAATCTACCGATGGGAGTTTTATCAAAAAATCGTAACCGAAGATTGATTAAGTGCTCATACAATTTTGTGCGAATGTCGCGGATAACCTGCTGCCCAAGCCACCCCGACATATAGGTGTGGATGTATTCGGCAACTGCCTGTACAATAAGCAAGGCAAGAAGCAGAAGCATCATATAAACCATACCTTGATAGTCCCCAGCAGCGACATCATTGTCAATCGTGTATAGGATAAGGATGGGGCGAAGCGGTGTTAAAACGCCAATGGTGAACGTAAGAAAAACCACCACATAAAATCTCCCTTTATAGGGCATCACAAACTTCAGCAGGCGCTTGAGCACCTTAAAGTCAATGATGTTACCGCTGGTTGCCTGATCTTTTTCCATTTGCTATGCGTAACCCACAGGCTACTTCAAAAAAATTGAGGAAGGATATTTTACCATCGTTAAATATAATCCCTCAGGCGGAACATTTTGCCCGGCCTGCTTGCGGTCTTTACTATTAATAATGTTCTGAAAATCCTTCACCGCCATTTTACCTGTTCCTATATCGAGCAATGTTCCAACAATTGCCCGCACCATGCCCCGAAGAAAACGATTTGCCGTAATGGTAAATTCAAGCGTGTCACCTCTTTGCTTCCACTCAGCCTTTGTGATCTCACACAAAAAATGGTTGACATTTGTTTTTACCTTGCTGAAGCATTGAAAATCATGTTCGCCCAATAGTAACGAAGCCGCCTTGTTCATGGTTGGGATGCTGGCCGATTTAAAATAATGCAGTGCAAGACCATCCAATAATGGATTTTTGCTAAGCGTTATTCTGTACTGATAGGTACGGGAGCGTGCATCGAAGCGAGCACTTGCTTCAGGCTTTACTTTCCGGATCGATTGAATGGAGATATCCTTCGGCAATAGCACATTCAGTCGATGCTGAAAGTCTTTCAGTACAATTTCTTTTTCTATATCCGTATGGAAAAACTGCTGTTCGCAATGAACGCCTGAGTCCGTTCGGCCGCTGCCGATAATTTCTGTTTTTGTTCCGATGAGCGTGGTTAAAGCGTTCTCTACAACTTCCTGTACAGTAATAGCATTATGCTGTGTTTGCCAGCCCTTATAGTTTGTACCCTTGTATGCTATCTCAAAAAAATACCGCATCAAACTGTTTCATATATAACTGCCGCGCCCTGACCTACTCCAATGCACATGGTGGCTAAACCGTACTTCACTTTCCTTTTTTGCATTTCATGAATCAGCGTTGCGCTGATGCGAACTCCACTGCAGCCTAACGGATGACCGATGGCAATAGCTCCGCCATTTACATTTACAATTTCCGGATTCAACCCTAAATCCTGTACACAGGCCAGCGACTGTGATGCAAAAGCTTCATTCAATTCGATTAATCCGAGATCAGAAACTTTCAGATCGGCCCGTTTCAACGCTTTTTGTGTAGCCGGCACCGGACCGATGCCCATGTGCGCAGGCTCAACGCCTGCAACCGCCATGGATACTACCCGTGCAAGAGGCTTCAACTTATATTTTACAACAACGTCTTCACTCACAAGTAACGATGCGGCTGCACCATCATTTATTCCGGAGGAATTACCTGCTGTTACACTTCCGTTTTCTTTAAAGGCCGGCTTTAAGGCAGCAAGCTTTTCCAGTGAAGTTGCGCGCGGATGCTCATCTTTTTCAACATTGATTGTTTCTTTGCCTTTTGAAACAGACACTGCGATCAACTCATTTTTGAATTTGCCTGCTTCGAATGCCTTCTGATATCGTTCTTGTGATTGAAGAGCAAACTGATCCTGTTTGTCACGACTGATTTTCCATTTCTCCGCAACGTTCTCTGCTGTTTCACCCATGGAGTACGGATGATAAAGTTTGGACAGTTTGGAATTAACAAACCGCCAACCCATTGTTGTATCAAAAATTTCCGCTTTGCGTGAATACGCTTCATCCGCTTTCGGCATTACGAAGGGAGCACGACTCATGCTTTCAACTCCGCTAGCGATAAAAACGTCCCCATGCCCGGTCATGATTCCGCGCGAAGCGTCCATAATTGCCTGGAGACCGGATGCACACAAACGGTTCACCGTAACTCCACCAATGCTAACGGGCAACCCTGCCAGCAACAATGCCATGCGTGCAACATTGCGGTTATCTTCGCCTGATTGATTGGCTGCCCCTGCAATCACATCTTCAATCAGCTGCGGATCGATTTCCGCATTGCGCTCCATTAATTTTTTAATAGCAAGTGCGAGTAAATCATCAGGCCGCACGGATGCAAGGGCTCCTCCAAATTTTCCGATCGGAGTTCGAAGAATATCAACGATGTAAGCAGTTTTCATATCCGGTGGCCGTAAGATTAAGCGGCTTAGATTTTGTAGTTTTGCCGGCAAGTTAAATGAACCTCCATATGTGGCAAAGAATTCAAACGGTATTTCTGGGGATTGCAGCAATTGCATTGATTGTGGCACTTGTTCAGCCTCTTTGGGAGGCCCGGGTTGGTGAAGAAAAAATTGTGCTCACACCCTTTTACCTGATGCAAAACGGACAATATGCATATTACCCCTATGCGCTAACAGCGGTATTGGCCGTGGCAGGGTTAACGCTGACGCTCTTAACGATCAGACGGTACGACAATCGCATGGTACAAATGAAGTTGGGTCTGTTTAACACGTTAATATTAACCTGTGTTATGATCTGCATCGTAGTATTTGTGATGATGCTTAATAAGCAATATCCGTTAGCGCAAAATGGCGTAGCCATGTATTTTGTTTTTGCAGCTGTGGTCTGCAATTGGCTTGCTGTACGGTTTATCCGAAGAGATGAAAAGCTGGTAAAAGATTCTGACCGGCTCAGGTAGGGTTGTATGCGTCTATGTGCAGTTAGTTTACTGTTATTCCTGACTGCAGGGATTTCGTGCGCGCAGTCTTCCGGGAATAAATGCGAACATGCCGGCAGCCTGATCAGCCTGATTGAAAAAAATCACATTCAACCCTTACCGGTAAATGATGAATGGTCGGAGCGCGTCTTTACAAATTTATTTGATCAGCTTGACCCGCTGCATCTTTTTTTCACACACGATGATCTCAATGCGTTCATCGCGCAGCAACATCAGCTGGATAATCTTGTTAAGGAGAACAAACACTGCGCCTGGGTAAGCACCGTTAGCGAGCATTTTAAAAAGCGTGTGAGCGAATATAAACTTCGGCTTGAACAGCTATTCAGTAAATCATTTGATTATACAGTAGCCGATCAGTTTGACCTGGCTCATTTCCCTCCTGAAAATTTCGCTGCCTCCACACAGCAGCTGGAAGCGCACCGAAAAGCTTACCTCAAATTTCAGATTCTGATGCGCATGTACCTGGAAAGTGTTGCCGACAGTTCAGGCAAGCCACTCATCTCGTACGAAGACTTCGCGCGAAAAAATGTCCGGAAAAAGGAACTGCAAAAATTAACGGATCTTGAGCTTGAAGGATTTGAAAGCTATACCAGCCAGGCGTTTCTGAAAGCTATTGCGTTAGCGTATGATCCGCACACCACATACATGTCTTTTTCCGAGCATAAAGATTTTAATGAAGGGTTAAGCGATGAAAATCTTTCCTTTGGCTTTGCCCTAAGTGAAAATGAAACCGGATCATTTGTCGTGACAGATATTATTCCGGGTGGACCTGCCTGGAACTCAAATGCCATTCGTGAAGGTGATATTGTACTAAATGCGGTGCTTCCCGATAACCGCGACCTGAATTCAATGGACTATGAAATGGAAGATTTTGAAGAACTGCTTTCATCAGCTACCGTAACAGAAGCCCGCTTCACATTAAAAAAAACAGATGGGCAGCTTATTAACATCAAGCTTGTAAAAGAAAAAGTGAGGTCGATTGAAAATACCGTTTCTGGATATGTACTAAAAGGAGCGAAGAAGATCGGTTACATTCCGTTACCAAGTTTTTATTTCGACACAGGTAACGTTTCGGGAGGTGCAGCGGGTGATGTTGCAAAAGCTATTATCAAGCTCAATAAAGAAAACATCGAAGGTCTTATCCTTGACCTTCGTTTTAATGGTGGCGGATCGATTGAGGAAGCGCGTGAACTGGCTGGGATCTTTATCGATTTCGGTCCAGTGGTCATGTACAAGCAAGCGGACCAGACCGTTTCGGTTTTAAAAGATATGACCCGGGGTACGGTTTATAATGGTCCTGTAATTATTATGGTGAATGGTTTTAGCGCATCGGCCTCGGAGCTTTTGGCGGCCTCGTTACAGGATCACAAGCGGGCATTGATTGTAGGCGGCCGTACCTATGGCAAAGGCACCGGGCAGAGGATCTATCCGCTTACGGGCAGCTCAACAGACTTCGCCAAGGTTACGTTATTAAAAATCTATCGCATCAATGGAAAAACTTACCAGCACAAAGGGGTCATTCCGGATATTACGCTTCCGGATGTAACCCAAAGCCTGGGTGACCGTGAAGATGATTTTGCATACGCGCTGTCGTCTGATTCTGTAACCAAAAAAGCATACTACACCCCGCTGACGATGAAAGCGCTTACTCCACTTGCTGAGAAAAGTATGGCGCGTGTTCAGCAATCACAATCCTTTAAGAGCATAGACCAGATGCAACTTAAACTTCTTACGCCTGTTCCGCTGGATGCAGCTGGCTTTAGTCAGTATCTCACCAGATCAACGCCAGCTCTGACAGAAAATTCTCAACCGCTTACCGTAACAAATACAGCTTTTGATAATTCGTTACTTGCGCTTGACACCTTCCGGAAAGCACTACATGAAAAATCCGTTAAAGAAATCCGGGAGAGTTTTTATATTCAGGAAGCATATAACATTATGCTTGATTATATTGATCTGAAAAAATAATCTATGCGGCTTTTATCGACCCTTTTACTAGCTGTGTTAGCCTTCAGCGCTATTGCTCAGGGCACACAAGATGCACATGCATATCTTTCCGCCATTGGCAATCAATTCTATGAAATTTCAAATGCCCGCATGAGTTACACCAGCGCGGCATCGCATGGCAAAAGTGCACGCAAAGTAGAGAAGCGAAGAACCGAGCTTATCAATTCTATCAAAACCGCAGAGGCAGCTGTCAGGAAAATGAAACCTTTTAACGGCAGCGTTGCATACCGCGACTCCGTGGTTTCATACCTTAAGCTTAACCGAATTGTGATTACTGAGGATTACGGAAAAATCGTTGACCTCGAAGAAATTGCCGAGCAGTCATATGATGCCATGGAGGCTTATATGCTCGCAAAGGAAAAGGCCGAAGAGAAGCTTGACACTGCCTTCAGCAATGTATTTGCACAACAAAAGCTGTTTGCTGCAACAAACGATATTACACTGGTTGCCAGTGACAGTAAGCTGAGCCAAAAGCTGAGAACTTCCGGGAAGGTTATTCAGTACTACAATCCTGTTTACCTGATCTTCTTTAAAAGCTATAAAGACGAAGGTTACGTAATGGATGCTGTTAACCGGAATGATATTAACGCCATGGAGCAAACTAAAAATGCGTTGCTGGCAAGCGCGGAAAACGGATTAAAGCAGCTTCAATCCATCAGCAGCTTTCGGGGAGATGCCAGCTTGAAAGCAGCGTGCCAGCAAATTCTGGCATTTTATAAAATGGAAGCTTCTCAAAAAATTCAGGAAGTGATCAACTTTCAGCTCAAAAAGGAAAACTATGATAAAATGCGTGAAGCGCTGGAAGCCAAACGGCCGGCCGATCGTACCAAGCAGGATGTAGACAATTTTAATAAAATGGTTAAAGAGTATAACGACTCGGTTAATAAGATCAACGCGATGCACAATGACCTGAATAAGAAAAGGGCGGAGTCGCTCGAAAAATGGAATAACGCTTCCGAAAATTTCCTCGACAAGCATATCCCCAAATACAACGGTTAGTCTGCCATCCTGTCATTTTTGTACATTTGGAATGCTATTTGAAATCCTGTCGAAAGCAGGATTTTTTATTTAATCATACACTACCATGTCAACTGTTCAGGAAAAGGGCACAATTTCTATTCACACCGAAAATATCTTCCCAATCATTAAGAAGTTTCTCTACTCTGACCACGAGATCTTTTTGCGGGAACTGGTAAGCAATGCCGTAGATGCTACCCAGAAGCTGAAGAAGCTTTCTTCGCTTGGGGAATTCACCGGTGAGCTGGGCGACCTGACCATCGAAGTCAGCTTTGATAAAGAAAAGAAAACTATTACCGTCAGTGACAAAGGGCTCGGAATGACTGGTGAAGAAATCAAAAAATATATCAACCAGATAGCCTTTTCAGGAGCCGCTGAATTTGTTGAGAAGTTTAAAGATAAAACCGATGCAAAAGATATCATCGGAAAATTCGGACTCGGATTTTATTCAGCCTTCATGGTAGCGGATAAGGTTGAGGTTTTTTCAAAATCTTATAAAGAAGGCACCGAAGCAGCGCGTTGGGAATGCGATGGTTCTACTGAATTTGAATTAGGACCCGCCACAAAAACTGAACGCGGAACAGATATCATTCTTCACATCAATGCAGACTCGGAAGAATTTCTGGATGAGTTTCGGTTAAAAGGCATCCTTGAAAAATATTGTAAGTTCCTACCGGTACAGATTAAGTTTGGTACAAAGAAAGAAAGCGTAGAAGATGGTGTTGATGCGGAGGGTAAACCAAAATTCAACTCGGTTGAAGTTGATAACATCATAAACAATACCAGTCCGATCTGGACAAAATCGCCAAACGATTTAAAAGACGAAGATTATTTAGCATTCTACAAAGAGCTTTATCCCTTCAGCGAAGATCCGTTGTTCTGGATTCATTTGAATGTAGATTATCCGTTCAATCTAACCGGGGTTCTCTACTTCCCGAAAGTGAAGAATGATTTTGAGATGCAGAAGAATAAAATTCAGCTGTACTCCCGCCAGGTTTTTATTACCGATGAAGTGAAAGCTGTTGTTCCGGATTTCTTAATGCTCCTGCACGGAGTGCTGGATTCACCGGACATTCCGCTGAACGTTTCGCGCAGCTATCTGCAAAGCGATTCGAACGTAAAAAAGATCAGTCAGCACATTACTAAAAAGGTTGCTGATAAATTAAATGACATGTTTAAGAAGGATCGTCCGGATTTCGAAAAGAAATGGGATGATGTAAACCTGTTTGTGAAATACGGCATCATCAGCGATGAAAAATTCTATGATCGGGCAAAAGATTTTTCACTGTTTAAAAATACAGACGGAAAGTATTTTACGTCAGAGGAATACAAAGAAAAGGTAAGCCCAACCCAAACCGATAAAGATGGCAATGTAGTTTATCTGTATGCTTCTGATACTGGCAAGCAGGACAGTTTCATACAGGCCGCAAAAAATAAAGCCTATGATGTATTGATCTTAAATGGCCCACTGGACAACCATTACATCAACACATTAGAGCAAAAGCTTGAAAAGGTTCAGATCAAACGCGTTGACAGCGACACAGCCGACAAACTGATTGATAAAGATCAAAAAGCAGAAAGCGTATTAAGCGATTCAGAAAAAGAACAGGTAAAGACCGTGTTCGAGAAAGCAATCAACAACAAGAGCATGAACGTAACAGTTGAATCGCTTGCGCCTGATGATCTACCTGTAATTATTACGATGAGCGAATTTATGCGCAGGATGAAAGACATGGCCAAGATGGGCGGTGGCGGTTATGCGTTCATGGGTTCTATGCCTGATCAGTATGCTGTTGCCATTAATGGAAATCATGGCATCGTTCAAAAAATTCTGAAAGCCGAAAGTGAAGAACAAAAAACAACGTTGGCAAAACAGGCGTTTGATCTGGGGCTGCTCTCGCAGAATATGCTTACCGGAGCTGATTTAACAAACTTCATTAAACGAAGCATAACGCTCGTAGGATAAGCAAAAATAATTTCTGCTTACCTTCGTTACTATGGTTATGCCGCGGTATTACCTCATTGTAGTCTTTCTGCTTGGTTCATTTTCCCTGTTAGCACAGGAAACTGAGCCGGAAGATCAGCGCTTTACGGTAGATACTCCCGTTAACCTCGACTTCCTGAAAGAGGAAAAAATTGATGAAGCCCCTAAAAAGAAACGTGTAAAGAAGAAAGTTTTCTACGGCATTAAAACCAAAAAAGGCTTTGCCCGAAGAGGCACTGGTAACCGGGTTTCGTATGAGCTGTTCTATTATCTGAAGAAATCAGAAATGCCCAAAACCTTTGTGCGTGATGTGTACTATTACGACTACGCCCGCAGGGAAGTGATCCGGACCAGCAAGTTTGATCGTAAAAAAGGCGTCTTGCTTCATGGTCCATACAAGCGGGTGATGAACGAGGTCACGCTCGAATCCGGAATCTTTTACAAGGGCACGAAACATGGCCGGTGGATGACCTATAAACAGGACAGCACGCTTAGCGATAAAGCGTTATACTTTCGCGGCTGGCCGAAAGAATCACAGGTAACCTATTACGATCCGATGGAACGTAAGAAAGTAAAAGAGATTACTCCGATTGAATTCGGTGAAAAGGAAGGTTACTACTACATGTTTCATGAAAATGGTTTAATAGCCGTTACCGGTGAATACAAGTGGGGCAAAAAAGTTGGTAGCTGGGTTGAGTATTACCCTACCGGTAAGCGCAAAAAACTTGTGACCTATTCAAAAGATCCCTTTGATACTGCGTACCTGCCCTACGTAAAAACCGAATGGAATGATAAGGGCAAAGAGGTTTACCGGAATAATAAGATGGTGAAGTAATTTCCGGCCTTGTGCCGGAATCTCAACCATAGGGGATCGCGGAACAAGTCCGCGAACTTTAATAAAACGCATCTTCAAAGTGAACGATCTCCGGGTTGGCTCCCGTCTTCACGGAAACAATATCAAACCGGATATTTCCTTCATACTTATTCTCATAGGTATACTGCTCGGCAGCCCCAAGAACCAGTGCCGCCTTTTTCGAATCCACAAAAGCCTCGGGTTCACCATAAAATGAATAACTTCTGGTCTTTACTTCCACAAACACAATAAAGCTTCCTTTCTTAACAATCAGATCAATCTCGGCATGCTTGTACCGGTAGTTTCGAACCAGAATTTCATAGCCCTTTTCCCGCAAAAACTCCGCAGCCTGCTTTTCACCTTCCTTTCCGGTTTTTGCTTTCTCGTTCATTTCTTAAATCTAAAATCGTAAATCTAAAATCGTAAATTTGCATGATATGTCAGTGACGAAAAAATCAATTGAAGGTTTTACGCGCCAGTTGGGCGATGCATTGAAGATCGGTCAATCGCTCGATTTAGTGCGTCCGGGAAGTGATATCCGAAACGTTGTGATTGCCGGAATGGGTGGCTCGGGCATCAGCGCGAATCTGGTAGAGTCGTTAACGTGGGGACGGATTCCAATTCCTATTACAGTTTGCAAAAGTTATACGATTCCGCAATTTGTTAATCCGCATACCTTATTTATTGCCAGCTCGTACAGTGGTAACACAGAAGAAACCATTGCTGCATTGAACAAAGCCCTGTTAAAACGTGCGCATTGCATAGTCATCGCATCGGGCGGAAAGATTTTAGAGATCGCACGGGAATACAATTTGTTTTATATCCAGTTGCCACTAGGCTGGGCAAGTCCGAGAGCCATGCTGGGGTATAACATGATTTCGTTGTTAGCCCTGCTGTATCACACTAACCTGATTGGTGCTGCTTTTATCAAGGAGACGGAGAATGCAATGGAGTATCTCGACCGCAGTGAAAAAGCCATTCAAACGGAAGCGGAGATTATTGCGCGAAAGTTAAAAGGTAAGCTTCCGGTTATTTATTGCGATCAGCGCCTGCAGGCCATGGCCGTTCGCTTTCAGCAGCAACTGAATGAGAATTCGAAACAACTGGCGCATGTGAATACATTCCCCGAAATGAATCACAACGAGCTAACCGGCTGGAGATTCCCGGAGAACCTTTTGCCGATGCTTCAGGTTATATACCTGTATTCCGATCACGATCACGAACGCGTGGAAAAGCGCATGGACATCTGCCGGGATATTTTTGAAAAAAAATCAAACAGTATTATCGATATCGTAGGCGAAGGCGCCTCGTTGCTGGAGCAATACTATTACCTCATTCACTTAACCGATTGGATTTCCTTCTACCTGGCCAAAGAAAACGGCATCGAGGCCGATCCGATCGAAACGGTGGATTATCTTAAAGCCGAGCTGGAAAAAAACAGGTGAACACTGTAGTAAATCATCAGACAGAATTCATTGACCTTGGGTTGATTGAGTATCAGCAAGCCTGGGATTATCAAACAGGTCTTTTCAATTCCATTCTCGAAGTCAAATCTAGCAATCGCACCGCTTCAGAAGTAAATCAACGAGTAACCGATAACTATTTACTTTTTTGTGAGCATCCACATGTGTACACGCTTGGCAAAAGCGGCAACGAAGAAAATCTACTGATTAAAAAAGAAGAGCTGTCTGCGATAGGTGCAACCTATCATCACATTAACCGTGGAGGCGATATAACCTATCACGGCCCCGGACAATTGGTCGGCTATCCAATTCTGGATCTTGAAAATTTCTTTACCGATATTCATCAGTACATGCGCTTGTTGGAGGAGGCTGTTATTCAAACACTTGCCGAATTCAATCTTTCATCTGGTAGAATTAAAGGTTTAACCGGAGTGTGGCTGGATGTGGATGACTCAAAGAAAGCGCGAAAAATTTGCGCACTGGGTGTAAAAACAAGCCGCTGGGTTACGCTGCATGGCTTTGCGCTGAACATCAACACCGATCTCTCTTATTTTGATAAAATGATACCTTGCGGGATCAACGATAAAGCCGTTACCTCCATGCAGAAAGAGTTAAAGCATGTGGTTGATACGAATGAAGTAAAGAGTATCCTTAAAGAAAAGCTTGCAGACCTATTTAAGCTGGAGTTACGCTAGCCTAGAATATATCCCCTTCGGATAAGGTCATCAGGATCTTTCACCAAATACGTTTTCCCATTCAGCAATAAATAGAGATCATCCGCTACCGCAATAACTTGTTTGTATAAATGATCGGTGACGATCAGGCCCTTGTTTCTCTTTTCAAGATGCATGCACTCCGCCAGGCGCTCGACCATTACCGGAGAAAGGCCGGTAAAGGGTTCATCAAAAAAGCAAAACGGGGAAGGTGAAAACAGGATGAGGAGATTCTCAAACAGCCGAACGATACCGCCCGACATCTCAAATTTCTTCTTGTTCAAATTATCCGATATCTCCGGAAAATCCGAAACGAACCTCTCAGGATCAATTTTATAGAGCTTCAGTATTTCTCGAACGGTAAGATACGGAGGTATAAAACTGTCCTGAGGCAAGTAAGCGATTGTACGATTTGAAAAAGATGGAGGACTGATGTACGATCCGTCAATCCGGACTGAAATTACATCGGTGCGTATTGATCCAAAGGCAATTTTTAGTAACGTACTTTTTCCGGAACCATTCCGCCCGAGTAATCCGGTTATTTTATTTGTTTCACATTTAACGTAGATGCCGGTTAATAAAGGATTTTCAGTGTAGCTGAATTGAATGCCATCAAACTCCAGTATCATATCAATAAAATTGGAATGCTGATGAGTAGCCAAAGTAACAAGTCAATCACCAGCACGCCTGTCAACATCTGGTTGGTCGAAAAGCCCAGGTTATTATAAAAGTAAAAACCTGTCTTTTTAAACGTTATGAACAAAAAACCAATCAGTGCATTGGTCACCAGCTTCATCCAGAAAAGAATGAGCAGTGAAGCAACGTTTTTCGAATTCCAAAGGATGTAGTCTGAAAAAACTGAAATGCTTCCTGTGAACAGGAATAACGAGCGGTAAAAGGTTAGGAGTGCGAGGAGCATTCGGTGCGATATAAACAAGGATTATACCAAGCTTCTGTGAATTCAACAGCCACGCTGAACTTTTAAAAGGGATTTACGTTATCCCTATAACAATCGACTTACTAACAGCATTTTTTCACCCTTTCTCCGGGCATTTCCGCCTCCTTCCCGACACCAGTTGTCCTTCTCAATTCCTACCTTCGGTAAAATTTTAACGCCATGATCCCCGAATTACGTGACATCATCTTCCTCGACATTGAAACAGTTTGTTGTACCGATGCCTATCATTCACTCGATGAACGGTTGAAAGCTCAATGGGCGCGCAAGGCAAGTTTTCTAAAGCGCGAAGAAGAGGCTACCGATGAAGACTTGTTCAATTCACGCGCTGGCATTTATGCAGAGTTTGGTAAAGTGATTTGCATAAGCGTTGGTATGTTATATGATACAGAATCCGGTGAACTGGGCTTAAAGACAAAATCATACTACGGACACGATGAGAAAACAGTATTGCTCGAACTTAAAGGCATGCTGGAAAAGATCGACTCTCCCTCAGTACGGTTGTGTGCGCACAATGGCAAGGAGTTTGACTTTCCGTACCTGTGCCGGAGGATGCTCGTGCAGAACATTCCCTTACCGGTTGCGTTAAATATTTCCGGACGCAAGCCATGGGAAACTCCGCACCTCGATACCATGGAAATGTGGAAATTTGGCGACTACAAGAACTACACCTCGCTTGATTTGTTAGCCGCGATCTTTAATATCCCCTCCAGCAAGAGCGACATGGACGGAAGTCAGGTGAATCATGTATATTATAAGGAAAAGAACCTGGAAAAAATCAAAAGTTATTGCGTGAGCGATGTAGTAGTGCTCACGCAGCTATATTTAAAATTAAAAGGAATGTCGTTACTGGACCCGAAAAACGTGATCCACTCGGCATAAGTATTATGAGTAAAAAGAAAAATCAAAAGAAATCACCTGAAGATAAAAACGTTATCGGAAAACTCCGGTCAAGTATCTTAACCCTGCTGGAAGAAAATCCTGGCCGGGCCTGGTCAATCAAACAAATTGTAAAAAAACTTGTCCTTAAAAAACGAGACGATATCAAAACCACAACCTTTCTCATCTATGAGTTAGAAGACGATGGTAAAGTAAAAGAACTTCCAAATGGCTCGTATGTCAGCACAAACGGTGGTGGCGTAACCAGTGGCGGGGGCGTTACCGGAATTGTAGATCATGTAAACCCACGGTTCGCCTACGTGCGCATTGGCGAAGACAAGAAAGATGTTTACATCAAAACATCTGATCTTGGATCGGCAGTGGATGGAGATACGGTTACCGTATCTGTCTCTTCAAAGCGTAGCGGATCAAATCCAGAAGGACGTGTTACCGGGGTTGTGAAGCGTGGTCGTACGCGGTATGCCGGAAAAGTTGAGATGTCGAAGAACTTCGCATTCGTAGTTCCGGATTACCGGAAGATGCACCAGGATTTTTTCATTAATCCGGAAGATATCAATGGAGCCAAGACAAACGACAAAGTTGTTGTTGAGGTAATCGAATGGTCAAACGGTGAGAAAAATCCGATTGCTAAAATTGTAAACGTACTGGGAGCTGCGGGTGAAAACGAAGCCGAGATCCATTCAATCATGGCTGAATTCGGTCTGCCTTTTGAGTTTCCGAAAAATGTAGAAGCCGAAGCCAACAAGATAGCAGAAGGCTTTTCAACTGACGAAATCAAAAAACGCTGGGACTTCCGGGAGATATTGACATTCACGATCGATCCAGAAGATGCAAAGGACTTTGACGATGCGTTGTCGTTTGAGTACCTGCCGGATGGCTATCGCATTGGCGTGCACATTGCGGATGTAACACACTATGTTGATCCCAACTCCGAATTAGAAAAAGAAGCCTTTGATCGGGCAACTTCGGTTTACCTGGTAGACAGAACGATTCCGATGTTACCTGAAAGATTGTCCAACGGACTTTGTTCACTCAGACCGAAAGAAGACAAGTTCACATTCTCGGCTGTTTTTGAGATGGATAAAGATGCGAACATCAAAAAAGAGTGGTTTGGCCGTACCGTCATCCATTCCGATCATCGCTTTTCATACGAAGGCGCGCAGGAAGTGCTGGAAACCAAACAAGGTCCATTTGCAAAAGAACTAAACCTTTTGAATGACCTTGCACACAAGCTGCGCAAAGAACGCTTCAAGCAAGGAGCCGTTAATTTTGAAACAACAGAGGTGAAGTTTAAGCTTGACGAAAAAGGAAAGCCGTTAGCGGTTATTCCGAAAGTGCGGAAAGACGCGCACAAGTTGATTGAAGAATTCATGCTGCTCGCCAACAAGCAAGTTGCTCGCTTCATCTATAACATGAAGAAAGGCGAAGAACGAAACACGTTTGTTTACCGTACGCACGATAATCCCGATCCTGAAAAGCTTCAAAACTTTTCCATGTTTGCCAAACAATTTGGCCATAAATTAAACGTAGAGGGCAGTGGAGTTTCACGTTCATTAAACAAATTAATGGACGAAATCGAAGGCAAGCCCGAACAAAACGTATTGCAATCCCTTGCGGTGCGCGCGATGGCGAAAGCCAAATACACCACCGAAGCAAAGGGTCACTTTGGTTTAGCCTTCGATCACTATTCACACTTTACATCCCCGATCAGACGTTACCCCGACATGATGGTGCATCGCTTGCTGCAACACTATCTGGACAAAGGAAAATCGGTGAATAAAAAAGATTTCGAAGAAAAATGCCTCCACTCCTCTGAACGTGAGAAGCGCGCAGCCGATGCCGAACGGGCTTCCATCAAATACAAGCAGGTGGAGTACATGGCCATGATGGACAAGAGTAAAGTCTACGATGGCATTATCTCGGGCGTAACCGAGTGGGGAATTTTTGTTGAGATCATCGAAACCAAATGCGAAGGCATGATTCGCCTGGCGGATATGGAAGATGATTTCTACGAATTCGATGAAAAGAGCTACAGCGTAATCGGCAGAAGAAGAAGAAAGATTTATACGCTGGGCGACCAGGTTCGTGTGAAGATCAAGAAAACGGATGTTGATAAACGGACGATTGACCTATTGTTTGCCCGCGAAACTTCTTCTGTTCAATAGTCAAATAACTTAAATGATTCTTAACTATGCCGGACCTCGTCCGGCATTATTTTTTCGTGCAGTCTTTGATTAATTTGGCAGTCTAATCTGAAGCATGTCCTCAATCAAAACTTACCAGCAGTGGATCGAGCAGGAGATCAAAAAAAACAAGTACGGAAAGTCGCCCGTTACGTTATATGAACCCATCCGTTATTTGATGGCCATTGGCGGCAAACGTCTACGCCCGATTTTAGTGCTGCTCTCTTACTCCCTGTATAAAGATGATACCAAACGTATTGTACCGTATGCGACTGCTGTAGAGCTGTTTCACAACTTCACACTCATGCACGATGACATCATGGACAACGCACCCCTGCGTAGAGGGAATGTTACTGTGCACGAAAAATGGAATGTGAACACCGCTATTCTGGCCGGTGATGTGATGCAGGTAAAAGTGTACGACATGTTGTTACCCTTGCCCGCTGAAACACTGAAGACAGTAATTACTTTCTTCAACCAATGCGCTACCGAGGTCTGCGAAGGCCAGCAGTGGGACATGGAATTTGAAACTATGGATACTGTTACAGAAGCACAGTATCTTTCAATGATCCGTCAGAAAACGGCTGTACTACTGGGCTTCAGCCTGGAGCTGGGCGCAATTCTGGCAGGCGCTTCGTTGGAAGACCGGAAAGCATTACGCGAATTCGGTGTGAACATCGGTATCGGATTCCAATTAAAAGATGATCTGCTGGATGCCTATGCCGACCCGAAGAAATTTGGCAAGCAGGTGGGTGGTGATATCATTGCGAACAAAAAAACATATTTGTTGATCAAAGCGCTGGAGAAAGCAAAGGGTGCAACAAAAAAAGAGCTGCAGACGCAGCTCTCGGCAACAAAATTCAATAAGGCTAAAAAAGTAAAAGCAGTGAAAGAGATCTATAACTCACTCGATATCCCTGCGCTGGCCGAGAAAAAAATCGATCATTACTTTACCAAAGGCTTCCACGCGCTTGACAAGCTGAACCTTCCCGCGGCCAAAAAACAAAATCTTATTCTTTTTGCGAAGGATCTGATTGGGAGGCAGTCGTAAGTCGCAGACACCTCAAAGGTGTCAGACGACTATTTTATCGGCACTGCGTTCGACAGCTTAACTTTATACCGAACGCCTCCGCCAAAGTCCTCATCCATTCTCAACACTTCCCTGCCCTTCTTGCTGATGTAGAAGATTGCAAAGCTCTTTGCATCATAGTCAATGCGTAGCTTCCAGCAGGCCACAGTTCCGCCTGAAAGCACGGTGATATTTTCTTCACCAATAACTTTATACTCATATAGTTTGGGCTCTGTTTTCCCTCCCGGGTGATAGAAGTTTATAGCGAACCGTCTTCCGGGTTTCAGGTCAAGCAGCGGAAAAGTTTCCAAATCAAGCTCCCAGTTTAGCATCGGCTTTTTAAGTGCCAGTTCAAAATCTTTTTTAGCGTTATTCTCTACCGAATCTGATCCATTAATCTTGTCTGGATAGAAATCGTATGCCTCAATGCTCTTGCCCATCTTCGTGTAATGATACACAGGCGAAAAGTCATTCGCATTCATTACTGAATACACGTACCGAGCCCTGGCCGTGTCCGATGCATACCATTTCTGGTCAATCTCAATCAGTTCCTTGCCATTTTTGTTTGCAAATTTTACATCGCGGCTCCAGATGTATGTATACGTTTGACGCGGATCACCTTTCCGCTGAATAAAAACCAGGTATTGGTTGGAAGAAGGCTTGAGATGCTTTTTGATAAGCTTACTGTCGAGCTGATAGATCGTGTCAACCTGCGCGTTTAGCATGAAAGGCATTAGTATCAGTAGAATTAAAATGTTTCGGATTTTCATGAGATCATTATTTATTTTGATGGAGGGCTAATTCTATTTCTTTGAAAGGCACTGGTCTTGTATGCATCGCATAAACCATTTCTACATCAAGTTTATACCGTTCCACAACAGCTTTTACTTCCGCGAGATATTCGATAAAGAAAAAGCTCTTGTCACGCATCTGCTGAACAAGGTCACTGGCATACAATACTTTTTGTTTCGGAAAATACACGAATACCATCCGTTCACCGCCCTCTCCGTTTACCGGAAGAATTTGAATCGGTGTTGCTTTGTCATCCAATAACAACAGTTTATCAACAAGTTTGTACTCGGGCTTTGATTTTTTAAGCTGCAGCTGATCCGGGGCGGGCGAATGATCTACGTTCGCTACCCGATCAAGGATAGCTTTGTTTAAAATGTTGGTGTAGACAGGAATGCTGGCCGAAATATACTCCCGCACACCTGCCAGGTGCGGCCATGCATCGGATGTAACTACAACGCCCTTTATTTTCTTTGCCGGGTATCGCTTTTTTACTTCATTCATCAGTTGTGCACTGTATCCCGAACTGATCGGTGCTTCGATCACAACAATGCCGTCTTCCTGTTCTACCCAGCCCGTAAACCAGTTTCCGGGGATAACAAATATTCCCTTCGCGACTTCAATAATTTGATCCACCGGAAGTTTTGTGTTGTTAACATTCTGTCTAGGCATTTGCGCCTTACGAATATCATCTGGTATAGTAAAGGTTGCCTCATCCGTAGCGTTCAGAAATTCAATGTCGTTGATGGTGATTTTTTTCCAGAGCTGCCCGGTGCGGTAAATGTCCCATTGTAACGGATAAACAACATTATGTTTATGCAAGGCATACAGCGAATACTGGATCCGGGTGGTAAACTTGCCCCAGAGTGAAAAAAAGAACTCATAGGGTGAGTACGTATCAACCTGTGCTTCAGAAATGAGAAATGTACTGGCATTGATAAAGATTGTATACCCAATAGCATCTTTTGTAAAACTAAGCTGGTAATGCTTTACACCTTCCAGCGCAAGCATCCGGTCAAGCTTTGCATTTGACGACTGTGCATGTCTCAACAGGTATTCAGGCGCATATTGCAACCACTTCAGATTTTCTTCCCGAAAGCTGTAGTATAGTGGCATCTTACGCTCGCCAAAAGCCATATAGCCTGCGGTATCAACCTGTACATAAACAAGTGTAGAGGGTTGCGGGCTCTGGCTCATTTTAGTTTCAGTTTTCTGATAGAGCTTCGGTTCTTTTGTTGCTCGGATTTCCTCTGTATCGGTATAGGAAGTTATAAACGGTCCGTTTGGATTTTCAGATTGCTCCAGCCAGTGCTGATGTCCGATGTGGTGCATGCGGATATAATTTATCGTATCCCATGCAGCACCGCCATAGGCTTGCCGGGACTTTTTTAAAATATCGGTGGCATCCTGAGCGTTTAGCGCGATCGGGATAACCAGGCTGAATAAAAGATAAATCCGTTTTTTCATGTTGGGTTTGTTTAACTAAAGAAACGGTTTGTTCCTGAACGAGATTCTCCTTTTCAATGCATGTTTGATTTGATTTGCCCATAGTTCAAATCATCTACCGATTCAATCCGTAGAATACGGTGTGCAACTGTATCTAATCTTTCAAGAATCCGTTAATTCAGCGGAGTTAATGTGTAATTTCCAGTCCTGAGATCGATGCCTTTGCGAAACATTTTATTCAAATACCGGGTACTGTTGCTGCACGTTTCCTTCTGGGTGCTTTATTTTTCATACCGGGTGTATGATGTAAACGAATACCTCGGCTTTACCAGGGGGGCTTTGTTTACCGCCTTACCCATGAGTTTTAATATTGTTGCGAGCTATATTCATTATCTGTTTATTCTCCCAATTCTGTTCCGGGATAAAAAGTGGGGAAAATACTTTCTATTTCTTATTCTCCTGCTTACCGTAAGTATTGTGCTGCGGATCCTTACTGAAAACAATGTATTTCCTGCTTTGACAAAAAACGAGACCTACTATCAAACCGTCAAGCTTACGCGCATCGTCAGTACCGTATGGGATACGTTATCCTTTCTGATCTTTACGGGCATGATCCGGTTTGTATTAGATTGGTTCGAATTGGAAAACAAAAGAAAGCAGCTTGAAAATGAGAAGCTTACAGCTGAATTGAATTACCTGAAATCACAGATCAATCCGCATTTTCTGTTCAACACGCTGCACAATCTCAATTCGCTTGTATACGCAGGAGCAAAGAATGCGAATGAAGTGATCATTAAGCTCTCAAATATTATGCGGTATATGATCTATGAATCGGGGAAGGAGCGCGTAGCGTTGTCAAGTGAGATTGAGTATATGAATGACTACATCCATCTTGAAAGCATCCGGCTTAATAATTCTTTCAAGCTTGATTTTACGATCACCGGACCGGTAGAAAAAATAAACATTGCGCCTCTCATGCTGATCACCTTTCTGGAGAATGCATTCAAGCATGGTGTAAGCGACCAGGAACCCGATTGTTGGATTGACGTTAAACTATCTGTAGATAGCCGACAGCTTACTTACCGGGTTTCTAATAAAAAGATCAGGAATGTGAAACAAAATAAGCTGAAATCAGGCTTTGGACTGGATAATGTAAAAAAGCGCCTTGAATTAAGTTATCCAGATAAATATGCGTTGGTTGTGGACGATCGCGAAGATACGTACAGCATCAACTTAACCCTTCAACTTGTATGATCCGGTGTGTGGTTATTGATGATGAGCCGTTAGCACGCCAGCTCCTCAGTGACTTCATTAAGAAAGTGCCTGAGCTTGCGCTGGAAGGATCATACTCCAGTGCATTGGCAGCACTCGAAAAGCTTCATAAGCATCCGGTAGACGTTTTGTTTCTCGACATTCAAATGCCTGATATTACCGGCATTGAATTTTTAAAAACACTCGAACTCAAACCGTTAGTGGTCTTTACAACCGCTTATGCCGAACATGCGCTGCAAGGCTATGAACTTGACGTAGCCGACTATTTATTAAAGCCGTTTGATTTTAACCGCTTCCTTAAATGCATTAATAAAATTACGCAACGGTTAAAGGCCGAGCCTGTAGCTAAAAGTTCATTAGAAAAAAGCGAATTTATATTCGTGAAGGACGGAACGAAGCAGGTCAAAATCCCGCTGAATTCAATTCGCTTTATCAAGGGGTCGCGTGAATATGTCACCATCGTTACGGACGATAAAAAGATCATGAGCCTGCAAACGATGAAAAGCATGGAGGAAATGCTTCCGGATGAATTCGTCCGAATTCATAACTCTTTTATTATTTCACTTGCCGCGGTTGATACCATCTTTAAAAACAAGCTTCAGGTTGGAGTAGAAATTTTTCCAATCGGCATCACGTACAAGAAAAAAGTTTTCGAAGCGCTAGGGCGTTATTATCCGACAAAAAAGATCAGGGAAGATTAAATCAGCTAAAGAGTTTAACAAAGCGATCAACAAGATGCTTACGGGAGTGCTTTCTTACCGCCAGTGTCCGGGCGGCCTGCTGATACTGCTGAAGCATATCGTTGTTTTGAAGAATGGGCAAAACTTTCTGTTTAAAATCATCAGGCTGACGTGGGTTAACATACACTCCGCTTGAATTTTCCTCGATCTCCTCTTTAATCCAGCCTTTAAAATTTACAACAATCATTTTTCCCGCAGCGAGTGCATCAAAGTACTTGTTGGGCGAACCTGTTTCCAAAACCGGCAACGGCTGATAGCTGATAAACGTTGCATCGGTAACATTCAAAACTTCTTTTACTCCGTTCCGGTCCTGCATGGGAATGAAGGAGACGTTAATAAGCCTGTGTTCCTCCGCTAACTTCAAAAGATTCGAACGCATGGCACCATCACCGCAAAGTATAAAATGAATGTCCGGAATGGAGCTAACCGTTTGCGCACAAGTAAGAATCTGTTCAAGACCATTGGCTAACCCGAAAGTGCCGATGTAGGACAGCACTCTCTTTCCTACAACGTTAAATTTCTTTTCCAATTCAGGATCCTTGTCGGAGGGGTTATAATATTCCACATCCGCCATGTTGGAGATTACATCAATCCTTTTCCCAGGAACTTTTTTACGAATGGCTTCTTTTATCGTTTCTGATAAAGCCACTATCGATGTTGATCTTTTATAGATTGATTTCTCCAGTGTGTACAGAATTTTTTTCAAGATTGAATTCCTGATGATGCCTATCTGAATGGGCGCCTCAGGCCAGAGATCGCCCACTTCAAAGATGTACGGTATGGTATAGCGCTTTTTGATCCAGATTGCGGCAAGCCCTATCGTTAACGGTGTTGAGATGGCGTAACAAATGTTGTAGTCCTTAAATTGCTTCGCCTCCCGCACAATGCTGAAGACAAATTTCAGGAATGAAGCAATGCGTTTAAAAAAACCAAAGCTGTTACTGTAGGGAATGGGGAGGTAATGGACTTCAATACCTTCAATCATCTCTTTTCGGAAATCATTTCCGTTATGGGTAGTGATAATGGCTACGGTAGTCCCTTTTTCTGCCAAAGCCTTGGCGAGATAATATGAACGCAAAGGCCCGCCTGTTTCGGGTGTATTGAAATATTGGTGTAGAATGAGCACTTTCACCCCGTAAAGAAACAATTTTTAAAGTTTTACGTAACGTTGTATTGAGACAAACGCCTCTGAAAACTACATCCCTTATTAATTTATTGCCTGGAATAGCTTAAATACCCTGATCTGCCTGATCAGGTGTGAATTTTTTATCTGCTGTCGCAGATAATTCTATCTATTATTTTCAACTATTATCAATCATGTTAGAAACAACACGACTTAAGCTCGTGCCGCTTACGCACGAACAAATGATTCTATATAAAAATGAACCTAAACGATTGGCTGAAACACTTAACGTCCGCTACCTGCCCCGGAGAAATGATCCCTCAGTAGCGCCCGATTTGGAAGATGCCATTGGGTTTTGGATTGCTCAAACAGAAAAGCATCGCGAACATTTTGAATGGTTTACCACGTGGGAGATTATCCTTAAAGATGAGAATGTTGCTGTTGGCGGAATTGGTTTTTCCGGACTGCCAAACGAAGAAGGTAAAAGCATGGCTGGCTATGGGCTTGACATGCGTTACTACGGTCGCGGCATTGCAACTGAGGCATTACACGCAATGATCAGTTGGGGATTCAAAAACAGTGGTCTTAAAACTATCATTGCCGATACCCCTGTTCATCACATCGCTTCTCAGCGCGTTTTGCTCAAAAATAATTTCGCAGAAACCTCGCGGGACGAAGCACTGATTCACTGGTATTTAAACCGGTAAAAAATAAAAGGCCATCGTAACGGATGGCCTTTTTTGTGTTGGAGGAGATACATCCCGAAAAGTTTGTGGATTGCATCTCTACATTGCATTAATGCTTGTGATCATGATGCTGCTCGTTGCGCGAGTAGCTCAGAATGTTCAAAACAGTGCTGGAAGACGGTTCCAATTGTGCTTTGTCCATTTCTCTTTTCATGGCACTCATTGACTGGTACAACTCACGAAGCTCGTTGTCGGCCAGCAGGGCTCTATTTATTTCCTGCTCCTCCTTCTCCGTTGTTTCGTGGTATAGGTACCTCATCAGATCGTTTTGGGTAAAAGTTTTTATCATAGGCAAGATGGTTTTTAATCATTTTCTTCCTCAGGTTGATGAGTGCATACCGCATTCTGCCCAATGCTGTGTTGATACTTACCCCGGTGCGTTCGGCAATTTCCTGAAAGCTCATTTTCAGGTAATGCCTCATGATCAGCACCTGCTTCTGCTCTTCAGGCAACTCTTTAATGAGTTCCCTAAGGCGTGTGGCAGTATCTTTCATAATCTGCTTGTCCTCGATGGATTCTTCTGCGAATTGCATCGAGTTCAGCAGTGGGCTGCCGTCTTCCAAAATAATCTCCGGATAGCGCTTTTCTTTCCGGAAATGGTCGATGGCCAGGTTATGCGCGATTCTACTAATCCATGGTAAAAATTTACCCTCTTCGTTGTAGCGTCCGCCACGGATGGTATTGATAGCCTTGATGAAAGTTTCCTGTAGCAGGTCTTCCGCGATGTAGCGGTCTTTCACAATCAAGTAAACGGCTGTAAAAACCCTTGATTTGTGCCTGTGGAGGAGAATCTCGAAAGCTTTCTCGTTACCGTCCTTATAGCGTGACACCAGCTCGCTGTCACTCCATTTGTTCTGAATCATTGTCTCACATTTAGGTAACGTAGAAGTCTATTCGATATTGTTGGGGGGTTTGGTTGAACAATTAGTTTGAAAAGATATTAAGTTTCCGGAAATCCGCAAAAAAATTTTGAAAATTCTTGTCACAACCGAAAATTCTTAATGTATTTGCCCTTGATTTTTTGCGTATTATAAAGTGTATGGCCAATCCTAAGAAGCGTCTCATTAAAAGTCTCGATACTCTCAGTGAAGACCTTAAAGAGCTTATTAAACGTCAATACCCAAACGGGTATGAAAGTAACATCACCCGTATAGTAAGCCCTAAAAAGGAGCAGCTTTTCGTGTTTCCGCTGGAAACAGAGGATGCCATCTACCTGGTGAAGGTGCCTGTTACTAAAAACAGCGATGGCGGCTACGACATGGAAAAAGGAAATAAAGAAGATTTCGGTGACGAACGCGGAGAAGATGTGAACGATGATGAGGGGGGTGATGACGATGCCGAAAGTGAAACCGAAGGTGATGAATATGACAGTGAGGGTGGCGGAAAGTCCAGCAAGGAAGGCAGCTATGACCCTGATTTCGATAATTAATTTCTCAAGTAAAGATTTATGTTTTCTCGCAACACCATCCTCCACGATGGTGTTCTTGCTTTTGAACTTGTCGGGGCGAATTCAGGTTTCTGATAGGATGGGGCAACCTGTTTTCCTATTTTAGCCGATTCGCATGAGTACCAATTTAGTTCGTACCGATTCCCACCTCGATAGCCTCGATCCCAAAGAATACATCATTATTAAGCGCGCCCGGGTTAATAATTTAAAAAACCTGAGTGTAGCCATTCCACGGAATAAGCTGGTGGTGATCACCGGACTGTCCGGCTCGGGTAAATCCTCGCTGGCGTTTGATACCCTGTTTGCAGAAGGCCAGCGCATGTATGTGGAGAGCTTAAGCTCGTATGCACGCCAGTTTTTAGGAAGAATGGAAAAACCCGATGTTGATTACATCAGGGGTGTTTCACCCGCCATCGCGATTGAACAAAAGGTAAATACCCGAAACCCGCGATCAACGGTGGGTACGAGCACAGAGATCTATGACTACCTAAAGCTACTGTTTGCCCGGATTGGCAGAACGTACTCTCCTATCAGCGGAAAGGAAGTCAAACGTGATACAGTTACGGATGTAGTCAATGCAGTTAACAAACTTCCGACTGGTACGCGCATTATGATCGCGGCTCCCATAACAATCCAAAAAGGTAGAAAAATTCAGGATGAGCTAAATCTTTTGTTGAGCAAAGGCTTTGCCCGGGTGTTATTGAATGGTGAAGTAGCGTTTATTGAAGAGTTGCTGAATTCGAAGAAAAAATTAACCGATAAAGACAAGGTTGAAATTCTGATCGACCGGACTGCCGTCAATGCAAACGATGAGGATACGATCTTCAGAATTTCAGATTCTGTTCAAACCGCTTTCTATGAAGGTCACGATGAATGCTTGATTCATGCTGAAGGTCAGAAGCCCATGCACTTCTCCGATCGGTTTGAGTTGGATGGAATGACGTTCACGGAGCCTTCCGTAAATTTCTTCAGCTTTAACAATCCGTTTGGTGCCTGCCGCACGTGTGAAGGCTTTGGGAAAGTACTGGGCATTGATGACGATCTCGTTGTCCCTGATAAATCGCTTTCGGTTTATGAAGGCGCTATTGCTCCCTGGCGGTCAGAGGCGATGAGTGAATGGGCCAAGCCGCTCTTAAAAAATGGTATCAAATTCAATTTTCCGATTCATAGGCCTTATAACGAGTTGAGCGAAAAAGAAAAGGACTTGCTTTGGAACGGAAACTCGTATTTCGAAGGCATTCATGCATTCTTTAAATATTTAGAATCCAAAACATATAAAATTCAATACCGCGTAATGCTTTCCCGCTACCGCGGAAGAACAACCTGCCCGGATTGCCGCGGAACCAAGCTGCGAAAAGATGCGCAGTATGTGAAGATTACAAACACATCGATAACCGATATTGTTTTAATGCCGATTGAGGATACGTTAACGTTTTTCACCTCGATCAAACTTCCGGAATACGATAAAAAAATCTCCGATAGAATTCTGACCGAGATCAAATCGCGGTTGGAGTATATGGTAAAGGTTGGATTGGGATATTTAACGCTGAATCGGGTTACGGCAACCTTATCAGGCGGAGAGTATCAACGGATAAAATTAGCAACTTCCCTGGGCAGCGCGTTAGTGGGTTCGATGTATATCATGGATGAACCGAGCATTGGCTTGCATCCAAAGGATACCGCACGAATGGTAGAGGTGCTGAAGTCCTTACGGGATCTGGGTAACACCGTTATTGTGGTGGAGCACGAAGAAGAGATCATGCGGGCTGCGGATGAGATCATTGACATCGGCCCGGATGCCGGTGCCCATGGTGGCGAATTGATTTTCCAGGGATCAGTCAAACAATTGAATGGTAAAACCAACTCGCACACCGTTGAGTTTCTAAGCGGTCGCGAAACGATTCCGGTTCCCGCAAAAAGACGGAAGTGGAAAGACCACATCACAATCAAAGGAGCCCGCGAAAACAACCTGAAAAATCTTACCGTAAAGTTTCCGCTGGGAACGCTTACGGTAGTTACGGGTGTAAGCGGTTCGGGCAAATCAACGCTTATCAAAAAGATACTCTACCCTGCTATCGGTCGTCTAAGCGGATCGGTAGGCGAATCTCCGGGCAAATACGATTCGATGGATGGCGACTTTTCGCGCATCACGCAGGTTGAGTTTGTTGATCAGAATCCGATTGGTAAATCCTCACGCTCAAACCCGATATCGTATGTAAAAGCGTATGATATTATTCGTCAACTCTATGCTGATCAACCCCTGGCAAAACAACGTGGGTATAAACCTTCTAATTTTTCATTCAATGTAGAAGGCGGCCGGTGCGAGACCTGTGAAGGCGAAGGTGAGATCAAGGTTGAGATGCAGTTTATGGCTGACATTTACCTGGAATGCGAAAGTTGCCATGGAAAACGTTTTAAACAGGAAACATTAGAAGTCGAATACAACGGAAAAAACATTGCCGATGTACTCGACATGACCATTGAGGATGCACTTGGTTTCTTCAAAGATAAAAAACCGGTATACGATAAGATCGTTCCATTAAACGATGTAGGTCTTGGGTATGTAAAACTCGGTCAATCCTCCAACTCGTTAAGCGGTGGTGAAGCGCAACGCGTGAAACTTGCTTCATTCCTTGGTAAGAACTCGACAGAAGGAAACATCCTTTTTATTTTTGATGAACCTACCACCGGATTACACTTTCACGATATCTCAAAACTGTTGAAAGCCATGAATGCATTGGTTGACCAGGGCCATTCAGTAATTGTGATTGAGCACAATCTCGAAGTGATCAAATGTGCCGACTGGATTATCGACCTTGGGCCGGAGGGCGGTGAGAATAAAGGTGGCAACCTTTTATATGAAGGTACCCCGGAGGACATGGCAAAAAAGGCCAAAGGAAGCTTTACGGCTGAGTTTTTGAAGGGAAAGCTCGCTCCGCAAACTCAAAAACACTAACAAATCCGTTGTCTTGAAACCCTGCTTGAGGAATTCCCGTATATTTGCTTAACAAAATATAAGCATATATATGGCTAAGGAATTCCTGGGTGAATTTGAAGAAATCATCCTCACACTGGTGGCCGGCTTGCAAGAAGATGCATACGGTGCCGCCATTGCCGAAGAAATTGAAACCCGCTTAAAGCGCGAAGTAAACCTCAGCGCGGTTCATGTAACATTATACCGCCTCGAGGACAAAGGATTAATCAAATCAAAATTTGGCGGTGGCACAAGCGAACGTGGCGGCAGACGCAAACGCATTTTCACCATTACCAATTCCGGTCTCGCTATGCTGAAAGCCATGAAGGAAGCCCGGATTGATCTCTGGAAGCTTGTTCCGCAGTTGAAGATAGCCTAGCACACTATAACCTTAGTCCTACTCCCCCTGTATGATTAAAAAACTAACCTTCTTCATTTCACTTTGCTTCATCAGCATTGTTCTGTTTGGGCAGAATACGCTTTCCCACAATCCGGATAGCGTGACTTTCCACACAGAAGATATTACGCTGTTCTGGAACGTATTCGATGAAACAAAACCAAAATTTGATGGGAAGGTTTTTCAAACAAAATACCTGGATGCCGGAAGTCCTGGATTGAAAGGCTTTATAAAAATGCGGATTGAGAGCGGCAGTAATCTTAGCAAAACAATAAAAAAGAAGCTGGATTATTATAACACGGTCCGTGAGAGCACACTTTCCATTATCGGTAAAACAGAAAAAATCCAGGCGTACTTCCACACACTCAAAAAACTTTACTACCAGGCTGTTTTTCCGGATGTATACTTCGTGATCGGAGCGCAGAATTCTGGCGGCACAACGTTTGAGGGAGGCTTAATCATTGGCGCAGAAATGTTTGGCAAAGAAACAGAAGCATTCAAGCCTGAAGTAGATATTGAAAAGATTGAATTGGTTGTAGTACATGAGCTAATTCACTACCAACAAAATTATACGCCCAGCAATACACTGCTCGCGCAAAGCATCCGCGAAGGCACTGCCGATTTTATGTGCGAGTTAGTCACTGGTACGCATTCCAACACAGCCATTCACGAATACGGTAACAGTCACGCAGCGGAACTTTGGACTGAATTTTCGCAACAAATGCGCGATACCAACTGGACGCCTTGGCTTTATTATTCAAAATCTACATCGCGCCCGCGTGACCTGGGTTACTGGATGGGTTACAAAATTGTTAAAGCGTATTACGACAAGGCGGTTGATAAGCAACAAGCTGTTTATGATATTTTAAATATTACTGACTTCGATAATTTCCTCGCTAAAAGCGGCTATACCGGACAATAAGAAATTAAAACCGTACCTCATTGTGGAAAATACAGATAACTTCTTTGCGCTGCGCTTATTACGCGTCTTTTGCCCGGGTCACCTGGCAGAAGACATCGAAGGAGACTTGGTACAAAAGTATGCGCGCGACCTGAAGAAATTCAGTCCATCAAAATCAAAGCGCAGAATGCTTTGGAATACTATTCGTTTCTTCAGACCTGGAATTTTATTTAGAAATAAGCCTTCCATTCGTTTAACCTCCCTCGATATGTTGTCAAACTACTTTAAGGTTGCGTTTCGTGTAATGCTCCGCAACAAAAGCTATTCGTTTATCAATCTGTTTAGTCTGGCGTTGGGTATTACCGCCTTTGCATTTTTATTTCTATGGGTACAAAATGAATTTACATACGATCAGTTCCATCCGGATAAGGATCGACTGTATAAAGCGTTCAATCGTACGTACGCGAACAATACCATTAACAGCTGGGATGTTACTGCCAGAGTGCTCACCCCAACGCTGAAAGAAGAGTACACGGCAGTCGAAGCCGCAACAAGCTACACGGCCTGGGGCGAGCAGCATTTGTTTATAGAGGGCGAAAAACGCATTGTAAAAACTTCGGGCGCTTACGCGGACAAGGATTTTCTCACCATGTTCAGTTTCCCGATTCTTCAAGGCGATGTAAAAACAGCTTTCGATAAGCCGCAGTCGATTGCCCTTACCAAAGGCTTTGCATACGAATTACTAGGCGACACGGATGTACTCGGCAAAACTGTTACGATCGGCCAGGGTGGTGAGTCGCTTCCGCTAACGATAACAGCTGTCCTGGACGATCTTCCGTCCAATACCGATTTCCATTTTGAATATATAATCCCATACTCACTGGTTGAAATGTTGGGCGGAAAGGATATCTATTGGGGAGTTAATTCAGTACATACGTTTGTTAAGCTGAAGCCCGGAATCAATATCAATCAGTTTAATGAACAAATAAAAAACATTGCAAAAACACACAGCAAAGATGTCGACACACAGGAAGTATTTTTATATCCCCTTACAAAAATGCGTTTGTATGGCCGCTTTGAAAATGGAGTTGAGGCTGGTGGTCGCATTGAAATCATCCGCTTATTGGCCATTCTGGGAATATGCCTGTTATCCATTGCGTGCATTAATTTCATCAACCTAAGTACCGCGCGAGCACAGCGAAGAGCAAAAGAAGTAGCTGTGCGCAAAGTATCAGGCGCATTAAGAAATTCTTTAATAGGTCAATTTTTAACGGAATCCGTTTTACTGGCGCTTGGAGCGGGGTTGTTTTCGTTACTGGCAGTTTACATGGGCTTGCCATTCTTCAATCAACTGATTCAGGAAAATCTCACATTGGATTTCAGCAATCTCAATTTTTGGCTGGGCGGACTTGCCTTACTTCTGATCGTTGGGCTGTTAGCGGGAAGCTATCCTGCGTTATATCTGTCTGCATTCAAACCCATTAAAATTTTAAAGGGAATTGCGATAACACTTTCCGGCAGAAGCATACTCCGTTCAACCCTGGTGGTGTTTCAATTTGGTATTGCCATTACACTTATTGTTTCCGTATTCGTTGTTCAACGTCAGATCAGTTACGTTCAAAACCGCGATTCCGGTTACACTAAAGAAAACCTGGTCTATCAATATTTTACCGGAACACTGGGTAAAAACTATGAGGCATACAAGAATGAATTACTTCAACTGGGCGTTGCCGAGTCCGTAACTAAAACCAGTACCACCATTACCGATCGATGGAGTAATACGAGTAGTGTTGAGTGGAAGGGAAAAGATCCGCAGGATAAAACCTTGTTTGAACGGTTTTATGTCGATCAACACTTTGCCACGACAGCCGGTCTTACCGTACTCCGCGGTCGCGATATGGACCTGAATAAATTCCCGACCGATTCAACAGCTATTGTGTTAAACGAAGCGGCTGTAAAAGCAATGAATCTAAGCGATCCGATTGGTGAATCAATTAAAGCAGATGACGTTGAATGGCATGTGATTGGCGTTGTGAAAGATTTCATCCTTACCTCTCCCTTCCGGCAGGTTGAGCCTATTATTCTTTTCGGTTGTGAAAAATCGTGGGCATTTAGCGTGGCCCATATCAAGTTAAGCACAAACAAATCGATGCAGGAAAATATCCGCATCATGGACGACTTGTCAAAAAAGTATAATCCGGAGTATCCATTTGAGTATGAGTTTATTGATACAGCCTACGCACGCAAATTTGCAAACCTAGAGTCAACCCGCACCATTACGTTGCTGGCAAGCTTTATCACCATCCTGATTGCCGGTCTTGGGTTGCTGGGACTTTCAACCTATCTGGTTGAGGTACGGGTAAAAGAAATAGGCATCCGCAAGGTAATGGGTGGCTCAGTGCTGAGTATTACCAACATGCTCACGTGGGCTTCGATCAAACCTATTTTAATTGCTGTGCTGATTTTCGGTCCGCAAGCCTGGTTTGCCATGAACTGGTGGTTATCATCGTACCCGTATCGCATCTCTGTCGGAATTTTTACGATTCCGCTAGCTGCGTTGGCTATCATTGGGTTGGCTGTGTTAATTACCAGCGCGCAAACCATTCGTGCTGCAAAAGCTAACCCGGTGAATAGTTTGAGAAATGAATAAGAAACTGTTTGCCTTTCGAATCCTTAGGACATTTTGTCCCGATCAGCTTTATGAAGAGATTGAAGGAGACCTTATTCAGAAGTTTAATCGTGATAAGCGCAAGTTCAATGAACAAAAAGCGAAACGAAGATTATACTGTAATGCGATCCGGTTTTTCAGGCTCGGCATTATTCTGCGAAATAAACTTCCTCAAAAAATCATCAGTATCATTATGATACAGAATTATTTCGTTGTTGCATGGAGAAATTTTTTAAAGCGAAAATTTCTTAGCTCAATTAATATTATCGGACTATCGTTTGGAATAGCATTCGCGCTGCTGGCATTTCTGTTCATCTACGATGAGTTTTCATTCGATAAAACGCATATAAATCGTGACTTGATTTACCGGGTAGATGTTATGCCTTTCCATGACGATGTACCACAAATCGATGAACGCTCCACCTCGGTTCAGTCAGCCTTTCATTCAACCGCCAGACTGGAAATTTCTGGTATAGATTACCTGACCCGGTACAACGGCTTCACAAAACATCTCATCATAGACGGAATAAAACATTCTGAAAAGGTTCACTTTGTAGACGAAGATTTCACAAAGATGTTCACGCTTGACTTTCTGAAGGGTAGTGCCAACGCTGCGTTAAGCTCTATAAGCAACATCGTTGTAAGTGACGAGAAAGCCATTAAGCTTTTCGGCACAACCGATATAATCGGCAAGACCATAGAAACAAAGCAAGCATCCTATACAGTTTCCGGTGTATTTAAGGCATTACCTAAAAACTCAACACTCGGCTATCATATTCTTACCCGCCATGAAAACTATTATGGCAAAGATGCTCAGCCGGACAGTTGGAATTCGAGCTATGGCAGTGTGTTTATTCAACGGAACATGAACGTACCGCTGAAAACATTAAAGGTTGCACTTAGTCAGCTGGCCACCACAAACATGCCTCCCTTTAAATATCCCATGTATACCCAACGAACCGATTTTGCCTTGATGCCTCTCACTGAGCTACATTTTGATGTGAAATCCCGCTGGAGTAACGTAAGCAACAAAACGTCTTCCTACATTCTAGGAAGCATTGCTGTTATGGTACTGCTTGTGGCTTGCCTGAACTATGTTCTGCTCTCTCTGGCAAGTTCTGCTTCACGCACTCGAGAAATTGGAGTTCGTAAAGTTATTGGGGCAACAGGGCGGATGATCCGTTTTCAGTTTTTAAGCGAATCTGCAGTAATCGTTATGATTTCCGTACCCATTAGTTTGTTCGCATTGTACCTTATCCTGCCAGAGTTTAACAGTTTTATGGGCAGGCAAATAAGTTTAACAGAAGGCGGCATAGCCTGGGTAGTTGCGCTGGCCGTCATTGTTTTTGTGACCGGTATGTTAGCTGGAGGATATCCCGCAGCAGTACTCTCCGATCTCATTCCACAGAAAATCCTGAAAGGAAATACGAGAGGAAGTTATAAAGCAAAGTTCTCCGGCCTTTTGATTGTGTTTCAGTTTGCAGCTTGTCTGGTTATGTTGATTTGTGCGGTAACAATGTTCGACCAGATGAAAATGGTGGAAACGCGTGACCTTGGATTTAATAAAGAACAAATTGTAAGCATTGCCACGAAGAATGACCTTGGCGTTCCGCCTAAACAAATTGTATCCAACTTCAGAAGTGAGCTCGCTTCTGAGCCAACCATTCTTATGATCTCCGCGATTGCCTTTGACTTTGGACATATTGGCGGGATCTCCAGCAAAACCAACGGAAAGGGTGAAAAATCTTCTGAATACTTCACATGGGTGGATTACGATTTTTTTGAACTCCTTGACATCAGACTGATTGTGGGCAGGTTTTTCTCAAGAAACTTTGCAGATACCCTCAACAGAAGATTTGTTGTTAACGAGGCCTTTGCCAAACAATTAAAATCAGAAACAGGATCGGACGCAGTTCTTGGGGCAATGCCGAACCGACCAAACGATGAAATCATCGGGGTAGTCAAGGATTTTAATTTTGAATCGCTTGAGCACGATGTGAAGCCAATCGCCTTCGAACTGGGTGGAGGTGATGGTGATCAAATGTTGGTAAAAATAAGCTCACAAGACATACCCGGCAGCCTTGCCAGGCTTGAACAATGCTGGAAAAAAGTAGTCGGTGACAATAAGTTCAACTTTACATTTTTTGATGACTATATCAACGATCAATACAAGCGCTACACGCAATGGATCAGACTCGTTACAATCTCAACCTGCATTGCAATTGGCATTGCTTGCCTGGGTCTACTGGGCATTATCAGTCTTGCAGTAATTAACCGCACCAAAGAAATCAGTATCCGAAAAGTTCTGGGTGCATCAACCACAACGATTCTTACGCTTTTCTCGAAGTACTATCTTCGACTGATCCTGATTGCCTTTATCGTAGCTGTTCCGGCTGCTTATTACTTAAGCACAATATGGCTCCGTGATTTTGCCTATAAAATAGAGGTTGGATGGAGCCATTACGCATTACCCCTAGCCGGACTGGTGGTGTTAGCTTGTTGTATCATTGCTAGTCAGGTGATTAAAACGGTTAGGATTAATCCTGCAGAGACATTGAAAAGTGAGTAGTCTTACAGCTGTTTAATCAACTCAACAAAAAGTTCCGTAAGAAGGGGTTCGGTTTTACCGGCTACTTTTACAATCGACTGAATGTTTACGGGTTTAAGATTGTCTGGATCGGCATCATCCGTTAGCACCGAAATTGCGCAGCATGGTAAGCCCATGTGGTTGGCGACTATTACTTCAGGCACCGTGCTCATGCCCACGGCATCTCCGCCAATGTTTCTTAGATAACGATACTCAGCGCGGGTTTCCAGGTTGGGTCCAGCAACACAAACGTAAACACCTTTATTGAGTTTGATTTTTTTCTTTGCTGCGATCTTAATCAGCTTATCGTTTAATTCTTTTGCGTACGGCTGACTCATATCGGGGAAACGCGGACCGAGACGTTCAAAATTTTCTCCCCGCAACGGATTATCGGGTTGCAGATTGATGTGGTCGTCAATCAGCATGAGTTCGCCCTTCTTCCATTTCAGGTTCATGTTGCCCGCGGCATTGGAGATTAGCAGATTTTGAACTCCCAGCATTTTCATCACACGCACGGGTAGTGTAATCTGCTTTGTGCTGTAGCCTTCGTAATAATGAAAACGGCCGCGCATCGCCAGCACTTTTTTTCCTTTGATCTCACCAAAAATCAATTGCCCTTTATGGGTTTCAACTGTAGCCGCAGGAAAATTGGGAATCACATTGTAATTGATCACCACCGGGTTCTTAATCTCTTTCACAAGCAGATTGCCCAAACCTGTGCCGAGGATAATGCCTATTTCAGGAGTTCCTTTGATTTTCTTTTTAATGAATTCGGTTGTTACGGATAGCTGATCGATCATGACTTATTATTTAATATTACTTGTCAGGTTGAGCTTGTCGAAACCTCGCCTTCGACTCTTCAACTAGCTCAGAACTCAGGCTGACTCTTACCTTCGGCTGACATTACACAGGCAATGCAATTTGATACGTCTTGCCTTTTTTAACTGCAAGCTTGTCATCGCGCAGCCAGGGGTTGTGGCGCTTCAGCAATTTATAATTTGTTCCATTCTTTTTTGCAAAAGCGATGAGATCGGGAATGGATTGATTAACCGTTACATACCGGACTTCTTCCGGATCGTACAAATGGCGCTCTTCCACATTGAAACCATATTTTTCCGGATGCTCTATAATCTCCTTACAGGCAATAATTCTAAATACATACCGGGAAGTCTCATCGTTTAAATACAGGTCGTAATACGAATCAACGTTTTGATTTTCCAATGCGCGGCCAATGCCGCCCATGCCCCGATTATAGGATGCTGCAACGGAAGTCCAGTTACCGAATTTTTTATACGCCTTTTTCAAATAGCTGCAGGCGGCTTCGGTTGCCCGGATGGGATCATAGCGTTCGTCTACCTGATCGGTGATCTCTAAGCCGTTCTCTTTGCCGGCTGATTTCACAATCTGCCAGAAGCCAACGGCATCTTTGGGAGAGATATCGTTCATCAAGCCTGACTCAATGAGTGGCAGGTATTTAAAATCATTCGGGATGTTATTCTTTTTCAGGATCGCCTCCATCTGCGGGAACCAACGGTGCGCACGCTTCATCAAAAAGATGGTGTTGTTGTGCCAGTATGTATTGATATGAAGTTCTTTGTCCAGCCGTTCGCGCACATCGGGTAAGTCCATGGGTACTGTTTCACCGGCAAAGCTCACCGAGTTCGGTAAATCAAATGAAACCGCAGGTGAAGGCTGCATGGAACGCTCATCCAGATCAGCAGGCGCAATGGAGCCGTCCTCCAGTACAACTTCCCCGCGCTGAAACGCTTTCATTTTCTTGTCCGCATGCCGGACATACACCAGTACAATGGCCAACGCGAGGAAGGAGATTAGTATGGCAAAGCTGTTTTTTGAGATCATATTGAACATTCTATTACCACAGAGAGCACTGAGATTTAATTCGCAAAACCACAGAGGTCACAAAGTATCAAAATACTATCAACCCTACTCCGTGATTCTCTGTGCAGACCTCCGTGAACTTTGTGGTGAATTCTTAAGACAAGAAAATTTAATAGCCATTTATTACCCTTTTAACACCATCCTTCAACAGAATGACATTAAAATTGATTAATAAGCCTAAACGATTATTTGACAACTTCAAATACGTTAAAACCTGCGCAAGGTGAATATCTGCCAACGCCTCCACGGATTTTACTTCGATAATCACTTGATTTTCCACTAATAAATCTATCCTGTAGCCACACTCAAGTTTTACATCCTCATAAACAAGAGGTAGTGATTTTTGCTTTTCTACAAACAACCCAAGTTTTTGCAATTCATAATAAAGACACTCCTGATACGCTGATTCTAGCAAGCCAGGCCCAAGCGCCTTATGTACCTTTATCGCACACCCAATAATTTGTTCAGTAAGGGGTGAGTTTGTCATATATCTCTGCGTTCTCTGTGAAAAACTCAGTGCACTCTGTGTTGAAGTTAAAAATTCGGTGAAAGCAAGTACTTCGAATAGAAGTCGTCTATCACCTTAACTGCAGCCTCAGGCGTATCTACAATGCTAAACAGGTTCAAGTCACTTTCGTGAATCATTCCTTCCGCGAGAAGCGATTTCTTAACCCACTCCAGCCAGCCTTTCCAGAATTTTTTACCCACGAGCACAATCGGGAAACGGCCGATTTTCTTTGTCTGAATCAATGTAAGTGCTTCCATCAATTCATCCATCGTTCCGAACCCTCCCGGCATAACGATGAAGCCCTGAGAGTATTTCATGAACATTACTTTACGCACAAAGAAATAATCGAACGTGATTAGCTTATCCGGATCGATGTAAATATTCCCTTTTTGCTCAAACGGTAAGAAAATATTGAGTCCTACCGATTTACCTCCGGCACGATTGGCTCCTTTATTACCTGCCTCCATAATACCCGGTCCGCCACCGGTGATTA
>Ga0209174_10000227_pt1 | contig 43516 bp, 62 predicted proteins | sample JI91814BDNA_FD_187505 | JGI IMG/M metagenome (GOLD analysis project Ga0209174, IMG submission 187505) | Wastewater effluent complex algal communities from Wisconsin, to seasonally profile nutrient transformation and Carbon sequestration -... | ecosystem: Engineered > WWTP > Effluent > Algae...
TCCCGAACCTTTCGCACTCTAGGCGTATTACACAAGATCCACACGTGTTGTGTATTTCAATCTCGTCTTTGCGCGTGATAGTTGTCATCGGAAAGAAAAGCTCTGGATCTGTATGTAGACAATTGGCCTTTGACCAATTTGGAGTTTTATTTACGTACTTCAATGTGTCCCCCAAAGACAATAGGTAGGCCCACAATCGTATGACTATGGGCCTACCTATCATGCTAAGCGGCTTGTGCTTGACTTCCGCCTGCGGTCGTCCTGTGTGTTTCGCTCTTTGTTGATTTGAACGAGTGGCTGAGCTTGCGCGACCTACTCACTCGCTTCGTGAGCCTCCAAGAACTCCTTGCGACCTTCTGTGAAGTGTCGCTGATCCAGCTAAGCGCTGCCATCATCCCGTTGCCAAGAAGGATGAATAGTCCAGCCGCGAGTCCTGCAATGACCAGCACTCCGGCCACGAACAGGTCAAACGTCCACTTTAGGACTCCGAACGTAACTCGCACTGTAGAAGCGATGATTGATGGAACAGCTGACACGCATGTTCCTGCGACTTCTACCGTGCGGGTTGCAACGTACATGAGACCCTTAAAGAACCTCATGCCAACTGTTCGGAATGCGCCGATCATTACTTCGGCCCAAGACTGAATTGTCTCCCAGACCTTTTTGGCTCCGCGACCAAACTGAACTCGCAGTGTTACCTGTACTTCTTCTTTGTTTCCGTAGGTGTAGCCGGCTGCGTAGTTGTTGTTGTTCTCCATGGTCTTGCCTTTCTTTTGGTCCCATTAGGGATTGATTTGATGTGACATTTGATTTGAACATGACAAAAGGCAGGCTCTCAAACCGTTATTATTCGGTCTGATTACCTGCCTTAAGCTCTAGATTCTACTTGCTTTTGAGCATAGTAGTTCCTTCGCTTACTTCTATTATATAGCAAATAACATTAAAGATCAATTATTGTTTGCCATTTTGTCGATTATTTGTTCTTCGTACGATTTGACCAGGATCATCTTTACTAAATCTAGCGGTACTCCTTTTCTGATCCCATCAGCGATGATTCCACAAAGGCTAGATTTGAATTTCTCGTGGCCTATGTCAGCTCCAGCTAAAGCGAATTCCCTAATGCCAACTTCCCATTCGCAGAGTGCAGCTAGCGCTAGTGCTCCTCCGATATCACTTTTAGCATCTTCTGATAGCTTGTCTGGATCAAAAATATGCTCTTGGGAATGTACCCACTCCATAATTTCGTTCTGTGTGGTCCTGCTAAGACCATTGCTTCTAAGAAGCATATATAGAGTGCTTTCACGCTTAACTAGGTCTCCTAGACCGCTATAGTCAGTCATTTTTTACTCCAGGATATAGTTCGCTAATAGTCACTTCTTCGTAGCTCTCGATTCCTGTTCTCCTAAAATCCTCGAAGTCAAGATCGTGGTCAAGAGCGATAGGGATGCTTGGAGAAGGAAGGGATGGAATACCGTACATGCACAGAGCGGAGATGGTAACTGCGTTTGCGATAGTTTCTGGGGTCATCTCTCTTTTGTGAACACCCATGTACTCGTGTATAGCAACGTGGTTAGCTTCATTAAGCTCGTTGTTGACGAGCATTTGATATACAACGCCATCCATCTTTTCATCAGTGACATTGACGTAATCTTCTAATTTCATTTCAATCACCCGCGCTTTCTATGTTGTGTTGAATCCAGGCATCTGCAGCGGCTTGATATACCTCAGCAATTTTTAATCCGTGATCTACTGCGTACTCAGACAGCGAAGATAAATTCATCTCGTGAATCTCTTCTACTTGCTGCTCTGTCATAAACACGATGTACGAAGTGTTGAATCCAATAATCGCTCCTGTTTCCGCGTCTACTATCGCGAAGTACTGTTCACGTTTCATTTCCTAGTAGCTTCCCTTCCTCTTTGTCGTGGGATAAGGATTCGTTCTGTTATATCTATGACGTTTGACAATGACGCTTTAAACAACTTTTCTATCTGGCTTGTACACCAGCAGCCATCCCAGTGTCCGAAATGGATAATGTTGTTGTTTGCGCCGTCTTGCACTTGTCCTCCTTATAAGTCCCCCAAAAATGAAGTCCCCCGACTACCTATTAAATTGCTCCATAACTTCACCAACAGGGCACTTATCCCACCACATATCAAGCTCTACTGGGAAAACTCCATTGACTCTTATCTGTTCTAGCTCAGCTAGGCTGACGTATCCAAGCTCTGCACTTTGAGGATCTCCCAGACAAGCAAAACCGAATGCAATATCTTTCTCTTTGTTGTATTCGGTTATCCACCAGTCACAACCTCCAATGAAGTAATGCTCGTGAACGATTGCTTTTCTTCCAAGACCATCTTGCTCGTATAAATCTGGCGTTTCTGGTCCTGGTCTCTGTAACTTGTGCTCAGTCACCTCAGCACATCCTCTGGAGGAGCGATAACTCCTGCATCTAGGAGAATCATTGATGTTCTTCCGTAATGACCCTGTAGTTTCCAAGCCATTCCTGTATCAACAAGTTCTTGGAACATGCTGATCATTTCTTGCTCACTCATCTGATCAGTCTCGTAAAGAAGAACCCTTTCTGCTAGATTCATTTCTTTGATCCTAGTGGTATTACGTTCGTTTTCCATCATTTCTCCAATCTCATATGCTCGGACTTGTGCTCTTGTGTATATCTCACTTAGTGCATCTTGCAGTTTGTAAAATTCAATTCGGTCAATAATGTCTTCGATCTCGTTTAAGGTCTGCTGGTTAGGAAATTGATCCTTAAAGCAATCTAGATCGAAAATTGGCAACGATGGGTAATTCTGTACTACACCGCCTTCAACGATGATGTAGTTATCTGGCACTGATACCTCCTATTTTTGGGCATAAAAAAAGGCCGGGAAGTAAATCCCGACCTATCGTTCGTGTTGGTCAGTGACTCGGCAATCCGAGTTTGAGCCTGAACTTAAGCTAACCAGATGATTCAGCAGAGCTGGTTTTCTTGCTTATGGTTATATTATTCCATGTTTTTCAGTTATTGTCAAGCGATAGCGTAGCGATAACGTTCATCGCATTGATTGTGTCCCAATCCCAGCAATCAGGGGCTGGATTCATAGGACCGTCAACAACTAGATCCTCCACAGCCGGAATAGAGAACTCCCATCCTCCATCTGGACTGTAAATGTAGTCCTGGTAGATGATTTTGTTGTTGTGTGCATCAAGCAGAAAAATGACATACGTAGTGATTCCAAGCTGGTTTTCATATGCACGTCGTGCTTCCTCATTTGACACAAGACGAGTCATTGTGTGAGAAGTTGCATTCGGGTCTGTGTTTTCGTACCCATGCGAAGGAAGAATAAACGCTAGATGTTCTACTCCGTGGTTTTCTTCTCTAACCCATTTGAACATACTGCTGACAACTGGAGTGATATCTAATCCAGTTTCACTAGTTTCACTAATACACTCTCTCGTTAGGTACTCAACGTGAATTTGGCCTTCGTCGTTGATTCCAATAAGAGCAGGGGGAATTTTAGATGTATCAACGATTTTCTGGATAACAGCAGTCTCTCGGATCTGCTCAATTAGCGCCCGTGCTGTTTTAAACGAGTAAAAAGAGTTAATTGACAGTAGTTCATCGGATTCAATATTAATTGGCATTACACATCTCCTTTAGATCTTCAAATGAATGGACTGCTTTTCCAGTAATGTCTGTTTCTGACTCTGACGTATCCATTATTGTTTTGTTGTCTGAGAACTCATATCCGTCTACCGGTGAGTACACATACGGATTAGTGATTACAACTGTCTTTTCTTCAGTAAAAAGTATTACCTGTACTGATTCTGTTACGAGCCTTGCGTTTTTGTATCCAGCTTTGCCTTCAAAAATATCACGCATAGAAACCTTATTTAGCAGAGCCATTAACTTATCTACATCTTCTTTTCCCTGTGTGCTCGCGAAGTAACTATCAGCGAACAGTAAAAAGGCGTAAGGGTTTTTTATTGGACAGTCTTTTAGTGCTTCCCTGACTGCTTCTTTATCAAAAGATTCAATATATGCGCTTACTCCATTACATTTTCCGTCAATTACAAATAATTGAGGAATCGAATTACCATATTTAATTCTCTTAAAAGACTCAACTGCTGCTTCGCTTGCACTCTTAGCAAACTCCAATTTGTCATTTCTAAGCAATCTTTGTGTCTCTGTATCGTCTTGAGAGAACTTCACTTTCACTCCTTAAACGCAAAAAAGGCCACCGATTTGGTGACCTTAGACATAGCTATAGCACAATGTCTTAACTACTATTATACAGTATTTCTTTTTATCTAACAATTATTATTAACTTTTATTTTTGAAGGTTTTTGAAGGCTTGTTTGCCTGCCTTAAACGAGTGTAATCACAACCTATGTTCATCGCCTGAGCCTGTCAAGTGAACGTGATCTAGTTCACAAAACTAGTTATCTGTGGCTTTCAGCCCTCATATGTGTTTGTATGTGTTCCTGTTAACCATTAAGGAGTAAATATGAGTAACGTTGACAGCCTTATCGAACAGATGAACCAAGATGCTTACATGAGCGGAGTGCATTACTCGCAACTTAGAACCTCTATAGAACAGGGTTTCTCGGCAATTGAGCTATTCCAGCTTGTGAGGGACCATCGCATAGCTTTAGTCACTAACCACGCTGATCTGACCTCTGAGTACGTCTGTGAGTGCGGTTACCCAGCTAGGAGCATGGCACAGCACTACGCTCACGTAGATGGTCTGTGCGAGGCTCTGATCAGTTCTGGTAGTACTTACTCGCTGTAGGCCCGGTCTGGCCCTGGTACTTGGAGTTTAGGTCTTTGTGGCCATATGGCTTAGCTGATTCTTGATCAACTCTTTCGAAGGAAATCTGAGCAATCTTCATGTTAGGGCGCAAAATGATCGGTACTGGTGCTAGGTTGCAGAACTCAAGGGTTATCTGCGCTGGTAGCCAGCCTGGATCAATGAATCCGGCTGTTACATGTACTAGTAGCCCTAAGCGAGCTAGAGAGCTTTTCCCCTCTAGCCGTCCTACCAGTCCGTTAGGTACTCCAACGCTCTCCAGCGTTGCTCCTAGCGCGAACTGGCCGGGTTCTAGCAAGGTTCCTTGTTCGGAGATGTTGACTTCCGACATTTCTACTGGGATTCTCGGGTCGATCACGGCAGTCTTGCTCTTGTCGAAGAGCAAGAGCTTGCTGTCTAGGCGCAAGTCAACACTGGCTGGCTGTACGTCAGCTGGGTTAAACGGATCAATCACGATTGACTGCTGTGATATCAGGTTGAGCAATGTTCTGTCAGAAAGAATCATTGTTGAATCTTATTGCATAAGGTAATAAAACCTGTTCACGACGTAACTGTTGGACAGATCTACTGTTCAAGCACACAAACATTTAAGGGTGGTATTTGGTATGGCCGACCGACCAACAGCAGAATCATTGCTCATCTCTGCTGCTTTGAACGTAAACGACGTTTTGGCTCCTGCAGCAATGGGTATTACCCCAGATATGTTCAGCGCATATCAAGCTGAATATCGCTGGTTGGTGACATACGAACGTCTGTACGGAAATCCTCCTACAGTTGAGACCTTCCAGCACAAGTTTCCTCGATTCCCGCTTTCGCCAACGAAGGACGTTGCTTACGCAGTCGATGAAGTAATTCAGGAGCACACACGCTCTGGATTGGTTCGGGCTATTCACTCAGCGACTGAATCACTTTCTGATAAAGACTTGGACGCTGCTCTGGCTGAGATCGCCGCATTTAAGCCCGCCCAGGCAACCCAGCCAATTAAGAACTGCCTACTTGATTACTCGCTGCTAGATGACTACGACATTCCAGTAGATACAGTGCCGGTTCCATGGAAGACATTGCAGTCTGTTACTGGTGGCCAGCGACAAGGTGACCTTTGGTACGTGGCAGCACGTCTTGGTCAAGGAAAGACATGGAGCCTTTGCAATATGGCGGTAGAAGCCGTTTTGTCTGGCAAGAAAGTGATGTTCTACTCGCTAGAGATGAGCGAGATGCAAATGCAGGTCCGTATGCACGCTCTTCTTGGTTATCGACTGGGAATTGACGTTGACCACATCTCTATGCGGGACCGAGTTTTTGACAAGATTGCTTACCGAAAGCTGATTGATGCTCTTGCTGAACAGGTAACAGGAGAGCTTTACATCCACGATTCCTCCCGCAACAAGGTTTCACCAATTCATGTAGCGGCTACAGCGAGAGATTACGACCAGATTGTCATTGACTATGCGGGATTGATGCATAACGGGTCTGGTGGTCGTGCAATTGACGACTGGCGATCAATGGCTTCTATCTCAAATCACCTCAAAGAAGTGGCTATCTCAACTAACACTCGTATTCTTGCCGCAGCGCAGATTAACCGCGAGGGAGACAATGCAACATGGCGACCACCTCAAACCAAGCATCTCTCGCAATCAGATGCTCTAGGCCAGGATGCAGATGTGGTGATAACCCAGAAGCAGTATGGCCAGCGAGCTATGGTTTATAGCCTTGAGAAGAACCGCCATGGATCTTCCGGGCAATTGTTCTTCTCGCGATTCTTTCCTAACAATGGGCAGTTTGAAGAGATTACTAAGGACGAGGCAGATTTGCTTCGTGAGAGGTATGACGACGAGTGATTTCACTACAGGACGCTCTTACTAATGGCCGTGGCACATGGCGCAGTTTTACTTGCCCTTCACATGATGACCGTTCACCTTCTGCCAGAGTTAATGCGAAGACTGGCAAGTGGGTATGTATGGTTTGCCACGCAAAAGGCTCGATTTCAAACTTCAGAATAGATGTTGACGATCAGCTTTTGATGATTAAGAACGCCCTGGATCACGAGGAAAGACGTACATACCAGGAGTCGTGGTGGGATCGGTTTGATTCGTTTCGCCATCCTTACTGGCAGTCTCGGTTCGCTGATGAGGCGATTGACCTGTACCGACTTGGATACGATGCTGACAAAGACAAGCCTTGTTATCCGCTGTGGTCAGACGACGGGATGATCATTGGTCCCGTTTATCGCAACCTTGACGGGCTTGGCCCTAAGTACAGATACCCGTTCGGAGCCAATACATCTGAGCTTCTATTCGGTATCAGGGAGCTACAGCAGTCTTCTACTCTGGTACTAGTAGAGGGAGCTATGGACGTAGTGGCTGTGCGGGAGGCTGGGTACGACGCCGTGGGCAGCTATGGCTCAGTGCTGTACAACAGTCAGGTAAGCCTCCTGCAGCGCATTGGAGCGCAGCGAGTACTGGTTGCCTACGATGACGACTTTGCTGGTCGTGAGGGCGCTGTGGCGGCTGTCAGGGAGCTATCTAACGCGGGTATCCTGGCGCGGCAGTTCTCTTGGGATAGCCATGAGAAGGATCTTGCCGAGATGGCTGTTGATGTAAGAAAAAATGTTTTAGCGAAAACACTTGACTAGATGGGAAGAGACATAGTAGGTTTCTACTCATGTCGAAGGCAGCAGAACTAGCGGACGAGATCCTAGAAGCACAGCGCAGGCGTACCAAGCTTGATGAATACATCAAAGAGCTACAGCACGAACTGTGTGGAGCTATGGCGGCTGATCAGGTCAAGACGTTCGATGTTGATCACGGAGACAGAGTAGTCAAGGCTACATACGTCTCGTCTACTCGTACTCAGGTAGACGAGGTGTCACTCAAGAAGGCTCTAGGCGCTCGCGAGTTCAACAAGATCACGACTCGCAAGGTAGATAACAAGCTCATTGAGAAGGCGATCATTAGCGGTGATATCGACGCTCGTATAGTTTCTCAGAACACGACAATCGTTAAGACCACACCATACGTGCGTATTACCGAAACGAGATTCGATGAAAACTAACAGTATTGATCCGGTATCTGCGTTCGTCAGAACGCTTGACGGTGATTACTACTTGGTTCGCGAGGCAGCAGAAGCGCTTGGGATTAGCCAGCACCAATTGCGACGAGCAATCAAGCATGAACAGACAGGAATGCTTCCTAGTCACGGTGTAATGATCGGGAAGATGAAGGTATACCTGTACACAATTGAAGACATTGAGAGAATGCGGGACATAATTGCCCAGCAGCGCGCTGTTAGCGATTATGAGTCAATTAAGGACAAGAAGAGTGGACGCGGTGGACGACCAGCTGTGTATACACCTGAAGAAAGAGCACAGCGAGCACGTCTATACTCACGAGCCTGCTACTGGAAGAACCGCATTAAGCACGCGGAAAACATTAAAGACTTCGATATGAAGCGTAGGGCAGAAGTTATCTTGGCTAAGATCGAAGAGGAGATTGTCAGTGGCATTAAATAGCGGTGACGTAATCAAGCTAGGCGTCACTCACCAGTGCACTATTGACGGTGAAAACAGCTGGATTAAATTAGAGATTGAATCAGTAGTGCAAGAAAATGAGGATGCTGAACAGGCATTCAAACGGGTAAACAAAGAATTGCAAAGCAGAGTGATTTCAGCGATGGAGTCATCAGCGCAAACAATTATGGATTATACAAAGAAGGGTTAACCGCAATGGTTACGTTTGGTACGAAAAAGAGTGAAGCTCCAGTCAACAACGGAAGTGGCGTGTGGTTGCGTAACTTCCAGCGCGGGGAAACAGTTGTTCGTTTCCTTGACGAGATTGAAGACTGGGTGGTGTTCAAGGAGCACTACAACTCAGATAAGCATTGGTTCCCCTGCACTGGGGACAATACCTGCCCAGGTTGCACGTCAGATGACGAACAACAGCGGCGCAAGAGCACTAAGTACGCTACGAACGTGTACCTAGTGAAGACCGGAGAAGTCAAGCCATACAAGCTTCCAGTTACGCTCGCCAATGCACTTGAACGCCGTGCAGAGCGCAACAGTGGAACTATCACCAACCGAGACTATGCAGTTCTTAAGTCCGGTACTGGTATGGAAACTACATACGATGTTGATCAGGAGTCGAAGTACGAACTTGACTTGGCTGATCTGCGTAAGCAGTCAGAGAACATCGAAGAGATTCTTCGTGATCGGTACGAAGAGGTTATCGGTGAAGTTGCTGGTGGAAAGTCAGATAGCCAGGAAGTTAAGCCGGAAAAGGAAGAATTCCCTTTTAAGGAAGCCGCAGTAGAGTCTGCGGCTGAAGAAGAACCAGAAGTTGCAATCAGCGAGTCTAAGGTTCGTAGTATGTCGATCACTCAGCTTAACGAGTTGGCGTCAGACGCCAAGATTGACGTAAGTTCAGCTGAAAGCAAGTCAGAAATGGCTGATATTATCATCAGTGCTCTCGCTTAGGGCACAGGTTGCGTTGGTTCCCACTATCAAATAGTGGTTAGTGGCAGTGGTTCAATTCCACTGGCAACCGCATGAAGAAATATAGGGTTATTCGTGATACAAAAAATGCATATTGGAACCTTCATTCGCACTCTAATTACTCAGCGAACGATGCTCTTCCTGCCGTAAAGGATATGGTTCAGACTGTATCTGGATACGGCCAGCAGGCGCTAGGTCTTACTGACCACGGCAATATGGCTGGATCTGTTGATCTATACCGCGAGTGCAGTAAGGCGGGGATCAAGCCCTTTCCTGGTACTGAGTTGTATGTAGTGCGTGATCGCCAGGATAAGAAGGCAAAACGTCATCATATGTGCGTGGTCGCTTATACGAATGAAGGCTACAAGAACTTGGTTCGCATGAACTCAATGATGAACAAGAACTTCTACCACAAGCCACTCATCGACTTTGGTGACTTTGCTGAGCTATCAGAGAATGGAATGCTGAACGGAATCGCCGCAACTTCTGGTTGCTACTTTGGTTATGCATCTCAGGCGATTGCTAGCGGAGATAGACAAGAAGCAAAGGCTCTGCTCCAGAGTTACGACAAGTGGTTTGGGAAGTTCTACGTCGAGCTACAGAACCACAACATCATTCACGATGACGAAGAAACAACCGACTCAATGATTGCTAATCGTCTAGCGTCTCTTGCTCAGGAACTCGGGCTACCGTGTGTGCTTACGCAAGATGCCCATTACTGTAACCAAGAAGATAAGCCAACCCATGAAGCCATGAAGCGTCTTGTTGCTTTTGGCTCAGACGGCGACGATGCTGTATTTCCTGGCGATGGATTTCATCTTGCTGACAAAGAATGGTTTGAGGCTCACCACGAAGGGAAACGACGTGAACTCGGTTATGAAGGGCTTCAAGACCTACTTGAATCGCATGATCTTACTATTCCTCAATTGGATAAGTATAGCTATCGTATTCCTTTTACTGTTGACGATCCGCTTCGAACTCTACGCGACGTTGCTTCTGAGAAATCGGTATCGCTCAGCAAAGCGCACAAAGAACGGATCGACAGCGAACTAAGCATTATTGAAGACACTGGTATGGCCGGATACCTATTACTAGTTGCTGAAGTGACTAATTGGTGTCGGGATAACAGCGTCTTCTACCAAGCGCGCGGATCTGCTTCTGGTTCGATGATCTGCTGGTTGCTAGGTATTACTCAGGTAGACCCAATTGAGTGGGATCTGTCCTTTGAACGATTCATTTCTCGCGACAGGACTAAGCCACCGGATATCGACCTGGATATTGAGCACGTTCGTAGGCAGGATCTCATCGAGTGGCTAGATTCTCGTTTCTCTGTCAATCAAATCGGTACTTGGATGGAGTACTCACTGACAGGAGACGGAGAAGAGACAAGCGGGTCTCTAAGAATCAAGTACATCGCTTCACTCCGTCGTCAAGGCAAGCCCATACCAAAAGATTGGAATGACATTGCTCCTGATATTCACAAAAGTCTTCACCAGATTGGCGAAGGTCATGTTTATTCGTCATATGGCACTCATGCTGCTGGATTGGTGGTTACTACAACCAAGGACGAATTCGATGATTTAGTTCCGACTATGAGGGTTGCATCTTCAGATACTTATGTAACTCAGTACGACATGAATTCAGTAGAGAATCTAGGTCTGGTCAAGCTGGATGTATTGGGACTAAAGACGCTTTCTGTTTTGCATATTTGCATGGAGAACTTGGGGCGAGATGTATTCGAAGGTCTTGACTGGATTCCGCTTCGTGATCGCAAGACATTCTCTACTGTGTCGCGAGGAATCACCGATGGTGTGTTCCAACTTGAAGGAAAGGCAGCTAGAAGAGGCTGTAAGGAGCTAAAGCCAAAGCACGTTGACGATATTGTTGCTGCAATGGCGCTGTTTAGGCCAGCAACAATGCAAAGCGGAGCTACTCAGTCATTCATCGACAGAAAGCACGGAAAAGAAAAGATCCCTGAGCGACATGCCATTATCAGGCAGCACACTGATAAAACTTACGGGATTATGCTGTTCCAAGAACAAGTGATTGGAATGCTGCGGTCTCTAGGAATGAATCCAGATGACCTCACTGCATTTCTCAAGGCAGTTAAGGCTTCAAACGCCGATATTGGCGCTGCGGGTGACGTTATTGAGGGGTATCACGCGCAGGTAGTAGACCTCGCTAAGCGCCGAGGTATGGATGATACTGATATCAGTTGGCTCTGGGGAGCAATCGAAGGGTTTGCGGCATATGGTTTTAACAAGGCTCACTCCGTCGCTTATGGCCTGACAGCTTATAGGTGTGCATATCTAGCTACACACTTTCCTACTGAGTTTTACGCTGCTGTGCTGTCGGTTGCAGCCGGTACTCCTAAAGAAGATCCATACGTCACTGCCGTTAGATCTGCCGGTATTCGTATTCAGCGAGCAGATGTTAATGAATCTGGCGTCTCATACGCCGTTGGATCTAAGGGAATCCGTAAAGGGTTGCTGGCTATTAAGGGGATTGGCGGAAAGGTAGCCAAGGAACTGATAGACAAGCGGCCAGACGGAGGATACTCAAGTCTTCACGAGCTATGTATGTTGGTGAATCGAAGGATTATTACTGGAGCCAAGGCTTACATAGAAAACGGAGAGTTAGATGTTGGAGTTATTGGGAAGTTAGTTGAAGCTGGAGCGCTTGATTGCTTTGAGGAGGTTGAACGCTAATGGACAACATCTTACGTAAACGCATATATCAAAGGAGCGGAGGACGTTGTGAAGCAGTCATTGTTGGAGAAGTTGACGCGCGTTGTAGCCAACGTGCTTCACAGATCCATCACATGCTTACGAAAGCTCGCGGTGGAGTTATTTTGGATGACTCTGGGGAGACTTACCATCTTCTTCATTTATGCCATGAATGCCATGCGCTATGCGATGGAAAAGATGCGTATGACGGTGGCGTTCTAATCGACGGATATGTACGTACAAATCAATATGGCAGGCCAATGTATTACGGCACAGATAAATACCTCAATGTTAAGTATGGAGAATGGGATGGAAATTGATCCGAATGTATTTAAGCGTAAGTACACACTTGAACTTAGCGATTATGAAGTAGACGCAATTAGCTATGCGCTGACCAATATGTTGCATAACAAGACTGCTATCGGACCAAGGCCACATGTTGATTTGGTCGCGTTCTTCCAGAAACTATCTAGGTCTAACGCACTAGCTCGCAAGAACCAAGACTTGAGAGATCCATTTCAAAGGGGAGACCTATGAGTAACCTACGAAAGCTAATTGCCGGAGCAGACTTACCAGTTACGGTTGCTCACGAAAAATGGCTGGCTAATAACGTTTCAGCCGAGTATTCAGACGAAGCTATTGAGTTTGCACGTAAGGCTCTTAGCCAAGAAGTAGGCGGATCTAGAAATCGCAACACAATGTTCCGTTCATCCTCCACTGGATCGTGTGAACGTAAGCAGGTATTCCACGCTATTGGGGCTAAGAAGCGAGAAGTCCTTGACGGTAAGTTAGCTAACATCTTCCAGACAGGGAACATGCTGCACCTTAAGTGGCAGATGGCTGGCCTTACTGCTGGCTGGCTTGTCGAGGCTGAAGTTAGCGCTGACCGTCTTGATATGAATTTCGGTGGCACTCTAGATGGAATCATCGTTGACGGGTCCGGTTTCGAATTCAAGTCGATTAATAGCCGTGGATTCCAGCAGGTGTCTCAATTTGGTCCTAAAGAAGTGCATATCCACCAAGTACACGCATACATGGTTCTTCGGCCAGAAATTGATGAGTTTTCGATTGTCTACGAAAACAAAGACAATGGTGAGTGGAGAGAGTACAGGGTCGAAAAGGACCAGGCTGTACTGAACTTAATTACTGAGAACATCACACAGCTCAATAAATATGTTGCGAACAAAGAACTTCCAGTCATTCAAAAGGGATGCTTGGAGAAGGAAGGGATGGAATACCGTGGATGCCCATACAGAGACAAATGCCTTACAACTAGAACTTTTCCCACTAAGCGACGTTCAAACTTCGACCTCGGAGAATGACGATGCCAAAGACGCATGATGTTGTTATCCGCGTGAAAGTGATTGTAGAGAACACAACTGCACAGGATGAACTTGAGGAAGCCAGAGAGAGCATCTTGGAGCTTGAGAGAAATCTACATAACGCTAAATTGCAAATTGGCATACTGCAGAACTCCGCTCAGGTGGAAAGTAATAAGCAGAATTGGATGGTAGAGGGATGAGTGGCGATAGTTATAACTTAGAGCACTCTGATGTTTGGATTACTTGTCACGAGAACTATGCGTGCAATGGTGGTCAGTGTCCAGTACACAATAAGACAAACCACCTGATGCGTAATTTCCCTCAAGTGTGGCGAAGCGATATCGGAGCAATGGAGCGACAATGCCCTCACGGGATCGGTCATCCAGACCCAGACGATCTATACAGTGTTAACAATATTCATGGATGCGATGGCTGCTGCTCTCACAAAACATTCTTTGAGCAACCACAAGACTCCATTAACCAAGAAGCACACAAGATTATTAATGGCGCTAGGCAGAGCGCTTATGGAGATCCGTCTGAATCATTCGCTAGGGTAGCTAGGCTCTGGTCTGAGATTCTTGGTGTAGAAGTTACTTCTGAACAGGTACTCCTATGCATGATTCAACTAAAGGTATCAAGGGCTATCAACCGCCACTCTCGCGATAACTATGTTGATATTGCCGGTTACGCGGGGCTAATTGAGATGCTAACTAAGGAGAAAGACAATGAGTAATTTAGTTTCCAGACAAGCAATAGTCGAGGGAATCCGTGTATCTCGCACTGATGATATGGGAGGAGCTTTTGAGGATGAAGGTGAGTTCATCGAAGCTGTACTTACAGCGGCTGCTCCGTATATCGCTGCGAAGGCTCTGCGCCAAGCCGCCGCTTATGCAGATCTGAAACTCGGAGACTGGGAGGTTATGCGTATACGCACGTACCTGCTTGACCGAGCTAATGACCTCATCGCCACCTCTGCGTTCACTGAGATGGTGCAACTCGGGCAAGAACTAGAGGGGAATAACTAATGACCGATCCATACGAATTGGCGCAGTGGCCGGAGTCCAGGATAGAAGCGACCGCAGACGCGCTAATCCGCTACTACATCGTGTGCGGGCTACACGCTCACAGGCGGTTCCGTAGCCAGGTAACGAACAGAGTTTGGGAAACCGATCCACTCCTGTACGGGGAAACGATTGGTCGTTACTGCGCGTATGTGTCACTCGTGCAAGCCCTACGCGGGTTCCGGTACGCACACCCGGAATTAGCCGACGAAGAAGCCCGCTCCATCTGGTCACTGTCTGAATCCGGCGACGGTTTCGAATGGCTGTACCAGTGGGGCGAAGAAGAGGGCTTACCGATGCCCGAAGTTAGCCAGGCGATTGACGGCCTTGTGTACCGAGAGGGGAACAACTAATGAGTAAGAAATGGATGAAGGTTGACCCGACCACATTGAAGGTCGGGGACAGGTTCAAGGCAGTGAAGATTCGTGGAGATCACTCAAAGATAGTTGCTACTGGCGTCGTGGAAGATAACGACTTTGAGTTTCTGTACGACACAACGAGTTGTCATTGGTTTATTGACAACTACCAGTGGTACATCCGTTCTAACGAACCAAAGAAGGCGAAGCCGCCAACCCGTCCCGATGAGCCGCCCGTTGGGGCGTTCTTCCGGGTGGACAGGACGGGTGAGCTGTATCTACGGATGCATGAAGGCAACGGCGATTATGGCTACGTATCACTACTGGGAGACCGTGAGGGTGATCTCTGTACCTGGACTGACATCACTGACCATGGCGACACCATCACGAGATTGCTGTTAGTTGAGGCCACCGATGATTGAGCAGCCGGGTTGGATGCGCCCAGGCGACAAATGCTCTGTGTCGCTCGTTAGCAGTAGTCAATGGGTGAACGGCGAGATCTTCGTGTGCAACGAGGCAGGCATCGGGATTAACCCGAAGGATCTCCCGCCGTTCTTCACTCCTTGGCACAACGTCTACATGGTTACGTTCCCTGTCGCGGGAGGTTCCCAATGACTAGCCGACTCGATGAGATCAAAGCGCGTTCATCAATAGTCTCTGCCAAGCCAGAGGGCCGCGAACCAACCACCGACGAACTATTGGCGGCGAAACGCCTTGCAAGGCGTGATGTTCCCGTCCTTGTGGCAGCCGTTGAGGCAGTGTTGGAACTCACCACTTGTGCAGGGGAACAACTTGGACAATCACGCAGCACCTACGACATGGCGTACCTGAACGCCATGCAAGAAGTAGCGACTGCTATCCACACAGCACTAGGTGAGGGGGGGCAGTGAGCAACGCAGGCAGACCCTCAATGGGTAAGCGCCGCATGGTGGGCGGTGCCGAACAGGACGCCTTCTCAGGATGGCGTCGCTTCATTCGTTTCCGACCGGGTGAGCGAGCACTTATCAAGCGCAAAGCAAACCGTCGTGAGCGCAGGTCTGCACGTCAAGTGTTGGGAGAACAAGATGATTGACCTCACCCAATTCAAACCCGGTGACATTGTGCGGTGCGAGTTTGCTCCACCGGCTAAAGGATGGATCGAAGCGGAAGTGGCAGACGTCATGGATGACTACATCCGTCTGTACATACAAAACGGGTGGCCGTACGACATCAAGTACAGCTTGTTCACCACCATCACCAAGGTTGAGCCACCAATAAAGGCCGGTGATGTGGTGTGGACTGGCGGCAAGGCGTGGCTCATAACGCACACTTCCACTTGTCGCGACTTACGTGCCCGCAACTGCCACGGCACTGACCGGCAGATCGAGTTCATCCCCGACGACGCCATCTGGCTGGTCAGGTCCGGCGAAGTAAACCCACTGCTGGCAGGTGAGTGATGGAGCAGTGCAGCCGTTGTGACAAACGTGACGCAGCATTCCCATGCGGGGTCTGCTCATGTGCCTGTCATAGCAATGTTTCCGACTGGCTCTACTCAAAGGCAGGTGAGTGATGGGTATCAAATCCGCACCTTACTACTGGGTGGAGTGCGACGGATGCGGCGAATCTAGCCAACTCGATTCCGACTATTCCGCGTTTGGCCGCAAGGATGAGGCCATCGAACAGGCAACCGATTATGCGGAATGGCTGGACACCACCGACGGCAAGTATTGGTGCCAGAGTTGCACCGTTTGTTGCCACGAGTGCGGCGACGAGTGGATACCTAAACCGGCCACCGTGTGTCCCGTATGCGCCAAGGCAGGTGAGTGATGAACCGACTAGAGGAAATCAAAAAGTCGGTGAATGAAATCGAGGACTATCACCCGGAAGAACGCTGGGAAGTTCTGATGGACGACGTTCCCGCCCTTGTCGCAGCGCTGGAAGCGGTGCTGGAACTACATGAGCCAGTGGAAGTCATGTATGGGAATTTGGCGTGCGCGGAGTGCTCATGGGAGGAAGACTCAATTACCGTCTTCTATCCATGTGAAACCGTGCTGTCTATAACCAAGGCCGTTAGCTAACAGTAAATAGCTAAGTAGAGAAAGGTTGATGGAAATGGATTTTGGAAAATTTGTGAAGTTGCACAATGAGGGAAAGATTAAATGTGGCAAGATCCGATACAAAAATCAAAATGAAGCGAGTATTGCTCTAAGGAATGTAAGAGAGCAGCGCGGAGGATCTGTTGGCAGAACAGAAAAGCGCTTCTATCTATGTGGAAGATGCAACGGGTATCACCTGACGTCTAAGCAGAAGTACCCAAGGGGAGAAACAGCATGACTTTGATCGACACAAAAGCTAATGAGTGGGTTGAACTAGCTAACTGCGCTAGCACTGATCCAGAAGCTTTCTTCCCTAGTAGTACCGATGGAACCAAGTACGCGATGCTTACCTGTAAGAACTGTGTAGTAAAGCAAGAGTGCTTGCGGTTTGCTATGGACGATATTTCCCTTGTTGGTATATGGGGAGGAACTACACGAACTCAGCGGATCAAGTTACGCCGCAAGTCACGTAAGGAGAGGTCTAATGACTAAGTACAAGATCCGTCGTCCTACAGACTCAGACGTTCAGTTTTCTCGGACGTACCTTGCCGCTCAAGTACAGGCTGGATTACCAAGTGTTGAGAGGCTTGCGGATGAACTAGAAGAAATGCGAAGCGTTTTATTCAACAGAGTAGAAGGCGAAGTTGATTCTCCATACCTATCTCTTCTTGAGGTAGCTACTGCTTATTTCTGTCGAGGACAGGAAATTGACGAACTCATACACAAGGCAGAGAGGGAGAAAATCATCCTCAGAGGGTCTCCCCTTTATAAATTTCGAACAGGAGAATTGCGCGCGTTTCTTGAGTTGACAAAGATGGCTGCTACTCTTGGCTCACGTCGTTTGACGCAGGAGCAGTTTTTACAGGAGCTACGCGAGGTGACCTAGTGTCGGGAATCGTCGGGATTGACATTGGCGTGCGCCATTTTGCATACGCAAAAATCAACTCTGACGGTATCGAAACTCATTATCACGAGACACCTAAGTCAACTAGGCATAATGAACTAAGAGATCTACAGAATAAGTTCCAGCAACATATCCACAAGGACGATGTTGTGTGGTTAGAAGAGCCACCTTTAGCTGGATCTCGGAACGTTCGGATTGCTATACAACTAAATCAAACTGCAGGGGCACTGATGGTTTCGTCAGTTGCCCCTGCTTATTTTGTGTCTGTCGCCCAGTGGAAGAAAGCTGTGCTAGGGAAAGGGAACGCAACTAAAGATGAGGTAAACGATTTTGTCGCGAACCACTTTAGTAAGTACCACAAAGCGGCACATGGAAACCAGAACATCATTGACGCCATCTGTATCGGCCTTTATGGGTGTGAAATCTCGTGATTAGTATCGACAAGCTCATCCCTAACTGGCACGCAGGAGCATCTTGTAAGGGTATGGATGACGCTATTTTCTTTGGTGACTCTGACTCTAAAACCAGACCAGCACTGACGCTCACTCAATTACGTAAGGCTCAGAAGATCTGTGATGACTGTCCTGTATACAGAGATTGCCTAACTCATGCGCTGGAAGAGCGCGAGGCGTATGGAATCTGGGCTGGAACTAGTAGGCGATCTCGTTTAAAACTATTTGAAATCATAGACAAAGATATAGTTACACTTGAGGCTATAGTTGAGGGATACTGCAGTGGTCGCGGTTATCTGTACGAAAAGTTTGGTAGGGCGCTATGAGCCAACTAGCAATGAGAGATGACGGATCTCTCGCTCTGTCAGCTGACGCTACTAAGGAAGAGCGCATAGCCCACGCTCATAAATTGCGTCTCATGGGTAAGACGTGGAAAGAGATTAAGGATGCATGTGGATACGCGTCAGATGACGTAGCTCGGTTGCAAGTGCGCGCCTGGATGCAAAAAGCAGCACAGGAGATGGAGCAGATTACTAGATCTGAGCATTTGGCTATGGAACTAGATCGGCTAGACACGCTTCAGGACGCTGTGTGGGACGCTGCGGTAACAGGAGACAAGAAAGCCATGGACTCTGTTATACGTATCGTTCAGCTTCGATCTAGACTGCTTGGTTTGGACAACATCACTACTGAAGTCAACAGTAGCGTTCAAACTATTGTTGTAACGCAAGATGCGTATGTTCAGAAACTCAAGATGATTGCGGGAGAACATGAGTGAAGAGGAAGTCACAAACGACAGCGATAATGAAGTTGTTTCAGTTAATATCAAGATTCCAAAAAACGCGATTTTAGTTGGAGTTGCGGTTCTATGTAAGTACATGGACGAGGATGGAAGCATTCATTACACTGAAGGAGGCGACAAGGCTATCTCTACAGTTGAGACGCTGGGAATGGTGACGGCGTATGCCGACGTTCTTAAGTCTAAGCTAAATAAGCCTAATCGTAGCTAGCATCGTCATAGATAATAGAAAGTGGAGGACTAATGACTGATGTAGCTATGTCTGTGACGATTACGCGCTCGTCTCTTGGACTCCTTGACCTTGATATTAACGATCATCTCAATTACATCGTTGCTGGACCTGAGTTTCTAGGCGGTCAAATGTCCTGGGAGCGAAATCAAGTGTCTTCTCCTTTTGTGGACGGAGATTTCACTGTTAGCCGCAGGAGACAGAACGTAGCTGAGAACGTAGTAGTTGAGATTATGGCTGGGTCTGGACTAGAACTACAAGTAAATACTCGTGCCCTTACGCAAGCTTTTTCGCAGGACGAGTTTTACATGAAGGTTGAGATCAACAAAGCAACGTCAATCTATCGCTGTGAAGCAGCTGACTATAAGTTGGTTACTAGCGGTCCTCGCTTTGTTGCTAATCAAATTCAGTGTGTGTTTTCAGTTCCGCGTAGGCCAATTCCTACTGCCGAAGGCCTACGTATGTTTCTTCCTTCAGCTAATCCTGGGGTAGCTGGAGTTGCTTACCCTGTTGCTATTGCTCGCGGTAAGAGATTATTGACCGCTCCTATTACTCTTGCGGCTATCGCTACGCGTCGTGGTAGTAGGCTAGCAACCGCAGAGATTGAGATTGAAGCAGATGAGGTAGGGGTGAGTATTGTCTAATGTTGTCTGATTATGGAGAGGGTTACTTCGCTAATTTGTTAGTTGGTAACGCAGAGCCTGTAACGGATTGGTTTCTTGCCCTTCTAATAGAAATTCCTTACCCTTCAGTGGAAGGATCTGTATTATTTACTGATTTCGAAGTTCAAGATGATGCATACGCGCGTCAGTATGTAATGAATTCTAATTTCTCCGAATCCAGTGGTGGAATTGTAAGCACTATTGTTCCATTTTATTGGCCAGCAGCTGTAGCTGATTGGGAGCCGGTAGTTGGATTTGCTCTACTTGATGATCCAGAAGGCGGAAATATATATGTATTCGGTGAGTTTCCAGACCAATTAGTAGTAGAAGAAGGTCAACAGCTTTATATTCCAGAAGGAATGATTAATATCGGTATTTCTACTACCGAGGCTGGTGACGATGACTAATGGTTGAATACATTGGATCTGATCTTGCAGCAGAGCTTATGGCTCATATTCTAACTATCATTGATCCAGATACAGAAGAGCCACAAACTTTTTATGCAGGTTTTAGCTCTAATGCTGTATCTGACAATGCAGAATTATATCTTGCTGGTGAGCCAGATGAGTATTACAGGCAAGAAGTGACCCTTGTAGTATCCGAAGATGACCCAACTGCGTTAGTAAACACAGAGGATATTATTTGGTTTCCTGTAGGGGAATGCACTATAGCTAGTTTTTTCATATCTAATGAGGCTGAAACCAACCAGTCTCCTGTATTATTTGCTAACAATCTAGCTGATACATACACATTAAATGACGGCTCAGGTCTTATTGTTAGAGCTGGTAAGCTTGTTATCAAGTACCGCGACGATCTAATTATCTGGAGTTAAAATGACAGTTGCCAAGGTTTACGGCAAGGCAATGCAAGCGATGGTGAACAAGCAGATCGACTTTGACAGTGACACCATTAAGGTTGCTTTGTTGAAAGATACATATACGCCAAACCAAGACACCCATGACTACTATGACGATCTAACGGGAGAGCTTACTGGTGGCGGATACGCTCTACAAACTCTTGCTAGCAAGACGGTTACCTATGATAGTGGTACTAACAAGGTAACTTTTGACTGTGCTGATGTTACCTTCGCTGGTCTCACTGCCACAGATATTCGTTACGCTGTTTTCTTCGGTGATACTGGAACTGGTAGTACTTCTCCGCTTCTATGTTATATGGATTTCGAATCTAACCAAGACGTCACCGATCAAGACTTCATTCTCGTTATTGGCGCTGGTGGGCTTATTACACTCACCACTACGTAAGGACTGAAATGGCTGGCACTCCATCATTTATCTCTACGCCACGCGCAAATAGCGTAAACGTAGCTTCAGCTAACACTAACCGTGACGGTTCTGGTACTGTTTCGTCTCTTATTATAGGAGCTTCTGCTGGAACAAAGATCAACGAGATTGTTGCGCAGGCTACTGTTACTACTACAGCCGGGATGATTCGCGTCTTTTTGTCTACTGATGGCGCAACTACGTGGAGGCTTTTTGATGAGCTTCCTATCTCAGCTAACACAGTATCTGCATCGAATGGAGGTCTTAGGGTAGCTAAGACTTACAGTAATCTAATTCTTGATGACAGTAACTGTGAGCTAGGTGTCACTACTCACAACTCAGAGAGCATTAATGTATTCGCTCTTGGCGGGGATCTGACCTAGCATGTCATCTTTCTTAGGGTTTCCCCTGGGTGATAACTCCAAGATTGATATCCAGAGGTTCGGTCCAGATTTCAACAATGGTTCTCGCGTAGGTTCTAATACTTGGGTTCGTCCTACTGCCTTTACTCCAAAAGCCATGGTTATTTACCTATGTGGTGGTGGTGCTGGTGGAGGTTCTGGGCGTAAACACGCTGCTGGTGGAACTGCTGTTGGCGGGCCAGGAGGATGTGCTGGCGAGCTAATCATTACGAATGTGCTAGATGTTAGATCTCTGCCTAGCTCTGTAATCGTTACAATTGGTGCTGGCGGCGCTGGCGGTGCATCTCAAGCTACTAATAGCTCTAACGGACTAATTGGATCGGATGGAGTAGCGTCAACATTCGGCTCATACATTACTGCGAGGCCAGGAACAGCTAGCACGACAGCAGCTAACGCAACAGCTGTAGCTGGAACTACTGTTGCTGCATCAGTAAATGCTCCTGGATCAAGTGGAACCAGTGGAGCAAGTACTGCTGGTACTGCCGGTGGCGCACCATCTATTTCAACTTGTGGAGTAGGCGTTCCTGGATATCTTGTTCCTATGGGCGGTGGTGGCGGTGCAGGATTCACTACATCATCTACTGGTAACAATGGTGGAGACGGAAGAGCTTCAACGCTAGGAATCGTTGGATCAACTGCATCAAGGGCGGGATTAACTGCATCTACAGTTGATGGGCTGGAAGCTATTTCTGTGTGTAGCGGAACGTTGATACCTATTTACACTGGCGGTGGAGGTGGAGCTTCATTCGCTACTGGCAATGCAGGTAATGGAGGAATCGGACGGTTCGGCTCTGGCGGTGGCGGTGGAGGTGCTTCGCGCGATAGTCAGGGTAATTCTGGTGCTGGTGGTACAGGTGGCGCTGGATTCTGCGTTGTAGTGACTTACGGATGATGTGTTATGCCTACAGATATTCAGGTGTTTGGACCAGATTTCAAGAATGGTACTGTTGCTGGCACTAATGAGTGGATTAAGCCAAATAACTTCACTGTAAAGGTAGTAGAAGTATGGCTATGCGGTGGTGGAGCCGGTGGAGGTTCTGGATCTCGTAGGCAGATTAGTACTGCAAACGCTGGTGGCGGCGGCGGTGGAAGCGCAGGAGAATTAGTCTTCGCTTCATTTGATGGATATGCGCTGGGATCTGCTGAAATTGTAACGATTGGAGCCGGTGGTGCTGGTGGTGCGGCGGTTACTGCTAACAATACTGCTGGTAACTTCGGTATTGACGGAAATCCATCATCTTTTGGTTCATGGATCACTGCACGGGCAGGTAAAGCTCCAACGACTGTTCCAAACAACAACACTTCTGGTAATGGCGGGTCATTAGCTGCGTCTGGAAATCAACCTGGAGCTAATTCAGGTGGAGGATGGCGTAACCCAGGTGCGGGTTTTGATGGAGGATTTGCTGCTACTAATGCTGTTGGTGCAATAGTGTCGTGCGCGCCTATTGGTGGAGGTGGTGGAGGAGCTTGTCACCTGAATGGAACTACGTACAACGGCGGTAGTGGAGTGCCTACTACTGCTAGCCCATTCGGTTCAATCACTGCAAATAATGGTGTAGCTGGTGGAACTCTTGATGCAGGAGACGCAGTTCTTCTTGGTTACGCAGCTAATCTTCCTATTTGGTATTCAGGAGGAGGCGGTGGAGCCTCTGGGCCTAACGCTGCTGGTGCTGCTGGAAACGGTGGCAAGGGCAAGTTTGGCTCTGGTGGTGGAGGCGGCGGTGGTAAGGTACAAAACTCTGGTGGTAACTCAGGTGCTGGAGGTTCAGGGGGAAATGGCTATTGCGTGGTGATTAGTTATGGTTAGTCAGGTATTTCCATCTCCATACGGTGTAGCTAATGACTCTAACCCTGTACTAGATGCCTATGGAATGACGGCATTTGATCCGCCTTCTACTGAATATGATTACCTAACAAGTATTTTTGAGCTTGTATCAAGTGCTTCTAAGACTATGGATACAGCATCCATTTCCGCTGCAGCCGTTCCCATTACCGTATATAAGAGTTCCTACCATCTTCCTACTACTAATATTCAAGTCAGTGCGGTAAATGGAGATTTTACTACTAATTTAATCTTCTACTTAGAAGTAACGGCTGAGATAGATGTAGCTGCAGAGATAGTAAGTCTGGCTATTGCTAGTACCATTGAAACAGCAGAAATTGTTGTTGAATCAGATGAAGTAACACACGGGGTAGCGTTCCATGCAGTAACAGCAGAGATTGTAGTAGAGGCAGATCCAGTTGATCCTGAACTTGGTCCCTTTATCCTTGAAACGGCAGAGATATTTGTCGACTCTGATGCTGTCCGTATACCGTATATTCTTCCTACTACCGATATATCAGTAGAGGCTGTACCTGGGCATACTGGCGAGGTAAAAGTACTTGCTACTGCTGAAATCATAGTAGGGGCCGAGTCAGTATCTGCATTAGCATTCATTGTTCTAGAGATGAATTTTGATTTACCTCCACCAATTATCTATGTATATGGTCAGGGGCAATCACCATCTGACGGTCCACCAGATCCAGAGGATGATTGGGTACAAATTTATGCGGGAGCAGAAATACCAGCTATTTCTAGGATAGTATGCCATGTACGCGCTGTGTACCAAGTAATAGATAGGGTGAGCTAGTGACTCAGAGATTCGTACCTATTAAGTCTATTGAAATGGAACCAACTGTAATCGTTAACGGTAAGCCTGTTGGTAATCCTCCATATTGGATACAGCAAGATTTTACAATGACGCTATCTCAAGGTATTGGGCTAATCGAAGCTCGTGATCCAGAACCAGATATTGATGGAGAATTGCCAACGTATATCTGGCTAGCATCTGATCTAGAAGATCCAACTGACGCCGATGGTTACGATTTAGATGAATGGCCAGAACATAATGGTGGTCCTTCATGGAAATCTGAGGGTAAGTATCGGCCTAATGTTCGCAGACGTAGGTGGCAGAGTACAAGGCGTGGACAGTACATCCGGTGGGGAAAGAGTGTGTACTTTGAGCACAACAAGGTAAATCACATGTGGCTTGATTTGGGGGCAGCAATCCCACAGCCATATACAGTCTTAATCGTGGGAGTAATCCACAGCTATCCGAGCGCTACTTATGGCCATTACCTACTAGACGCTGGTAGGAAACATAGACAGTTAGATCTACGTAAAGATCACTCAGTAAAGGACAAACTATCGTATAGATCAGCAATGTTATTCCAAATGCATTCAGCATTAATAGGAACACATAAAAAAGCTGATCTTACGTTTGGCAAGCATGTTCGCTCTAAACATAATTATCGTAGATTCCCAAGAATGTTTTTCGGAGTATTTAACGGTGACAAGTCGCGCGTTGGTGCTTTTGACAAGAAGAACAAGTTCTGGAGGGGCGGCAAGACAGACAACAAATCAGTCAGGCGATTAGTGATGGGGAGAAGGACTAATAAGATTAGCGATAACCTATCGGCGCATATGACTGTAGTTGAAGTGCATATCTACAACAGAGCGCTTAGTCGTAAGCAACTGATGAAGCAATATAAGCTCGTAGCCGCTAAGTACAACTTCAATAAGATTAGAGTTCGCTAATGGCATGGGATTACACAGAGTCCACAGGTAATGGCGGTCGTCTAAAAGTAATGATGGGAAAGCACGGTGGGGCTTTAACTGACGTTACCGAGGTACGTGGCGCGCCAACACAGATTGAGTCATACACGTTTGGTGACCCATTTGGCCCAGCCACTGCAGTATTGAGATTCCCATCTATTACAGGATTCGATGATATTGATGGGCGCGGAGGAACTGGAGTAGGCCAATGGCTTGCTGACTACGCGGAAGTAATTATCTACTATGTACCACAGAGCGGTTCAGGGCTTATTACAGACCCTTCTAGTAATAGGGCTACTGCCGGTGAAGGAACTCCACAAGAATTATGGAGAGGCTTCGTAGCCACTATTGATCTACAAGAAGCCGGATCAGGTATCTCAGTAAGTTGTCAGGGAGTGTTATTCCAGTTAGATAGGTATATTCAGAAACCTTTCTACCCTCCTCGCCCACAGGCCATGGAACATCTGTGCAGGTTGGCGTTTAGCAAGCAATACAGACCGGCACTTAGGTTTGCTGAACTACAGGTGCAATTCCCTGATGGGTGGGCTCTGTTAGGAAATGGAGAGAAACAGTCTCCATTTCTCGTAGAGGGTGTGCAGGCTGGTGGTATTTGGACTGGGTATGCATCACGTAACACGGGGTCATGGGATAGAGCCCTAACGGGATATGTACAGGATTTGCTCTCAGTTATGTATGTACCTGATGAAGCACAGGTACAGGAGGGGAATCAATGGACGATTATGCCAGAAGGGAATGTCCCGATTATGAAGGTGCGGGACAGGTTACGTCCAGTTGATTTCACCGTGTCCTATGGACAGCCAGGTGTAAAGATTCGTATTACTCGCGATACAGGTCCAGTAGCCAACCTCATCTATGGAGACGGAACAGGTTTTGATGGTGTTGTGTGGCGCAATGCTGTTATTAGTAATGACGGTGAATACACAGAATATGTACCTCTAGCGGCTATTAGACAGGTCTATCCAGTAAGTACAGACATTGCTCAGAACCCTATCTACGATCCTCGGTATTGGGTGAATGAACAGCTGTACAAGTACGGGAATGGATTCGACCTAGATACTGCTATCAATAGCTCTGAGAAGAGCCTTGTACGAGATGTAGAGCCTGGTTGGAATGGTTCTATGGAACTAGAGGTAGATCCGACTGTTTTGATGAGTAAGTACCAAATCAAGGCGGGAATGACAGTCCTTATCAAGAACCTAATGGGTACTGGTGAAAACGGAGTTAGATTTCATATCGCAGATGTACAACACTCACCTATGCAGGGACGAGTGGAGATGAAGCTAGATACCCGCTATAGGGATCTACTCAACCTAGAAGAGTCGCAGGTACGTACACGAGATCCACTTACTCCAGCAAAGATGCTTCAGGTTAACCGTAGGTCTGTATTGATCGAGGATATTCTCGCACCCTGGGACTATGCTGCTGGTAGTGGATATGTACCTAAGACTTCAGTTCAGTACTTCAAGGAAATGGAACAGGACGCGAAGCAAGAGAGATATCCATGGAAGAATTACATCAAGGGATCTGGGGATAATCATGACAATAGGCCCAGATACAACAAGGAAGCATTTGTTAGAGTAAACGCCAATGCTCCTACACGAGCGAAGCGTTGGACTATTGTGCCTGTAGTGTTGTCACAGAAGGGAACAATTCGTCTGTCTCAGTTCGCTGCATACAAGGCCAATGGACAACCAGCACTATGCCCATTCCATGTATCTATTTATGATCGCAAGATTACTACTAAGTCGTTGCCTAAGAACGGTGGTGGGCCAAGCCCATTCATTGAACACGCCTTTGAGTCTATTGATCCTAGTACAGGGTTGCCTTGGGAGAAGCTCAAGGGATCTACTCATTACCCACCACCAGATGGATTCATCATTGGATGGGGTAATAAAGAACAGAAGGCTGGTTACTCACCAGGGCGTAGTAGCGACGGGCACAAACCAACGGGCCTTCTGTATGACGAGGCTACGTGGACATACGACTTCACCAATATGCCTGACTTCAAGCGACAGGCGGGGGTAAAGCAGCGAGCCAATGCAATCTCTGTATGGGTAGCGTTCTATGCTGAATTCACAGAGGACGTTTACATCATTGGTCGTTTCTATCGAGCAGAACCTGGTGTGTAATGACTAGATGGTCTGAGTGGCAAGAGCCGTTTAGCGGTTCGCTAGAAGATAAGTACGGTAATGGAGAATATATCCAAGGTACGCTAGACGGTAATGGAGACGCTCATAGCGCGCAGTGTGATCTAGACGTTGAGTCTGATTATTTGGCTGAAGAAGACAGATTTTTCGAGCATTATAACTCAGAAGAAATGGAGACATATGGATCAAAGCCCTCCATACTTGCTGGGTATGGATGGTCTGATCAGGCTTGGAATGAGTCTGTTTATGGTCCAGGTTCTGGTTTCCCTTCTCATACCAGTGGCCCTAGGCCAAGAACACGATACGGCGGATCATATGGATCTTTTGGCACATACGCCATCGCTGAAGCAACGCACTTTCTACCATCAACGAAAATCAACCACTATAAGCACGTTGTGTGGGGAGCAGGAACTGCATTTGCGCTCATAACTCCTGATACATGGGTTAGAAGTCTTTCGGAAAGCGCTTTTAGACAAGCATTCGGTATTGCATACAACGACCCAAAGTATATCTACTACAGCGGTGAATCCTTTAATCTTATGGATTCTATTCAGTTCGAAGTTGAGTTATCCAGTGCTCCAAATCCGCACTACTTCGATTACACAAATTACACACAGGGTAGTGCTTGGATTTATTTTGACAACGAAGAAGTAGAAATAACAGTTACTGATTTTATTGGCACTTGGACCGGAAAGCTTTATAGTTTTAAAAACGGCAATTACAGTAGCATTATAAACCTCAATCCGTATAAAAATAATGGTGAGGGTGAGTGGTGGGGAAGTAACTTTTGGCAGCCAGATAACAGCGAGGAAATAGCTTCTTTTGGCAGTAACGGCACCTTCACTATTACACCCGATTTAGATGATTTATTCGTTAACGGCGAAGGTCTATTTATCGCTGGCGTTCCGGCAAGTCCTATTAATATGACGGCTGATGTCAGGCCGCACGATGTTTATATAAGTACTGCTCAATACAACACAGCAAACGCTTCCTATAAGTTTAAGGGAGATTGGCGTACTACTAGGTGGCGTTATCAGCTATTTGGTGAACCACCTTTAAGGTTAAAGCAGCGAGATGACGGAACTAATGCGGGGAAAAGAATAGCTTCCACGCTTTCTGCTTCTTCTTCTCAAGGCGGCACACGAGTAGGATTTGGAATGAGGTATCACTGATGGGTGTAGTAAGCACGTACACAGCTAATACAATGTTGAATTCATTGTTTTACGGAAAGCCAACGTATATCGGGTTACATATCAGTGATCCAACTGTGCTTGGAGATTACGGTACAGAGGTAGCTAGTGGGGACTACATTCGCCAGCAAGTACAATTCAGTGACGCAGGATCTAGGGGAACTGGTAATACCACACAAGCTTTGTTCGTAGGTATGCCAGACGTAACAGTTACCCATATGGCTATCTGGGACAACGTGACTACTGGCAACATGTTGTCATTTAAAGCACTTGATGTACCTATTGACGTAGCTGATGGTCAGACATTCGTAGTCCCTGTGTCTACTGTGGCGGTGTCATTCACGTGATCATTAACGAATGCTGCTGGGAGGGGAATCACAAAGCTTGTACGTACTGCAAAGATTGCCCATGTCATAAACCCTGCGAGTGTCCTATGTGCATCAAGGGGTATGATGACGCGTGTATGCGATGACTAGTAGCTCAATGGCAGAGCATCCGACTGTTAATCGGACGGTTGAAGGTTCGAATCCTTCCTGGTCAGCCAATGATTAGCCCGCAGTGTCTTTCTGACAAGCATCGTTCTTGTACGTACTGCAGTGGATGCGACTGTCATAATGATGGGGTACACAACTCCAAGTAGGGACTCCCATGACTAACGCTTTTGGTGTAGAGCACGTTAGTAAGCGCGCACACAAGGCGGATTCGGGAAAGAATCCATACAAAAATACAAAAGAGAGCATTATCGCTCGTTCTGCTGCTGCAAAAGGGGTATTGAAAGAAAAAGAGCGCTTTAAGGATGTAGACCCAAAGGAAGCGGCGCAATTACTGCACGAAAAGAAGCTCGGTGTTCAAAACAAGAACTATGACCCAGTAGGGGTAGCGCTAGGTAACTGGCAAAACGACTCACGCGGAGTCAAGAGGAGCGCTAAGAAGAAGATTACAAAGCCTCGTATTGCAATAGATAACTTGCACTCCAGAGATACAGCTGTTCGTCGTATGTATCAGCGAAGCCTCGCGCCTTCTGGGAAGCTGTTAGAAGGAATGGTTGAGCATTCTCCAGCAACAGATAAACCTCTCTATCGAGGAATGTCAACTAAAAAGCATGAGATTAAGCCTGGTGATGAAATCAAGGGCGGACTTAGCTCTTGGAGCGCTAGTGGTAAAAAGTCACTTGACTTCGCAGATGGTGCATTTGGGCATAACAACAAGAGCAATAAGAATAGATACAGGCTAGAGCTAGAACCGGGCACTAAAGCTATCAGCGTTAATAATCACAATGGCATTAAGCAATTCCGAGAGGAAAAGGAATACATTACCAATAGTGATTTTAAGGTTGAGGGTCAGAAAAACCCAATTACCACTAGAGGGAAAGATATTCATAGGCTTGTAGTGAAGGATAAATACAACAGAGATGAGCTTGGAAGGTTCGCTATCTCTAAGTCAGCATTTGGTGTTATCCACTAGAATGTAGCCATGTCATTCATCCAAATACACGCTAAGCGAACAAGGGAGAAGCGTAATGGCTCCGTTCGTTCTAGATAGAGCGCCGTGGGACGATGAATCGCTTTACTGGGCTGTAAGGGCTATGTGGGGAGTTAAGCTACCCAGGCATACATGTGGCCACCCAGAGCACACAGCGCCATTTACCGCCTTCGCAGACGCGTACTTTGAGCGTGGACACTCAACCGTTCTATGGCACGGCTCACGTGGTCTATCTGGTAAGTCCTACATGCTTTCCGTATTGGGGATTACTAAAGCGTTCCTAAAAGGCGCAGATGTGAACATGCTTGGTGGGTCTTTCTCCCAGTCAACAAACATTCACGAGCATATGCGTACCGCTATGAACCATGAGAATGCTCCTCGGTACATGATTGCTAAAGAGAGCAATAACAAGATTACCCTCACTAATAAGGCGAGGATTAGACCTCTTACTGCTTCTCAAAAGACTGTTCGTGGCCCTCACCCTCCATTTCTAATCCTTGATGAGATTGATGAAATGGATATCAACATCCTAGATGCTGCTCTAGGACAGCCAATGCCACAGATAAACTATATGGGCGAAGAGATTAAGCCATTCACGGTAATGTGCAGCACATGGCAGAACCCAGAAGGCTGTATGGTACTTAATACTCCAATCACTACTAAGCGGGGAGAGATCCCTATCCAGAAAGTAGTGATTGGAGATCAAGTAATGACGCGAGATGGATGGCGTGACGTTACTAATTCGATTAACACTGGCAATCAGGAATGCGTAACTGTACGTTTCGCGTCAGGACGAGTTATCACTTGCACTCCCTGGCACCCCGTTTGGACTAGTGCTGGCTGGGTCAAAGCTTCCAGACTCACGGTAGGCACGCATGTAATCTCTGTGATAGGTGGGGTTAGCGGCTTTAAAAGCAGCGTTTCTGTCGTCTCTGCAGACTCTGCAAGAGCGCTTTCTGGAGTCTCCAACTCCGCTCTTGATATAGACAACAGCGCCGTCGATGGTCAAGTCATGACCGTTGTTGCAGACGGTCTTAGGAGTTTTAACAGCGAGCGCTCTGATGTTGTTCTCAGAAGTAGTGACGAGTTCAAGGTGTCTGGGGTTAATGCAGGATCTGTTGCAACAAGTATGGTCCAGGGGCAAATCGTTGGGGATAGGACCAATGACCTTCATGTAGACCCACCTGTGAGCGAGGAAAGTTCTTTTCCCAGGAATGAGATTCCTGTCAGATTTGTACCCGTATCCATTGGGTCCGATACGGAAGGGCCAGATGATGCACTCGTCGGTATCGAGGTTGACGGATACGTCTTTGCCAAGGATGAAGTTGTTGAAGTTATTCATAGTGGCATAATACTGCCAACGTGGGACTTAACTGTAGGCGATACGCACGAGTACGTAGCTAACGGAATTCTGGTGCATAACACATTCACTGCTATTAGACGCAGGTTTGAGGAACGTAATCTCCCTGTCGTTACGTGGTGCTATCAGTGTTCAGCTAATCCTATTGATGGATGGCTAAGTCAAGAGACTATTGACGCGAAGAAACTAGAGATCCCCACAGAGATGTGGCGCACTGAGTATGAGCTTGGCGAGCCCGCTATTGGTAACCGCGCGTTCGATCCAGACGCTATCGAACAGGTGTTCGGATACCCACACTCCCCAATCAGGGAGAAGATTCAAAAAGACTTCGAAGAATACACGTTCGAAGAACCAGAAAGACATGGTGTGTACGTTGCAGCAGCTGACTGGGGCAAAGAGCAGGACTACACAGTAATTTCAGTAATGCGTGCAGACGTTCAACCTGCTCGCATGGTGTATTGGATGCGGGTCAATCGTCGTCCATACCCACAGATGATTGGTTGGTTTAATGAAGCTATCAACACATATAACGCCACTGCTATTCACGACGGTACTGGTCTTGGGAATGTGGTTAACGATTACGTCGATCTCCGCGCTAACAGCTTCATCATGGCAGGACAATCCCGTGACAACATGCTCAGCGAATACGTCTCAGCCGTCGAGAACGGTAGAGTTGCTTACCCTCAATTCAAGTCCAATTACATTGCCCATAAATACGCTCGTGTGGGAGACCTTTACGGGCGCGGAAAAGACTTCCACCTCCCTGACGAGGTATGCTCCCTAGCATTAGCATGGAGGTTGATCAAGAAACATGGATTCGCTGGTGGGGAAGCTATTACTATCGCTAGAGATTTGGCTCCTACGAGGACTGAGGCACACTTCCTTCCAGAAGACCAGAGACAAGGTACAAAGACGGGTGATCCTTCGATATCTGTCTACGTTAAGAACCCGCAGGAAGACCTGAGTTTTCTTGTCTAAACAGACGCTATTTGGCTTTGAGGTGGGTCATTTGATGGACCTTAAGGCCGCGTCAGAGCAATACCTAAAGACTGGTGGAGCTAACTGGCAACAGGGATTCGGTATCTTGCGCGTGCATAAAGGACACGTATTTCCTATTCCAGTGCCTATTCTTGGGCGTAAGTTCTCGGTAGATGGCCAAATCTATACCTGGAACTAGACGGCAAGATTATTATCTAGATATGCTCAAAAGCAGCGTGATCGAAGCCCTTACGTGGGCGCGTGATGCCTGGTTGTCTGCATCTGATAGTCAGAAAGAGCGGGCAATGGTCTATATCGACACTCTCCTAGACCAACTTAATAGGGGCATGACTTGGAATGATGCATACAAAAAGGATATGCTTCTAGAAGACTTTGACGAACCATTCACTAAAGAAGAGCAGGTATAAGAGATGAAATCAGCATTTGGCGTAGTGCATATCTCCAAGGGTATGCCAATGAACCCAAAGAACACTATCCCTACTGCAGTTATGAATGCTCATAAGAAGCGTATTGCTCTCAAGTTGCTAAAGGGCAAGATTAAGTAATTACTGGACCTCCCGTATACGATGGAGACATTGATATAGGAGGTTCTTGTGCATACAAGTGCATTTGGCGTTAATCATATTTCTAAGCGCGACATTCAGTACAAGAACGAAGCTGTCGGAGCGGCTGCTGGTGGAGTTGTTGGTGGCGGTGTTGCTGCTGCCTTTAAGCCCATTAATGGCGTCGTAAAGGGCAAGAAGTCCAAGCAAATTATGAATGCAGCTAACACCATCATGGATGGTGGCAGTAACGGAGCAGATTCCACTAAGAAGCTGGCTGGTTCTGGAAAGCTAGTTAATAAGCTACCCAAAGGTGGCCCAAAGGTTATTGCTGCTGGTGCTGTGGGCGGTGCTGCAGCTGGAGGATTTGCTGCTCACAAGCTGAGTCAACGTAGCAAGGCTTAATTTCTTCGTATATGGTGTTAACGACCAACACATATGATCAGAGAGTAGATAAATGCCAGATCAGCGAGACCTAGAAGGCGACAACATCTTCGATGAAGTACCGAAGAATGTTAGTCCTATGGTCGAACTTGGCCTAACTGGTGTTCGACGTACATCTGGCTATATTGATGAAGAATTCCTTCCACAGCTTCGCGGGCGTAAAGCAGTACAGATATTTAGGGAGATGAAGGATAATGACCCTGTTATTGGTGCTTTACTCTTCGCTACGGACCGTCTGCTACGTCAAGTGGAATGGCGGGTCGAGCCGTCAGGCGATAAACCAGGAGATAAAGAAGCTGCTGAATTTCTAGAGCAGTGTATGGAAGACATGTCGCACACATGGGACGACATGATTACTGAAATCCTTACGATGCTTCCTTATGGCTGGTCATGGCACGAGATCGTCTATAAGCGACGTATGGGGCCGCACGAAGAGAATGCGTCACGTCGTTCTAAGTTCAACGATGGGCGTATTGGATGGCGCAAGATTCCTATTCGCTCTCAGGAGACGTGGCTGCGTTGGGTATTTGACGACCAAGGCGGAATTCAAGCCATGGTGCAAATGTCTCCTCCGCACTACAAGTCAGTAACACTTCCTGTTGAGAAGTCACTGCTATTCCGTACCTCTACGGAGAAGAACAACCCAGAGGGACGTTCTTTCCTGCGTAATTCATACCGACCCTGGTACATGAAGAAGCGCCTAGAAGAGATTGAAGCTATTGGCGCTGAGCGGGATCTAGCAGGACTCCCTGTGGCTAAGATTCCTCGTGAGTACTTAGCTGCTCCAGTAGGTTCTGATCGCTACAAGATGACACAGGCATTTAAGAAGATGGTCCGTTCTGTGCGCAGGAACGAACAAGAGGGTCTGATCCTTCCTACTGAGTACGACACTGATACCAAGCAACCACTGTTTGAGTTTGAGCTACTAAGTGGTGGTGGAGGTCGTCAATTCAATATTGGCGAGATTATTCAGCGTTACGAAGAGCGTATGTTGATGAGCGTTCTTGCTGACTTCATTCTAGTGGGGCATCAAGGTGTTGGTTCTTACTCTCTACATACTGATAAGACTGGTCTATTCCGTGCGTCTATGAACTCAATCGCGCAGACTATTGCCGATGTGTTCAATAACTACGCTATCCCGCGTCTATTCAAGGTAAATGGCTGGAAGCTAGACCAACTACCACTGATTAAGCCGTCTGATGTTGATCCGCCAGATATCACGCAATTGGGCGCATTCATGGGTCAGATGGCCTCTGCTGGTGTCGAATGGTTCCCAGATCCTAGCCTTGAGAAGTTTGTTCGCGATATTGCGCGTCTTCCAGAGCTTTCCAAGGAAGACGAAGAGATTCTTGAAGTGCAGGATCGGCAAGCACAAATTATCTCTATCGCTCAGCAGAAAATGCAGATCATTCAGATGCAGCAGCAGGCAGAGCAGGGTGCTATGTCTATGGAGCAGCAAAAGATGGGGCTAGAGCAGCAAGCTAGTGACCATGAAGCACAGCAAGCTGCGCAACAAGAAGGCCAAGAAGAGGTAGACCCAGCTATGCAGCAGTCAGACGAGCAGCATCAGCTAAAATTGGCACAGGGACAGCAGAAACTTCAACACAACGACGAGTTGCACCAGAATAAACTGAAGCAGCTTAAGGGTAAGCCGAAGGAGCCTAAGAAGTGAAGCGTGAGCAAGCTACGAGGGAATACCTGGGCATTTCCAAGAACGACAGTCTAGTTGCGGCGGTTGATGCATATGAATGGGTTGAATCACATCCTGAAGAGGCTCCATTTGTTCTCAGAGCAGCTCTTTTTGACCTTCACACTGCATCCGTACAACAAAATCGGGAACTCGTCAGTAAGGCATTTCAGTCCTACGTCCAAGACCGTACGCAGCAAGTACGGGAAGTAATCAAGAAGGCTGCTATCTCTAAGGCTGCTAATGGTGGAGATATCCACGATTTAGTTGTTCTTGATGAGGCAATTCAGCTTATTTCTAAGGCTGAGAGTAATAGCTATCGCTGGAAAGAAGACTTGCACCCTCGCGGTGAGGGAGGGCGCTTCCGTACTACGTCGCATAAAGTTAAGACTGACGAAAAAGTACCTAACCTGAATGATAAGGACGCTGGCAAGCGCGGTATTCCTAATTCTGGTCTGAATAACAAGAGGAAGTCTGAGTTCCAGCAGGCTTATCTTCAGGTCAGTGAAATTCTTCGCTCTAATACACCTAATGATGCTCTTATTTACGGTGTTTATAATGCGAAAAGCGGTAAAAAGGGAGACGGCGAGGGGGAAGAAGAGCGCACTCCGCTGATGACTGTGGGGGAAGCTCGCACTGCCCAAGCTGACTCTATTAACTCCGCTAATGGTCTAGTCAATTCGATTATGTACCAGAAGGGGAAGAAGCTCCGTAGTGTTCAGGTTATCGAGTCTCCTACTGGTGCTGCTGATAACCCAACCGACCTCGGTTATGACCTATTGGGTCCGGCTGGAGCAGCTGCACTGTCGTCTATCAACAGCGGTGCTTTAGGGGCGTACACAGACAAAGCAGGGCAACCAGTTTCCGAATTGGGTACTGGAGAGCGCTTCTATAACCAAGTAAATGCAGGTTCAAAGCTAGCTCAGGATGTACTGGGACCGGCTCTTGGCCCTAAAGCCAATACTGCACTATTTGCTGCTAATTTTGCTTCTACTCATGCTGCTGAAGCAGAAAAGGTAATTGGGCCAAAGGCGAGAAAGTCTGCTTATCGTTACCGTGGTGTCGAAAAGACGCCAAATGCAGTGCTTCAGAACACGATTAACGAAGCTCGTAACCAAGAGCGCAAGAAGGCTCAATACACTGGCGACAGCCAGCAGAAGGCCGACACTATCGCTCGTAACAAGGTAATCTACGGAACTTCTGGCGCTTCTGAGCCAATTGATCCAAAGAATCCACAAATGGGGATGAAGAAGTCTCCTGCGAAGGAATCTGCGGTCATTGATTACTTCCGCAAGAAGCTTCCAAACGAAGAGCTTTATGTTCTTAACCGTGAGAGCGGGAACATCCCTCCATCGCAAGGTGTAATTATCGACCGTAAGGGTCAGGTAGTTACGGAGGCTATGGGGTACGGAGACGATTGGTATCTTCCATTTAACCTAAAGAATCTATCTAAGCTTCAAGGCGGGGAGTACGTTCGTACACGCGCATACGGCGGATTGACAGCAGAAGATATCTACACTGGTCTAGTTTCTGGTGCACGCGCGGTTACTGTTGTCTCGCATTCTGGTGTGTACACGGTTGAATTCGATGATGACTTCCGTGGATCGAAGCGCTACAACGACAAGGCTGCCCGTATGGTCGGTCGTTACGAGCACCTTTTGGATTCGCTTGCGTCTAACAAGGTTCACACTGCACAGCGCTCACAGGCGCGTGAGGAAGAATTGAAGCAAGAAGCAGCGCGCGAGGCAGATCCAGTAGACGATCCAGAAGGTTACAAAAGCGCTCTTAGGGGTGCTCGCGAACGCGACGAACTAGATCCTAAATTGGCAGAGGCCGACAAGGACAAGATTCGCCGTGAAACGGCTGATAACGCTGCGTCTAAAGCTGGATACGACAATGCATCAGACTTTGCAGAGACAAAGATGGGTGAAATTCACCAGAATTCTCTTGCTGCGATGCGCCGTGACCCCGCAAATGCTGGTGCGATTAAGGCTGGCGCAGAGCGTCAGATTTCTGAGCTTTCCACTACGAACGGCGTGATTCGCGCTTTGGGCGCTCAGGCTCAGGCTGATATTGCAGTTGAGCGGGCTGAAGAAGAGTACAAAATGTCTCATAAGCCACTACGCCTCAATGCACAGGGCTACAAGAAGGCACAAGAGGCACTAGAGAACCAGTTCCCGTACTACTTCAGTAGGGTTTCATTCCGTCCGTGGAATGACGGTAGCGCATGGAACGACGATTCTGGCTACGTTAAGCCTCGCTATAACCGTCCTGCTGCTGCTCAGGCCGGATACTGGGACGACAGTATCAATGGGCAGAGCAAGAAGAACGCCGATCAAACTGGATTCCAGAACTTCAAGGTACGTAATCAAGTAGCAGCAACGCGTGCTAGCGAGAAGGCGAAGACAGATGAGGGCAAGGAAATTGGAACCTCTGTCGCTCGTCGTTCTGCTAATTCAGGTATGTCTGTTGATGAGCAGAAACAAAAGGCTTATTACGAGATTGGTAAGCAGCTGCTAGACCAGTATGCGAACGGTAAGTTTAGCGCTACAGATGAGCCTGGTGGACCAGTAATCCGCCCGGAAGTTGAGGGTCAGTGGAAAGATCCTCTGAGCGGAATGACTATTAGCCTAGATGGGCAATCAGTTAAAGAAATCTTCGATGACCAGAATCTAGAAAAGACTAAGTTCAAAGAAACGCTTCCTTTGTTTAATGGAGTTAGCGACCTTAATGACCTAGAAAGCGCGCTGTCTGATCCGAATAGAAAAGACGATGTAATCAAGGCAATTGATGCAGCGCTGGATCTTAAGGTCTTTAGCGTTAAGCAGGAAGCTCGGGATGACTTGTCTGCTGCGAAGCTAGGCAAGCTAGGCGCTCCTAAGATTGTTGATCGTAAGGACCGTCGCAAGCAATTGGATGATTTCTTCGATCCGCATAACTCAGGTGCTACTTGGGAGTTTGGTGGCGGTTATGACAGGCAGCCAGCAGACAAGAACATCAGTGATGCTACCCCTGTAATCTCTGCAGTTGGAGATAGGTTCCCAGGAACACCAGAGGATTCGGTATCTGCAGCGCTAAATGCTGCCGCAAAGGATTACAAGGCTGCTAAGACGCAAGCTTCTATGAACCATAACTTCGACCCCAACACAAATATTAAGTCGAATTTGACTGGTGTGGATGTTGATGTGCTTGGTCGGGATGGAAAGCCAACACCTGACTTCTATCGCAATGTAGAGGATCTGCTTAAGGCTAAGCAGGCACTTGTTACGTTCCGAAAGGAACAAGAACTACAGAGCGAAGCTTCTGGAGCAAAAGAAGAAGCTCCCAGTGCAGTTTATGAGTACCAGACAAACATTGCTTTAATTAACGCTAGTGAAGAACAAACAGATGATGTAGTGGGTCTAATGGCTCGCAATGCTGCTCGGAATATGTCCCCTCAGTCTGCACAGATTGAATCTACCCAGGACTATTATGACAAGCAAAATATCTCTTTGCTAAAGGAGCATTTTCCACTAGTTGCAGATCAAATTAATGTAGGTGATGATCCTATTGCCGTAAATGCAATTATCCTAGGATCTTACCCCAACGCCTTTAAAAACAACGAGGAGTAAGGTAGTCGTATGCCAGAAAACGACTTCCTTAGCCAATCTTCAGAGGACTTTCTTCAGTACAACCCAGAGGACTTCCTAGATGGAGAGAATCAGGTTATTTATGAGACCACTAAAGAGAACTCACATCTGAAGACAGAAATCGCTATTGCTGTTGGTATTGGCGTTTCTGTTCTTGTGTGGCTGGCAATCTCACGGCGGAAACTACGTGAACAGAAGCCACAGAGTACTGACGAGGCATATGCCGCTCTCAAGATGGTGTGGGGTAAGACTGCTCCGGTATGGCTACAGATTGCTACGCCAGCGGTTGCTTCTGCTTATCAGGTTGCCAGTAAGCAAGTACAAATGTCAGATAGGCAATTGGCGGACATTGCTCGTGAGTACTCGCAGACACTTGGTAATTACATCAACGCCACTTCTGACAACGCCATTGTTGAGGGGTTTGCTGCTCAGCTAAACAAGAATGTCAATCCCTCTATCGCGTGGGAGCGTGCTGTAGAGGGATATGGGCTAGATAGACAGCAGATGCGCTCGTATATCACCAAGACTGGTGCTAATGCTGCTGAGTACCAAACCGAGGCAGTTCCTTCTGGTCTTAAGAAGGTAGTGTCCAAAATGCTTCATGGGCGAGCAGATCGTATTGCTCGCCATGAGGCTTGGGCCTCTATGACAATGGGCAAGAATGTTGTATGGCTGTATCAGCAGGAAATGGGAATTCTCCCAAAAGATGCAATGAAGATGTGGATTACCGCAGAAGATGAGCGTGTATGCCCTATCTGTGCTCCGATGGATAAGAAGACTGTTCCTATCAACGAGAAGTTCGAAACTACGGCGGGGCAGTTCTGGACTCCAGGTGTACACGTAAATTGCCGTTGTGATATCCGCATTATCCTTCCAGACGACCGCGAGAGTCTGCGTAAAGACTGGGACGAGAATAAATACCTACGCGGTCAGCCTGGTAACAGAGGACAATTCAGGTCAAAGCCTAAGCCACAGACTTCTACGAAAGAGCAGGCTGCTGATTATTCAAGGCTTTCTGACTGGATTGACGTGTCGCTAGATGAAGTACCTAAAAAATCTCTGTTTAGCGAGCCAGAAAAGAAGGTCAATGCATTTGGAATCAAACAGAGCGCGTTTACCGGAGAAAAGAAGAGCGCATTTACTTCTCCAAAGACGAGCGCATTTACTGAGACAGCGAAGGCTCCGGCGAATACGTTTACTGAGCAAGAGAAGAAGCCTCCTGTAAGACGGCGTAAGGTCGTTACTTGGGTTTACATTAATGGAAAGCATGAGCGTAGAGAGTTCGAACCTCCTGATGTTCCAGAAGAGCAACAGTACATTAAGCAGGACGGAAAAGTTGCGTTCGTTCCTTACTTCGGGTTTAAGAGTAGGTTCCAGGGTAGAGAGCACAAGATCGTTAATCCTTGGAACCGTGAATCTAGCGAGCAAATTGCTAATATTGATACTACTGACTTGGAAATGGGTAGTATCCCAGTCATTAGTAACGCTTATGTTGAAAACGAACCTATTGAGATAACTGGCGATAATCTATCCGTAATAGATATTCCAGAGTCTCTGCGTCTTGCTATCAAGGATTCACTCGCGCAAGCTAACTTGTGGCTTAGTGAGGAACAGAAGGCTTACGAACGAGATGTAGTAGTAAACGAAGATTTTGATGATGAAGAAGAAGGAAGTACATTAGGGGCCACTGACAACACCTATAACTTCACTCCAGCAGTTGTAGGATTCTCTGATTTTTATTCAGTAAATACTGAGCTAGATAATATCAACAGCAACGGCTCCGATAACGTTGCTGGAACTTATAAGATTCGCATGGCTGAGCCTTCTGGTCAAGAAGGAGAGATTGTAAATCATTTACTTACTCCAACAGATGACCGTAAATTAACATTTAGATTGTCGGTCAAAGACTTCCAGAGTATCTATAATGACCTTTCTGACTCTAAAATAATTTGGGAGAGTAATAGTTCTACTAGCCCAGTTTATAATCCAGATATTGCCAAATCATTCCCAGAGCTGTTCTTTAGCAACCCATGGTCTGATGACAGGTGGGTAACTGTGGTATATGCGCAGCCTACTGCGCCGCCAGAAGTTTAGAGACAGAAAAGGCACTCCCTATCCGCCCATGGTCAAGGAGTGCCTTTTCCTATTCAGTTATGATGGAGACGATATCACAGTGAGTTCACCGATACGAGAGAATACCTACATGGCAACTCCGAATGAGCTTTACGAAGCACTCGACGTTCTCCTTGATGGAGTCGTGGACCCACGCGAGATTATCGAAAAGATGGGTCCAGATGCCGCTGACTGTCATGTCAATGCACCATTGCGAACTTTTAAGCTCAAGAAGCGCAAGAAGAAAGATAAGATTGAAAAAGGCATCAACCTAAAGGCGATGGTTAAGCCTTATGTCGGTAAGCCAACTGGAATGGCTGGTGCAAGTGCTCACAAGCAAGGTGTTCCGCTAGCTGCCAAGCTCAATAGCCTGAAGAAGCCCAGCGCATTTAAGGCTCCTGGCTCGTATAAGCCAGGTGAAGCGCTACAGCGTCGTTTTCAGGAAAAGAAAAGTGGTCTTTCTAAAGGATTCACCCTAAAGGACGTTAAGTCCGGTAGTGAAGTTCTCATGAATGGCGCTAAGAAAGCTGCTGGTCGTACTACTGCAAAGGGACGTTATAAGCAAGAAATGGACCAGAATTACGCTAACCGTACTATCGCTTCTGGTGCTGCAAAGGGCCGTAAGAGCCTAGTTAAGCTCGGAATGGCTGGCTCTGCTGGTGCTGGAGCTACTGCTGGTGCTTATGGCATGGCTCAGCACAAGAATAAGAAATTTAAGAGCCTTGTAGAGCCAGAACCAGTCATTAAGTCGATGACTTGGGATGCTGAGATCACTGGTATTGACGAGGATAAACGTCAAGTATTTGGGTGGGCCACAGTTACGCACGTAGACGGAGAAGAAGTTATTGACCGTCAGGGTGACTACATCCCACTTGAGGAGATTGAAAAGGCGGCTTATAACTATGTCCTTACTTCTCGCGTTGGTGGAGATATGCACTCTAGGGATGGAGATGCTCCTAAGCACACTGCGGACCTCATTGAATCTGTAATTGTCACTCCCGAAAAGGCTGAGGCTATGGGTCTGACTGATGCCAAGAACTATGGCTGGTGGCTTGGCATGAAGATTAATGATGATGAGCAGTGGGAGCTTGTTAAAAAGGGAGAACGCCAGGGGTTCTCTATACACGGCAAGGGTAAGCGCACAGATCATTCTTGACTAACACCATCTGATCCTGTTAGCTCTACGTATGATGATTATGAGCGTACCTCTCAAGAGAGCAGTGCAGCGAGCGGTTGACCGTGCAACTGGCGGTTCTGAATACACAACTAGGTGCTACAACCACGAGGTAACCGTTCAGACTTCCCTCACTAAAATGTCTGGATGGGACGTATCCATCGACGGTTTCTTTATCGGTTCTTACTATGAAAAAGAACTACGCTAGTAAGCGCTCAGACGAGCATCAAAAAGCCGTCGAAGAGCGTAGGCGATCTAACGCATCAGGTACACACAATTCTTATAAGAAGTATGTTGACGAGAAAGATAGTCTTAAGGAAGAACTAGATGACTATAAGGAGTCAACGTGCCTGTGAATGCGTTCGGTATTTCTAAAGCCGACTGGAAGAATATCGAGCAGCGAAAGATTGATTCGCGTAACGCCCGTAGGGGTAAGCGTCAGGGCGCACAGGCAGTCGGAATTGGTGCTGCTGTAGCTGGAGCGGGTGCTGGTGCTGGTGGAGTTAGCGCCGCTAAAGCATTTGCTGACAGAGGCAAGAACAGCTACAAAACATCTCAGGTGTTTAGTCCAAATTCGCCTAAGTCTCTGCATCTCCAGAATGCAGCACGAACTGTTGGCAGGTCTATCAAATTGTCTCCAAAGAGCGCTATTGCTGCTGGAGCTACTGTTGGCGGCGCTGCTCTTGCTGCTGGTGGAGCAGCAAAGTTCGGCGTCGGTCTTGGAAAAGAAAAGCACGCAGAGAAGAAGATCGCGCAGATGCGTAAGCAGCGCGCACTTAAGGTATCTAAGTCTCTAGGAGAAGATATGTGCATTAGTGCATTTGGTGTTACGCACGAAGGTATCTCTAAGGCAGATATTCCTACACAAGAAGGTTACAAAAAGGCGAAATTGGCTTCTGCTGGCAAAAATAACGTTCAGGTTCGCAGAGGAACTTATGGCAAGCGCATTAAGGGACGCTTGAAAGATCAGGTTCCAGCAATGGCAGTAGATGCTGCGGCCACCGGAGGACAGTTAGCGCTGATGCGTAAAAGCCCTAAGACTGCGCTAGCTGTCGGAACAGCTTCGCTCGGAGCTTCATATGGCTTAACTGTTCGCGGAGCAAAGCGATCAGCAAATCGTGAGATTAAAAACAAAGACATTGTTGTTACGGATAAGAAGACCGGTAAAAAGGCAATTGGAACCGGATACCTTGGACATAAGTTTGAATAATTTGTAAAATGAGCACACGGCACTGCGATGAATGTGGGGCGAAAATGTCAGGTGGCATTTGTTCCCGCTGCGACTATAGAGAGTAGATATGACCAAACTTGATAGAGCTAGTGACGTTGAATTTGAGGCTCGCGTTAAGCGTCGCAAGCGTCTTGGTGCAGATCTTGGTCTTATTGCTGCTGGCACTACAGCCGCTGGTATTGGCATTAAAGGCAGTGGAATGGCTGCTAAGAAACTAGTACCTGCAGTTGCTACGGCGGGTAAAGCAGAGAAAGTAATCAACAGGGCATCCGGTGCTTCAGTTACCACGGCTGGTTTGGCCGGTGCTTCCGCTGGTGTCA